>JGI24144J35610_10000458_pt1 | contig 12964 bp, 11 predicted proteins | sample BarGraIncu01121A_FD_35610 | JGI IMG/M metagenome (IMG submission 35610)
GACTCATCGTGGTCACCGAATTCGCGGACGCTGATTTTCACGCGGCGGGCGGGCGGGCGCCATGTGTTATCTGTGCTTGACGTATTCACGAAACAGGTCAAGGATATTGCCCGGATTTCAGGCAGCGATTCTCAACCGGCTTGGGCGAAATAACTTAAACTTTTTTTAACGAACTTTTAACTGAAAGGAAAAATATGAAAATGATGAAACTGACTTATCTGCTGGCATTCGCGCTGGCCGTCACACTGGCTGACACCGGCTGCAAAAACCACCGACCCACCAAAGTCACGCAGATACCCGGACGACCCTCGATGGTCGGTGAACCCGGTGGTGGCGGCACGATGAATGCAACTGAGGGTGTAGGTGCAACCGGCGGCGGTTCAACAGCAAGCCTGACGGATTTTGAAGGCATGGCTGCCGATCACACTGCGCTGGCCGCTTACACGGCGTATTTTGCCTACGACAGCGCCGCCGTGAAAAAGAGCGAAGGGTCGAAAATTCAAGCTGTTGCCTCTGCGTTGAACTCTGATTCGAGTGCCAAGCTGCTCATCGAGGGAAATTGCGACGAGCGCGGCACGGAGGAATACAACCGTGCGCTCGGTGAACGCCGCGCGCTGGCGTTGCGCCAGGCACTGGCCAAGGCCGGGGTTGACCCCATGCGCATCCGCACCATCAGTTACGGCAAAGACAAGCCGGCGGATCCCGCCAACAACGAAGCGGCCTGGGCGAAAAACCGCCGCGGGGACTTCGTTCTGCTCCATCCCAAGAGCGGAGCCTGATTTTGGCAGGAAACCTTTGAATATATTCAGGGGCCGCATTTGCTGCGGCCCTTTTTATTTTGCAGTGTGCGCCGTCTCCAGCGCAGAAATCGCCTGGGACAGCCGACACCACATTTGCGGCTTTACTATTGGCCAAGGCAGGCGTACTCTTTACAAGGCTCGACAAAATTTATGAATATCATGTTCGCATGGGGTTTGGGTGGCACGGAAGTCGTTTTGATTCTCGTGGTCGTTTTGATTTTGTTTGGGGCCAAGAAAATTCCTGAATTGGCCAAAGGGTTGGGCACGGGCATCAAGGAATTCAAGAAGGCGACCCGGGAAGTGACGGACGAAATCCAGAACACGGCGACCGATACGCCGCCGGCAACCAAACCGGCAGCCAACGGCCAGTCGCCGTCCGCGCCAACCGTTTCGCAATCCTCCAATCCGCCCAAAGTCTGAGGGGGGACATTTCTGGCATGGCTGGCGACCACGAAGCGGAACGCCCCGATGAGGCCGAAGGCGGACCCGTCAAAACTTTTCTCGAACACCTCGAAGATTTCCGCTGGATGCTCATCAAGAGCATTGTCGCGCTGTTTGTGGGGATGCTGGTCTGCCTCTTCGCGGCCAACCACGTCATCCAGATCATCAAGTGGCCGCTGACGCGTGCCCCGGTCGGACACCCCGGCACCAACCAGACTATCGTTGTCAGCTTCGGCTCGAATCACCTCGGCCATTTTCAACTCACGGCGGAACAACAAAAGTCGCTGGACCTCGGCACGAATCGCTTCGTGTCCATCCAGGTAAAACCGCTGGCCATTGGCACCAACCGGGTGCTCGGCTGGCAGGTCAGCGACGACCCCGACGCGATTGCCGACGCGCAACGGATGAACATNGANCTGATNAANNTNAGNCCGGCNGGNGGATTTGTCGTNGCNTTTCAGGTGGCGATTTATGGGGGCGTGGTGCTGGCGTCGCCGTTCATTTTTTACTTCATCGCGGCGTTCGTTTTCCCGGCGTTGAAAATCCGCGAACGAAAATACATCTACCGCGGGCTGATGATCGGCGTTGGACTGTTCCTCATCGGCGTGGCGTTCTGTTATTTCGTTTTGATGCCGCTGGCACTGGCGGCGGCGCAGATGTATTCCAACTGGCTCGGCCTCGGCGCGTTCCAGTGGCGCGCGGAGGATTACATCAGCTTCGTCTGCAAATTCATGCTCGGCATGGGCCTGGGCTTCGAGCTGCCCGTCGTGATTTTGACGCTCGTGAAAATCGGCGTGGTGGATTACCCGATGCTTTCCAAAGCGCGCCGCTACATGATTGTCATCAATCTGATCCTCGGCGCGGTGTTGACGACGCCGGAACCCATCACCCAGATCGTCATGTTTGTGCCGCTGCAATTGCTCTACGAAATCACCGTCTGGATTGCGTGGTATTGGGATCAGCCTGATCGGCGCAAAGCGCGCCGNGCGCTTTTGCTTGCGTTGCTCCTCCTCCTCTTGATTGTCCGCTTGGCGTGGCTTGGCTATAAATATGCTCTCCCGCTGGTGCATCAGCATCTACATTGAAGAATGATTTTCAAACCCCGGCTAATTGACCAAATCGTAAAACACGCTTTACATCCGGCGATTTCGGCGTAAGGTAAGCCCGTCAACTTGAAAAACGTATGCGAAACGTAATTTCCCTTCTCGCCCTTGCCGCCTTGTTCACGTCCGGTTGCGCCGGGCCGGAACAAAAATTCGGCCGCGGCATGAGTAACACTTTTGAAATTGTCCGCGCGGGCGAAATGCGCCGCTCCATCGAGCAAACGGCCGTTTTTGAATCGCCCAGCGCCGGTTACACCGTCGGCGCTGTTCGTGGCTTGAATCGCACGCTGGCGCGCACGGGCCTGGGCCTTTATGAAATCGTCACCGCGCCCTTCCCGCCGTATCATCCGATTTGGACCAGTTACCTGAGTCCCGGCCCCGTTTATCCTGAAAGCTACAAGCCGGGCCTGATTTCGGACTCGACGTTCGATACGGACACCTACACCGGCTTCAGCGGCGGCGACGTTGCACCGTTCATTCCCGGCAGCCGGTTCCGCGTATTCGACAATTGACCGTGACCGGATCCGTTTTCATCCACGCGCCAACCGTTTTCCGTTGGCGCGTTTTATTTTTGTGAAGGCCATGCTGCTCGAAAAAAATTCGCCCGGCAAAGTCAACCTGCTGCTGAACATCCTCGGCAAACGGCCTGACGGATTTCACGAACTCGAAACCGTCATGCAGCCGGTCAACCTTTGCGACCGGCTGACGTTTGAACGCCGCGGCGGCGCGGTCGAACTTTCGTGCAGCGACACAGCCCTGCCGGTGGATTCGCGCAATCTTGTTCATCGCGCGGCCACCGGGTTTTTGCAAACCGCGAAAATCAGCGATGGGGTGCGCATTCATTTGGAGAAAAAAATTCCGCTTGCCGCCGGTTTGGGCGGCGGCAGCGGCAATGCTGCGACGACGCTGCTCGCGTTGAACAAACTTTTCGGCCAGCCGCTTTCAGCCGCGAAGCTCGGCGAACTGGCCGCGTCGCTCGGCTCGGACGTGCCGTTTTTCCTCCAGAACCAGCCCGCGCTCGCCACCGGTCGCGGCGAAAAAATCCAACCGCTCGATTTTTTCCCCGCGTTGCGTGACAAGGTGTTCCTGTTGATTCATCCCGGTTTTGGCATCGCAACGGCTTGGGCATATGAAAACTTGGCGCGATTTCCGGCTGCGTTGAACGGCAAAAAAAGCCGCGCGCAAAAACTCATTTCACTTTTGAAAACAAACGATTTGAAAATGGCGGCGAAGGAATTTTACAATTCGCTCGAAGGCCCCGCGCTGGAAAAATATCCCGTGCTCGCGCTGTTCCAGGAATTTCTCCGCGCGCACGGCGCGCTGGCCGCGTTGATGTCCGGCAGCGGTTCCACGACTTTTGCCATTGCAGAGAATGTCGTGGTGGCGGAATCGCTCGCGGAAAAATTCAAGTCGAAGTTCGGACAAAACTGCTGGACGGCAGTGGTGGCGGTGTGAGTCGCGTAGGACAGGCGTCCCGCCTGTCTCCGTCTTCAAAATGAAATTTAGAAACAGGCTGGAAGCCTGTCCTACCGTTTGAATTTCGCAAACGCAAATTCCGCCAGTTCCTTTGCCGCCGGAATTTTGAAAGCCAGCGCGACGATTCCATAAATCAATCCCGCCAAAATCGCCGGCGCGAACACCTCGCCGATTTTCAGTGCGAGTGTTTGGTGGCCGAGGGCATGTTCCCAAAAATGCTCGCCCCCCCACGCCGTCAGTCCGCCCAGGGTGCCGGCGATGGCCAGCGGCAGAAAGGTGGCGCGCAGCGGTTCCATTTCCAGTTTCCCCAGCTTTTTCCGCAAGGCATAGAGCAGCAGGCTGGCATTGCCGATGGAAGTGATGGTGTTGGCGATGCCCAGGCCGCCCTGCCGCAGCGGACCAATGAACAGCACGGCCAAACCCAGATTCAGAACCAGGCAGACGATGCTGATTTGCATCGGCGTTTTGGTGTCGCCGAGCGCGAAAAACGCCCGTACCAGAATGTTGACCGTTGAAAAGGCCACCAGCCCCGGCGCGAGGCACTGCAGCGCCAGGGTCGCGCGTTCCGTGGAGGCGGCGGTGAATTTGCCATGCTCGAACAGCAGCCGGATGATCGGTTCGGCCAGCACGACCAGCAGGACGGCGGCGATCAGATTCGCCAGCAGCAGCGTGCCGAGACCATGGCGCAGGGTGGCGCGGAATTCGCCGAAGTTTTTCTCCGCCGCCAGTCCCGCCAGGGTCGGCAGCAGAAAAGTTGCCAGCGAAATGCCGAACATGCCCTGCGGCAGTTCCATGAGCCGCACGGCATAGTCGAAGGAGGCGTTGATCTGCGGGTCCACGTAAAAGGCGATGGCCTGCGTCAGCAGCACATTGATTTGGAAGGCGGCGACGCCGATGGTGCCGGGAATCATTCGCGTCATGACGAGCCGGACGGTTTCATTTTGCCACGGCGAAACCCACTGGTAACGGAAGCCGTCGTGCCAGAGCGTCGGCAGTTGAAAGGCTGCCTGCGCCACGCCCGCCGCCAGCACGCCGATGGTCAGCGCGAAAATTTGTTCGCGCAACTCGTGTCCCATCTTTGGCGCGAGCCAGAGCACGGATGCGATCATCACGACGTTCAGCATCGTCGCGCTCATGGCCGGAATGAAAAAATGTCCGCGCGCGTTGAGCATGCCCATGAACGCCGCCGCAAGGCACACGAGCAGCATATAGGGAAACATCACGCGCAAAAGCCGCAGCATGAGTTCGGTGCTTTCGTTGAATTGATGAACGGCCAGCGCAATCGAGAGGCCGAGCATGACCACGCCGATGATCGCTGCCGCCGCGACGACGAGGCCGGAAATCACGGCGTTGGCCGCGCGCCACATCTCGATTTCGCCGCGCGTTTTCTCCGTTTCCTTGAAAATGGGGACGAACGCCGCCGTCAATGCGCCTTCGCCAAGCAGGCGGCGGAACAGGTTGGGAATGGTGAAGGCGAGCTTGAACGCGCCGGCCACCCGGGTGTCACCCATGAAATTCGCATAAACCATCTCGCGCACCATGCCGAGCAGGCGGCTGACGAGCGTGGCGGCGGCCATGGAGCCGGACGACTTGAGCATCTGCGACATCGCGCGAAAGGCTAAAGTCCAAAGGCCGAAGGCTAAAGCCCAAAGTTTGCACTGTTGGAGTTCACGCTTCAGCGTGTTCCACAATGCAAGCTAAAGCTTGAACTCCAACACCGGGAACGGGGCCAAACGTATCGCGGTCGCAAACTGGAAATTCTGCCAGCGCGCGGGCACGCGACGAAAGTCAGTGTTGGCAATTGGCGGCTGGCGAATTAGCCTTGGCGCGTGAGCATCCTGGAAGAACTCAAATGGCGCGGGCTTGTGGCTGATTGCACCGACGCGGCGGAACTTGCCAAACGCATAGCCGCGCCGATTACACTCTACTGTGGTTTTGACCCGACCGCCGATAGTTTGCATGTCGGCAACCTCGTACCGTTGCTGGCACTGCGGCGTTTTCAATTGCTCGGCCATCATCCGATTGCCGTCGCCGGTGGCGCGACCGGTTCGATTGGCGATCCGAGTGGTAAAACCGCCGAGCGGCAGTTGCTCACGAAGGAAATTTTGGATCACAACATTGCCAGCGTGAAAGTGCAGCTCGCGAAACTGCTCGAATTCGATGCAACAAAGACTCCGGCCAACAATCCCGCGCGATTGGTGGACAACGCCTCATGGACGAAGGACGTTTCGTTCCTCGATTTCCTGCGCGACATCGGCAAGCATTTTTCCGTCAACCAGATGGTGGCCAAGGAAAGCGTCCGCGCCCGCATGGAGGACCGTGAAGTGGGCATCAGCTACACCGAATTCAGCTACATGCTGCTCCAGGCGTTTGATTTTTACGTGCTCTGCCGCGACCACAATTGCGAACTGCAAATCGGTGGCAGCGACCAATGGGGCAATATCACCGCCGGCATCGAACTGACGCGCAAGAAACTCGGCAAAACCGTTTACGGCCTGACGCTGCCGCTCATCACCAACGCCGACGGCACGAAATTTGGCAAGACCGAAGCGGGGGCGATGTGGCTCGATGCAAAAAGGACCAGCGTCTATCGCTGCTACCAGTTCTGGATCAACACCGACGACCGCGATGTCATCCGTTACCTGAAGTTCTTCACGTTTTTGTCGAAGGAGGGAATTGAGGCACTGGAAAAGAAACACGCCGAAAATCCCGGCACCCGCGAAGCGCACCGGGCCCTGGCCAAGGCGGCGACCGATTTGATTCACGGCCCGAACGCAACAACGGAAGCCATCCGCGCCAGCGAAATTCTTTTTGGCGGCGAACTGAAAGGCATTGCCGAGAGCACCTTCAATGAAATCGTGGGCGAAGTGCCGACGAAGGAAATTGAAAAGGCGAAACTCGACGGCGCGGGATTACCATTGGTGGAATTGCTCGTTCACTCCGGCCTTTGCCCGTCCAAAGGCCAGGCGCGCAAGGACATTGAAGGTGGCGGCGTGAACGTGAACAACGTCCGCGAATCAAACTTCCAGCGTGCAGTCGCGGCGAACGATTTGCTTTTCGGCAAACACATCTTGTTGCGCAAAGGCAAAAAAAATTATGTCGTTGTGACGGCCAAGTAGCTTTGTAGCAGCCGAGGTAACAAGGCTCTAATTTTCAAATCCCACGCCCGAAATCAGTCAGAGCCTCCTTCCGCCTTCGCAAAGCTTCGGTGCGACAGGCACGTCGGCTGCTACCGGCTATGGTTCATGGGTTCTGCGCCATCTCTTCGGTGCGGATGGCGTCCACAAACGGCGGCATGGGGCAATCCAGCGAGTCGGCGATGGCCCGGAGCAATTCGGCCTCGCGTTCAGTGACCTGATTATCGGCGGCAACGGTCTGGCCGCAGGCCAGCAGGATGTTCCGTTGGACGCCGGCCGGACATTTGGCCAGCCGGGCCAGCGCGGCATCAATCTGGCCCAGGTCCCATTCGCTGCGCGGGGCGAACTGGATTTGATCCCCCGGCGCATCGAGAAACTGCCGCCCTTTGGCAAAGGCAGCCCGCGCCTCCGCCTCATTTCCCTGGCCGACATGCGCCAGTGCGGAAAGGAGCAAGGCACACTCCGGCAACACGTCTTGGACCCGCCCATACCGTGCCTGGTCCAGGTCCGGGCCCTCAAAATAAGCCCGTAACTGACGGGCAATCATTTTCATCAGCGCATATTCAAAAAGCTCGATGGCTCCGTCGCATTCAATGAGCTTCCGTACGGTTTCATTAAAGACGGCATATTCATCCAAGCTGTATTCGCGCAAGGCTGGTACGGCAAACTCGGCCAGCGCGAGCTTGTATTTGACGCCCAAAGCCTGGATTTGCGAAGCCAATGCAGCTGTGCGCTCCAACCAGGCCGGGTTCAGGTTCGCCCGCAGGATTTCCATTTGCCGGGCACGCACCGGATCGTCCTCGCTCAGGAGCAGCGAACAGACGACGCCGGCCGCGCCCGCAGGTACGCGCAGGGCCTGTTTCACCTCCTCCGGCAGGCCGAAGCGCATGGCGGCGGCCGCCTTGATGTGGTCGGCGGTCAGGCCGCCGGCATCCGCAACCAAGGTTTCGGGAAATTTCTGTCCCACGGCAAGGACCCGGGCCAGGGTTTCCTCGTAAACCTGGTCGCGCTCGTATTGGTTGGGCGGCAGCGTCTTGACCTTGGGAAATTGGCCGTCAAAGGCCGGGTCAATCGCCAAAACCCGTTTGGCCAGCGGCGGGTGTGTGGATTGAAAGCCGAACAATGGATCGTAGGCCGAGTTCGCAAAATACAAATGACTGGCGGTTTCCGCGTTGGGCGTGTCGAGCCGCCCCTGCTTGTAGAGTCCGCCGATTTTTTTGAGCGCGCCCGCGACGCCGGCCGGGTTGCGTGTGAATTGCACCGCCGCCGCGTCCGCCAGCCATTCGCGTTTGCGGCAAATCAGGCTTTTGATCAACCGCACAAAGGGCGAGCTGATGCCGCCGACGAGCAGGAACAAAATGCCGATGGGCGCGGTGGGAAGGAAAAACGGAATGGTGTCCTCGTCAAAAATGGATTCGCCAATCTCCCGGGCCTGGGTGCTTCCGCGCACCAAAATCCGGCCGACCGGCGTCGGCCAGAAAAGCCCGTGCATCAGTCCCATCAGCCGCAGGTTCAGCCGTGTGTCGCCATTCAAAATGTGGCTGAACTCGTGGGCGACGACGCCCTGCAATTCGTCACGGGTCAACAGCTTCAGGCAGCCGCGGGTGACGCCAATGGCCACGTCGTCGCGCGTGTGTCCGGCGGAAAAGGCATTGATGCCGCGCTCGTTGTCGAGCACGTAAATTTCCGGCACGGACATTCCTGAAGCAATGGCCATTTCCTCAACCACGTTGCGCAATCTTTGTTCGTCCGGGTCGGAGGTGCCGGCTTCGATGCATCGTCCGTCCAGCAGTTCGGCCACGGCCGAACCGCCGGCCGAGAGGAGGCGGATTTTATAAAGGCTGCCCAAGGCAACCGAAGTCAATGAAATCAGCGTGACCCAGCAGAAAAGGTATGGATTCCAGATTAATTTCAGAAAATCAATCGGAAAAACCACCGCCTCCCCGCAAAGATCCAACAACGTGATCAAAAATGTAATCGGGTTCCACCAGACCCCGGGAAACAATGGATGCTTGAAAGCATGAATGACCACGGCCAGCGCCAGATTGGTCAGGGTCACCGTGACGAGCACCGCCAATCCGAAAAGCCAGATCAGCCGGCGGGTCTGCTTCCGGGCGCGGGCTTCCTGGTCAAAAAAGTCCATGGGCTACCGTTCGTTTGTAACACAAGACCGGTCGGCGGAAAACAATTTTGCGAAAAGGTAAAAAGAATTACGTCATCGTAACCGCCAAATGATCGTAGCAGCCGAGGTAACGAGGCTCTAACTTCTCTTTCGGCGCTCTGCATTTGAAATGAGCCTCGTTACCTCGGCTGCTACGGGCGAAACTTCATTTTTTTGCGAACTTCGCGAAGATCTGGTTGGCTTCCTCCAGCGTTTCCTTCGAGCCGATGTCGAACCAGAGTCCGGGCACGCGCCAGGTATAGACCGCCGTGCGCGGATAGAGCCATTGCACCAGCCGGCCCGGCTGGTCGGGATTGTTGCCCTCGGCGATGTATTGCTTGATGAGCGGAATCGTGCTCTTCGGATAAAAATAAAGCGCGATGCCGGTGAGTGTGCCGGTCGGATTCTTCGGTTTTTCCTCGAAGAAGGTAATGCGGCCAGCGGCGTCGGTGGAGATGGAATTGTATTTTTTGATTTCCGCAAGATTGCCCACGTCGTAGAGCGCGAGCACAGGCGCGTTTTTCTCGCGGCAGAATTTTCCGAAATCGCTGAGTTTCTCGCTGAACAGGTTGTCGCCTGCGACGACGATGAGGTCGTCGTCCACGTTCTGGGTTTTGAGGACGTAATGGATGTCGCCGATGGCGCCGAGTTTGTTGGTGTCGTCGGTGGAGCCGTCGTTGACGACGGTGAATTCAAATTTGGATTTGGTGGCGCGGTAATGTTCCGACCATTTTTGGAAATGGCCGGTGAATCTGGCGTTGGTGACGACGTAAACGCGGTCAATGCCGCCGATGGGCGCGAGGTTGTCGAGCACATGCTCGACCATCGGTTTGCCGGCGACGGGCAGGAGCGGTTTCGGTTGCGTGAGGGTGAGCGGATACAGGCGCGTGGCGTATCCGGCGGCGAGGATGATGACTTTCACGTTTTATTTTCGAAAAGGCTGGGCGCGGCTTCGCGCGCGAGNGNCTGGCAGCGGGCGTAAATTTCCGACGGCGATTCNCANTGNAGNGCNAAGTCGGCGAGCGCCTGGGCTTCAGTCAATTTGAGCCGGCGAATCATGTATTTGACCTGCGCGACNACNGNCGGGGCGGTGCTCAATTCGTCCACGCCGAGGCCGATCAACAACGGCGCCAGCACCGGGTCGCCCGCGATTTCGCCGCAGACGTTGGCTTTGATGCCGCGCCGGTGGGCGGCGTCAACGGTCAGCTTGATCAAGCGGATGATGGCCGGGTGCGTTGGCTCGTAAAGGTGCGAAACTTTTTCGTTCGTGCGGTCGGCGGCCAGCGTGTATTGGATGAGGTCGTTGCTGCCGATGCTGAAAAACTTTGATTGCGCGGCGAGCGCATCAGCGATGAGCGCGGCGGACGGAATTTCGATCATCACCCCGATTTCGATTTTGTCGTCGAACGGCACGTTTTCCGCGCGCAATTCGGCCTTGCATTTTTCGACGAGGGCATTGGCTTGCTTCAATTCATCCAGGCCGGAAATCATCGGATACATCATCTTCACATTGCCCTCGGCGCTGGCGCGGAGGATGGCGCGAAGCTGGGCGCGGAATAATTCGGGCTGCGCCAGGCAAAACCGGATGGCCCGCCAGCCAAGAAACGGATTGACCTCCGGCGCCAGTTGCAAGTGCGAGGCAAATTTGTCGCCGCCCAGATCGAGCGTGCGGATGATGACCGGGTGCGGTTTCAACGCGGTCGCCGCCTTTCGATAAGATTGATACTGTTCCTCTTCCGTCGGCAGACGGTCGCGGTTGATGAACAGATATTCCGTGCGGAACAGGCCGACGCCCTCCGCGCCGTGCGCCAGCACGGATTCGATGTCCGCCGCGTCTTCGATGTTCGCGGACAAACGAATGGATTTGCCGTCAAGCGTGATGGCGGGTTGCTGCTGGATTTCGTGAAGCTTTTCTTCGAGTGAAGCCTTGCGCCGCAGAAGCTGGCCGTATTCAAAAAGGGTTTGATCGGTGGGATTGACGACAATTGCGCCGTTGTAGCCATCGAGCAACGCGTAGTCGCCGCTGTCCAATTCCTGGCTGGCGGTTTGCAATCCGACGATGGCGGGAATGCCCAGCGACCGCGCCATGATGGCGGTGTGCGAAGTTTTGCCGCCGATGTCCGTGGTAAAGCCCAGCACGAATTTTTTGTTCAATTGCGCGGTGGCGGAGGGGCTGAGGTCGTGGCTGACCAAAATGCACGGCTCGGCGATGTGGTGCAGGTCAAAAGCGTCCTTCACCTCAAGCAGATTGTCCAGCACCCGCGACGTCAGGTCGCGCATGTCGGTGGCGCGTTCGCGGAGATATTCATCGTTGGCCGCGAGGAGCGCCTCGGCGTAACGCTCGGCCACGGTGTGAAAGGCGTATTCGGCGTTGACCTTNTCTTCTTTAATCANACGGATGACTTCGCCCACCAAGGCATNGTCCTCGAGCATCAGCAAATGCGCTTCGAAAATGTCCGCCTCCTTNGCGCCCAGATTTTCCACGACCTTGCGCTGCACCTCCAGAATTTGCTGGCGGGTTTGNACGAGNGNCTTTTCAAAACGGCCGGTTTCCCCGGCCACTTCGCCGGCGGAAATTTCACGCCGGGCGATGATGTGGTGGGCGCGATGCAGCACGAGGATTTTCCCGCGACAAACGCCGTCGGAGACGGCAATGCCCCGAAGAATCTTTTCTCCTTTTTGGAGCCGCTCGGCCATGCGGTAGAAATAGCCGAAATCGTCCGGATTGAAAAGCAATTCCCGCTGTAAAATAGAAAGGCCCGCGTCAGGCGGGCTTTTCATCCTGTATTTTGAATTCTTAATTCCTCATTCGCCTCAGGCGCGTTCCATGTATTTGCCGGTGCGGGTGTCCACTTTGATTTTCTCGCCCGTCTTGATGAACAATGGCACTTGCACGGTGATGCCCGTTTCGAGTGTCACCGGCTTTTGCACGTTGTTCGACGAATCGCCGCGAATGCCTTCCGGCGCGTTGGACACCGTCAATGCCACGCTCGACGGCAATTCGATGGACACGGCTTTTTCCTCGACGAATGTCACGGTCACCGGGCTGTTTTCCACGAGATAATTCTTCGCATCGCCAACCAATTCCGCCGCGAGCGTGACCGTTTCGTAGGTTTCCGAGTCGGTGAAAACGTAGTCCGCGCCGTCCTTGTAACTGAATTCCATTTTGGTGGTGATCATCGGTACCGATTCGATGCGCTCGGTGGAGCTGAACCGCACGTCGGAGGACTTGCCGGAGCGGATGCTGCGGAGTGTGGCCTGCACAAACGCGCGCAGGTTGCCCGGCGTGCGGTGCTGCATGTCCAGCACCACGCACATGTCGCCGTTGTAATTGATCGCCATGCCGCGGCGCAGGTCGTTTGCTGTTGCCATAAATCAAATAATTAAAGCTGAGTCTCTTCCCAAGAGACGGGAGCCGCATAAAATAACTGAAAATCGAGTGAACGCAAGCGCGGTTTTGGGGCAAATTCAGTTAAAACAAGTTATTAACAATCGGCATTTATCCAACAACTCTGCCTTGACACCACAAAACTTGGTATGTTACAAATCTGTAACCACAATTAGAAGTGGCCTTATGCGTTGTCCCAAGTGCGGTTGTCAGGAAGACAAAGTCATTGATTCGCGCGCGTCGCGTGAAGGAGCCACAATTCGCCGCCGCCGCGAGTGTTCCAAGTGCAGCCATCGTTTCACGACCTATGAGGAGGTCGAACGTGAAGGCTTGATGGTGCTCAAGCGCGATGGGCGGCATGAGGAATTTACACGCGAAAAACTTTTATCCGGCATCAAAAAAGCCTGTCAGAAGCGCCCCGTCAGTCCGCAAGCCATGGAAGATTTGGTGGATCACAT
>JGI24144J35610_10000461_pt1 | contig 12936 bp, 11 predicted proteins | sample BarGraIncu01121A_FD_35610 | JGI IMG/M metagenome (IMG submission 35610)
GAGCACGTTTCGCACGTCGTCGAAATCGTGCTTGAGCAGCCCGGCGAGATCGGCATGACCGGGCCGCGGCAGCGTCACCGGCTTCGTTCCCTTGCCCTGCGATTCGCCCTCCGGCACCCAGGGATCCATGCCCCAGGTCCAGTGCGAGTGGTCGCGGTTACGGACGACCAGTGCGAGCGGCGTGCCGAGGGTCTTTCCCTGGCGGAGCCCGGCCAGCACTTCGATCTCGTCCCGCTCGATCTGCTGTCTGGGCGAGCGGCCGTAGCCCTGCTGGCGCCGGCTCAGATCGCTCTCGATCGCGTCGCGCTCGAGCTCCAGGCCGGCCGGCAGACCGCTCAGGATCGCCACGAGTGCCGGCCCGTGAGACTCCCCTGCGCTTGAGAGCGAAAGTGTCATGTCTCCAATCTATTGACTAGAAGCCGATCTCGCCAGGACTGCGCCGCCTCATCCGGAAAGGCTTTTCGGGGCGGGCGGCGGAGCGCATGACGTCGATCGGTGCCTCGATACCGGTCCAATGCTCGAAGGACGCTGCGCCCTGGCGCGCGAGCACCTCCAGCCCGTCCACCACCAGCGGGCAGCCTGCCCGGTGCGCCGCCGCGACGAGCGCCGTGGGCGTTCCGTCCGGCTTGTAGGCGAGATCGACGACCTGCTGACCCGAGCGCGGTGGCACGGGAAGCTCGTCCTTGACCGGCGTCGCGTTGACGATGATCTTCGCCTCCTCGGCGCTCGGCGGCCAGTCGAGCACGCGCACCTCGAGCTGGGGCGCGAGCTCGCGCACGAAGGCCGCCAGTTCCTCGGCGCGCTCGGCGCTGGAGATCGCAAGCGAGGCGATTCCCGCGTCCACGAAGGCCGCCGCCAGCGCCTGGGCTGCACCGCCGGCGCCGAGCAGGAGCACGTCGGCGTCGCGCGGCTCGACCGCGCTCGTGACGGCGAGGCCGTCGGTCGAGGTGCCGAAGAGAGTGCCGTTCTCGCGCACGATGACCGTGTTGACCGAGCCGCCGCGAGCGGCGATCTGCGAGAGCTCGTCGCAAAGCTCGCAGGCCGCCAGCTTGTGCGGAATCGTCACGTTGGCTCCAACAAAGTCGAGAGCAGCCAGCCCACGCAGAGCGTCGGCGAGCGCCTCGNGCCGCACGTGCAGCGGCANGTAGACCCAGTCGAGGCCGCAGGCTTCGAAGGCGGCGTTCTGCATCCGCGGCGAGAGCGAATGCGCCACCGGATCGCCGATCAGACCGACCAGACGCGTGCTTCCCGTAATCACTTGATGTACCCCCAGGTTCTCTCGTGGGCAACGAAATCGGCGTAATTCGTCGTGAAGTAGTGATGCTGTGTGCCGGGCTTGCGTAGGAAGTAGAGGTACTTGACCTTGGCCGGATGGGCGGCGGCCTGCATCGAAGCCAGTCCCGGGTTGGCGATCGGCGTCGGCGGCAGCCCGCGGTGGATGCGCGTGTTGTAGCGATTGGAGCTGTTCAGGAACGGAGAGAGCGACTGGGTCGGCTTGAGGTTGAGCCCGTAGCGAAGCGTGGCGTCGATCCCGAGCGTCATGCCCGCATGGAGACGGTTGTAGATCACCGCTGCGACCTTGGCGCGCTCGTCGGGCGAGAAGGCCTCCTTCTCGACCATCGAGGCGATGATGAGCACGTCGTAGCGAGTGAGGTTCTTGGTGCGCGCGTCGCGCAGGTCGAGCGTCTTCCAGGCGGCGCGGAAGGCAACCAGCTGATCGCTCACGAGCTGTTTAGTAGAAGTCGAGCGGAGGAAATCGTAGGTGGCCGGAAAGAGGAAGCCCTCCAGCGTCCGTGCCTTGCCGTCGCCGGCGTAGCGTCCAGGCAGCGGTGAGCTTCGCGTCAGCTTCATGTACGTACCCGCCGAGAGCGCCGGTTTGATGCCTCGCTCCGTGTGCGCAATATCGTCGACTGCAGCGATGCGCGCGGCCATATCCCGGCGCGTGAAGCCCTCGGGAAAGACGATCTTTAACGGCTTGACGACCGTCGTCGTGGTCGAGTGGGTGTGCGAGCCACGATCGAGCGCGACGTTGACGACGAGATACAGCATCCCGATCAGCCCGCCCAGAACGAGTACCGCGATCAGGCGCCGGCGGATGATCTGCCAACGATTAGGCCCTCGGCGCGGTGGCCGATAGCCCGGCGGCAGGCTCAGTTTTCGCGGCTGGTCGACCATGTCAGGAAGCTTTCGAGTAGATGGGCGGCGGCGCGGGCGTCCTCGGGCGTGTCCGACGGAGTCCGCGCGGCCAGGACGGTGGTGAGACGCTCGTCGAACAGCTCGACCGGCACGGCCACGTTCTCGCGCAGCCGCTGGGCGAAGGCCTCGGTCTCGTGGGCCTGCTTGCCGTGCTCGCCGCGCAGGGTCAGGGGCAGGCCGACGACGATCTGCCCGGGTTGTTCCTCGGCGATCAGGGCGAGCAGGCGCTCGTTGCCCGGCTTCGTCCCCACCCGCTCGACGACGGTGAGCGGACGAGCGATGACGCCGCTCGGATCCGAGACGGCGACTCCCGTCCTAGCCGATCCGTAATCGAGCGCAAGCACTTTCACCGCTGGCGATTCTAGCCGCCGGGCTGCCGCCGCCGGTTAGCCGCCCGAACGGCGTCAGGGCCTAGAGCGCGGCCAGGATAGTCTCGGCGGCGGTCTGAAGCGCCTCGGGCAGCTTCTCGGGACCGACAAGCGCCGCCGCGGCACGAACCACCTGCACGGCGTCTAGCCCGCGCTCCTCCAGCGTCTTGTCGAAGTTGCAGACCAGGTGCACGCGCCCGTCCTCGACCGCACCAACGACCACGGCGGCCGGCGCGTTCTTGTTCTTGAGCTGGTCGGAGACGGCGAGCAGCCCCTCCGCGTCGACACCCTTGACCTCGGCGACGACGACCTTGATGCCCGAGCGCTCCTCCTCGCGGGCGATCGCAATCTCTGGCCCGGCGCCGCCGCTCTCGCTGGGCCGCTTCTTGGCCTCTTTGCGTAGCTGCTCGAGCTCGGCGCGAAGCTTGTCGGCCTCGGCGGCACGCTCTCGCAGCAGCCCGACTGCCGCGCCCGACGTGACGGCCTCGATCCGGCGCAGGCCCGAGCCGATCGATCCTTCCGAGACGATCGCGAAGGCGCCGATCTCGGCGGTCGTGCGCACGTGCGTGCCGCCGCAGAGCTCGCGCGAGACGTCCTTCACCTCGACCACCCGCACCATGTCGCCGTATTTTTCGCCGAAGAGCGCCATGGCGCCGAGCTCCCTGGCCTCGTCGATCGGCGTCACGAACGTGTGCACGGAATGGTTGGCGAAGATGTCCTCGTTGACGAAGCGCTCGATCTCCTCGCGCTCGGTCGCCGTGAGAGCTTTCTCGTGCGAGAAGTCGAAGCGCAGCTTGTCGGCCCGTACGGCCGAGCCGGCCTGGCGCGCGTGCTCGCCGAGCACCCGCTGAAGCGCCCTGTGCAGTAGGTGCGTCGCCGTGTGATTGGCCATCGTCGGGAATCGCTCCGCCCAGAGCACGACCGCCCGCACCCTTTCTCCGGCCTTGAAGCCCTCGCCGCGAAAGAGCAGCGCCTGATCGTCCTCGAAGCGGAAGGTCTGCTCGAGCTCGGCCCGGGCGTCGGCGCCGGCCTCCTCGCTCTCGATGAAGCCTTGATCGCCGACCTGCCCGCCGCCCTCGGGATAGAAGGGCGACTCTCTGAGCTTGGCTAAAAAGAGTCCGTCCGCGACCTCCTCGAGCGCCCCGATCTGGGTCAGCAGCTCGGTCTTCTCGTAGCCGGCGAACTCAGTTGTGAAGCCGGCCTCGCCCGAGAACTCGGCCGCGCGCAGGTCCTCGTCGCGGGCGCCGGCGCGCGAGCGCTCACGCTGCTCGTCCATCCGCTTGGAAAAGCCCTCCTCGTCGAGCGTCATGCCGCGCTCACGGGCCAGCTCTCGCGTCAGCTCGAGCGGGAAGCCGTAGGTGTCGTGGAGCTTGAAGGCGTCTTCGCCCGATACCTGCTCGCCCTTGGCCAGCTCCTCGAACAGGCGCATACCGCGGGCGAGGGTCTGCGAAAAGCGCTCCTCCTCCGCCGTCAAGACCGCCTCGATCTCTTTCGCGTGCTCCTTCAACTCCGGGTAGACGCCGCCCATCTGCTCGATCACGACGTCGGCCAGACGAGCCAGGAAGGGCGCCTCCAGCCCGATCCGCGAGCCGTGCTGGACGGCGCGGCGAATGACCCGGCGCAGGATGTACGAGCGACCGAGGTTGCCCGGCTTGACGCCTTCGGCGGCCAGAAAGACCATTCCCCGCCCGTGATCGGCGAGCACACGATAGGCCTTGGTCGCCGCTTCCGAATCGTCGTAGCTCGTACTCGAAGCCCCGGCGACCCAGCCCAGGATCTCCTGGAAGCTTTCGATCTCGAAGACCGAGTAGACGTCTTGCAGGATGACGGCGCCGCGCTCCAGGCCAAGCCCGGTGTCGATGTTCTGGCGCGGCAGCGGTGTCACGCTCCCGTCGGCGTGCTGCTCGAGCTCCATGAAGACGAGGTTCCAGAACTCGAGGAAGCGGTCGCAGGAGCAGCCGGGCGCACAGTCCGGCTTGCCGCAGCCGCGCTCGCGGCCGCGGTCGTAGTAGATCTCCGAGCAGGGGCCGCAGGGGCCCGTCGGGCCGGCCTTCCAGAAGTTGTCTTCGCCCAGGCGCGTGATCCGCTCGGGCGGGATGCCGACTCGCTGCCAGGCGGCGATGGCGACCTCGTCGGCGCCCAGCGAGAGCTCCGGATTGCCGCGATAGACGGTCGCCCAGAGCTTGGCCTTGTCGAGCTTCATCTGACCTGTCACGAACTCCCAGGCCAGATCGATCGCGCCGTCCTTGAAGTAGTCGCCGAACGAGAAGTTACCGAGCATCTCGAAGAAGGTGAGATGGCGCGCCGTGGCGCCGACCTCGTCGATGTCGGTGGTGCGAAAGCACTTCTGCACCGAGGTCAGCGCGGGCCCGGAGGCTCCTCCAGCCCGAGGAAGAAGGGCTTGAGCGGCTGCATCCCGGCGGTCGTCAGCAGCACCGACGGGTCGTACGCCTCGGGCACGAGCGAGCTCGAGGGCCGCAGGACGTGACCCTTGCTCTGAAAGTAGGAGAGGTAGCTCTCCCTCAGCTCAGCGGTCGTGCGCACGCCGAGATTGTATGTGTGCAGGCTTATCCGCGAGGTTCCGGAGCAGCGAAAGGATCATGGGCGGCTGGTACGCCCGGGGCGGCTACTCGCCGTTCGACTCGTCCTCGAGTTCCGGGGCGATCTCGTTGCGCGCCTTCTCCAGAGCGCGCCTGATCAGCCTGGAGACATGCATCTGCGAGATGCCGACCCTCTGAGCGATCTGCGATTGCGTCAGGCCTTCGTAGAAGCGCAGTTGCAGGATCATCCGCTCGCGCGCGTCGAGAACTCGCATGCCCGGTTCGAGCAGCGCCCTGTCCTCCGAGATCTCGTATCCGTGCTCCTCGCNGCCGATCGACTCGAGCGGGTCGAGCTCGTCGTCGTCGCCACTCGAGCCGACCGAGAGCGAGAGCGGACTGTAGGCGCGACCGGTCTCGAGGGCTTCGAGCACCTCTTCCTCGCTCGCTCCGGTCGCCTCGGCCAGCTCGGCGATCGTCGGCGAGCGGCTGAGCTCGCCGGTCAACTGCTCGACAACGCGCATCAGCTGGATACTCAGCTCCTGCAGGCCGCGCGGAACTCGCACCGCCCAACCATGGTCGCGGAAGTGGCGCTTGATCTCGCCGATGATGTTCGGCGTCGCGTAGGTGGTGAGCTCGACGCCGCGGTTGATGTCGAAGCGATCGATCGCCTTGATCAGGCCGATGGCGCCAATCTGAACGAGGTCGTCGAGCTGCTCGCCGCGAGAGGCATAGCGACGGGCGAGCGAGCGCACCAGCGACATGTAGCGCTCGATCAGCTGCGCGCGCGCGGCCCGATCGCCCTGCTCGTGATAGCGGCGGAGGAGATCTCTGTCGTTAGCGTCCAATTACGGCCTCGNTCGAGCTCGAAAGGTCGACTTCCCGGATCGAAGCCGACGATCGTCCTGCGAAACGCTCTGCGGGCACGCTGCCGATCATCGGCCCAGCCTCAGCGTGCGCCGTCCGGGCGAACNATCGCCTTTCGCAGTACAACCCAGCGCTCCTCGCCGCTTACGTCGATCTCCACGCTATCGGTGAGAGTCGAGAGCACTCGGCGCAGTCCAACACCGTCCCCCTGGCGCTCGAGCTCGGCCAGAAGCTGGTCGTCGACAGGCCCGAAGCGTGTCTCGAGCTCGTCGTCCGAGACGCGGAAGACAAGCTCGATCCGGCCGTCGGGACGCTGGCGTCCGAGCAGCTCGGTCAGCGCGAGCTGCCAGTCCTCNAGGTTCTCGACCGTCAATTCGAGGCGCGCNGCCAATCCCGCCAGAACGAGGCACGCGACGCTGTGCCAGCAAGCTTCGCGGGGCAGCTTGAGAACGATCTGATCCACAGCCCTACTCCTCGCTCGCGTTCTTCTCCTCTTCAACCTCGGAGCGGTACTCCTCGGCGAAGCGGCTCTCGCGCTCTTCGGCGGCAAAGCGCGCCGCCGCCATGGCCGCCGCGAAGTCGCGTTCGACCTTGAAGGTTGCGAAACCGTGCATCAGACCGGCGGTTACNGCGGCGAGCTTTCTGGCCGGCAACTTGACGGCGCCGGCGACAGCGCGCAGGCCGGTGTCGATGCTCCCGACGGCGTCTACCGCGCTGTCGGTCACCACGTCGAGCTTGTCGAGTTGATCGTTGACGCGATCGATCGAGCCGCCCGCCTTGTTGATGACCGGCACCAGCTCCTGCTCGACGCCTTTGACCAGAGAGGAAACGTGACCGAAGACCCCGGCCAGGCGAAGGAACGCGTACCCGAGCGTCAGCCCGATGGCGATCAGAAAGAACGCGAGTGCCGCGTAAGCGATGCTGCCGACTGTGGATGAGAGAAGAAGCATCGAGACAGTGATCTTAGTCGAGATGTGCGTTCGAGGGCATCGGGCGAAACCTGCATCAAGATTATCGAGCAGACGTGACCAGGCCGAACCCGGCCACGACCTCGTCGTCGTAGAGCACNGCGGCCTGGCCGGGCGCAACGGCGAACGCCGGCTCGAGCAGGCGAAGGCGGAAACCGGTAGCGGTCGACTCGACCTCGGCCGGCAGCGCGGGCGAGCGGTAGCGAAGCTTCGCTTCGGCGCGCTCGAGCGGTAGGTAGAGCTTTCCGCGTGCGCTCACGCTGTGGCGGGCAAGCGCCTGCTCGGGCCCGGCCACGACCAGGTTCTTCCTTGCCTGAGTCCGCAGCACGTAGAGCGGTCCCGCGCTCGAGGCGATCCCCAGACCGCGCCGCTGCCCCGGCGTGAAGCGCCAGTAACCGTCGTGCCGGCCGAGCCGCTTGCCGCGTTCGTCAACCACGTCGCCGCCGCTCGAGGCCAGACCACGGCGCTCGAGGAAGTCGCGGTAATCGGCGCCGGCCAAAAAGCAGGCCTCCTGACTCTCGGGCCGCGTCGCGACCTCGAGGCCGGCGAGCGCCGCTCGCTCGCGCGTCTCGCTCTTCTCGAGCTCCGCTAGCGGAAACCAGAGCCGATCGAGCAACCCGGGATCGAGCGCGGCGAGCATGTAGGACTGATCCTTCTCGCGATCGAGGGCACGGGCTATGAGCAGCTTCCCTCGCCGCTCGACGAGGCGCGCGTAGTGACCGGTCGCCAGGCGTGCGGCTCCGGCGCGGCGAGCGAAGGCAAGCAGCCGGCCGAAGCGGAATGAGCCGTTGCAGCGAACGCAGGGGTTGGGCGTCCGGCCCGCCGCGTAGGTGCGGACGAAGGGCTCGACCACCGCCCGGCAGAACTGATCGCGCAGATCGAGCGTGACGTGCGGCAGTCCCAGCCGTTGGCAGGTGGCCCGCGCCAGGCGCACCGAATCCGGCGAGCAGCAGGCCGCCTCGCTATCCGGGCCATTCGGATCGATCCAGAGCCTGAGCGTGACCCCGATCGCCTTCGGCCCGGCCGCGAGCAGAGCGACCGCGCTGTCCACGCCGCCGGACATCGCCACCGCCACGCGCTCGTTGTCGGGCGCCGCGCGGAACACCGGCCCGATCGCCGCCGCGAGCGCCTCCAGCACGAGCGGCTCGCCGCCGACCGCGGCCGCCTCGAGCAGGCTCAGCCCGTCGAGCTTCTCGTCCAACCCGTCGGCGTCGGCCTCGACAATCCGCTCCCCCCGCAGGCGCAGCCGCACCGAGGCCCACTGATCGCCAATCGTCGCGTCGCCGAATACGAACCTCATACAGTCAGGCTAGCCGAGCCAAGCCAACGAAAGCCCGCCCGCTTCGCGGACTGTATGGCTTTCGTTGGCGGAAAAGGAGAGCAATTACCCGCGGCCGCGGCGCGACCCAACTCGCGGCGTATGAACTGGCTCTTCTCACTGGCCTCTACGCCGTCCCTAGCCCGCTACCTCACGGACACTGCCCACACCCACGGCAGCCCGCACAGCTCGTAGGAGCAGGCAAGGAATCCGCGCCGATGGCGCAAAGGGGGAACCGAGGTTCCCCCTTTGCGATTCCACCCTGCCGCACCTTCGCGCCCAAGTGAACCTGGTAATCCAGGTGGGTGCCCTGCCTCGCATTGGCGCCAGGCGCCGCCGCTCGGACGCGGGCTCCCTTTTACTTGGTGTTGGTTCTACTTTGTTGCACGAAGCTCCGAACAGGGTCGAACCGTTTCACTGTAGCGCGCCCCTCGACCCCTGAGTGGGACGCCGTCCTCAACCCGGCGAAGCACGCCGCAGGCGCGATGACTCGCTTTCGATCAAGCCGGCAGAAGTCGTCATGCCTCCGAAGGAGGCGGACTTCTGCCGGCGCTAGCGGGCGAAGCGCCAGCGGACGTCGACCGCGCCGCCGATGTTCAGCTTGACCGCGAGCGCCGGGGTCAGATCGAGCCCCCGGCCGGGGACGTAGGGCCCGCGGGCAATCACCTGGGTCAGCACCCGTATGTCGCCGTAGGCGATGAAGATCCTCGTGCCACAGGGGAGGCTCGGATGCGCAACGCCGAAGGTCGTGACACCGATCGTGACGCCGCAGGCGGTCTTCTTTCCCTTCTCGGTGATCCCGAGGATGCCGGCGCGAACCTCATTCCAGCTGGTGCCCGGAGCTGGTACCGCCGTCACTGTCCGCTTCGTGGACGCCGGGCTCGAGTCAAAGCGATGCACAAGCGCGAGTGCCACCAGCACGGCTATCAGCGCCACACCGGCCAGCACGCCNACTCGCTGGGCGACGNGCCTCACGGGCAGCCTCGCTCGAGGNCGCAACCTGACTCAAGCGAACAGAAGTCGGTCTGAAAACCGGCGAAGCCGAGCGTATGCACGGCGNCGGCCACTAGCTCGCGGGGCCGCGTACGAGATCGGAAAACGATTCGCGCACGAGATCATCGAACTGCGGGGGAAGCTGGCCGTCGGAATCGGCGAATTCGCGCAGGTAGACGAGCAGCATCGAGCGTTCGTAGTCGCGCTCCGGGTCGGGCTTGGCCTGCGCGGCGAGAAGCCGTTCCAGCTGCCAGACGTTCCAGCCGCCGACCGGGCCGGCCGCCTTGCGAGCGTCCGGGCCGGCGGCGATCTCCGCCATCAGCGAGTGCGGCTTTTCGGGCTCGGCCGGGCGCCTCTCCTCGGGCGCCGGCTCGCTCCGACGCGCGCTCGCCGCCTCGGAAACAGAGCGGGGAGAGCCTTCGGCTGCCGGCGGCGGNACGGGCGCGCCTCGCTTCCCGGGCTCCGGCTGCGGCTCCGGTCTGGGCGGCTCCTCCTGCTCGATTTGCTCGGCCGGCCTATCGAGCGCGGTGCTTGGGGCGGAGGGAACAGACTCGGGCGGAGTGGCGGGGGCCGCGGTCTCCGGCGCCGCTCGAGGAGCCTCTTCTTCTGCCTCATGGCCGTGCAGCTTGGCGGTCAGGCGCTCCGAGATCGAGTGGGTGGCGGCGACGGGCTCGGCCTCGCTCGGCTTCTGGACGCCGGATGATGGCCGGGGCCTCTGGCTCGAATCGCTGAACGTGCGGTCGGGCTCGCCCTCCTTCCGGAGCGAACGCCGAGACTCCGCTCGCTCGCGCCGGCTGAGGCTGTCGAGCCAGTTCTCGTAAAGGAACACGAGCCCGTAGGCGGCGAAGATGATGAAGACGAGAACGGCCACCGGCGGTTTGAACACGCGCCAGGCGATCAGCCAGACCCCGACCAGGAAGGCAACTTCGAGCAGAAAGCTCGGCTTCAGGCGGTATTTCCCCAACATTCCCTAGCGATCTCCATCGAGAGCAAGAAGTAACTCGGCCGATTCAGTGCCGAGTCGGGCCAGCTCATTGTTCACGTCGATCACGCGCCAGGCAAGGGCCGACGTGCAGCGGAACGGATGGAAGCGAATCAGAAGTAGCGCCGCGGCTCGTCCTCGCCGGGGCCTTTCTGATCCGTCTCGTCTTCCTCTTCCGGGGCGTCCTCTTTCTCGGAGTCGTCGGCGCCCCAGGTCCGGCCTTCGCCTTCGCTCTTGCGCGGCTCGTCCGGCTCCTCGATCTGCTCGCTACCGGTCTCCTCGACCTCCAGCTCCTCGGTCGTGGTCGCCTCGGGCTCTACAGCCATGGGCCGCTCGGGCTCCTCCTCTTCGACCTCGGGCTCCTCGACCTCCGGCTCGACCGCCGGTGCCGCCGCGGCGGCTGCCGCGCTGCTCTGAAGCAGAGAGGTCGCCTGTCGCATGACACCGCCCGGCGAGCGGGCGCTCTGTGCCTCGCGATCGGCCGCCTGGACGAGCGAATCGGCCACTCGGCCAACCTTGTCCTCGCCGAGACCGGCGGCGCCGAGCAGCTGCTCGGCACCTTGCTGAGCGCGCGTCATGATCGAAGCGGCCTGGGCCCGTGCCCACTCCAGCGTTCCTTCGACCTCGGCGCGAGCCGCGTTGGTGAGCTCGGTCGCCTGGTGCCGCGCCTGCTCGAGCAGCTTGTTGCCGCGCGACTCGGATTCGCGCAGCTCCTGCGAGGCCTCGCGCTGGGCATTGGCGAGCAGCTCGCGCGACTCGTTGCGAGCGACGCCGAGGATCTCCTGGCGCTGGCGCTCGGACTCCTGGCGGAAGCGCTCGATCTCGACCGCGCGGGCAGACATCTCCTGCTGGCGCGTCCTGATCTCCTCTTCGGTGCGCGAGAGCTGCGTGGTGGAAGCCGTCTGGGCGTCGCGCTCGAGCGCGTCGGCGAACTCGGCCGCGGACCGGATCAGGTGCAGCGCATCCATACGAACCGCATGACCGCTGGGCTCCAGGTTCGAGCGACCTGCCGCCTGCAGCACACGAAGCTGCGCCTGAAGCTGGGCTACGTGGCGCTGGAAGGCATCGAACGCAGTTCGAACCTGGTCGGGGTCATAGCCGTGATCGGTGAACGGGACGTCCTCGATGCGCGGAAGGGACGTCAGCGGCGCCGGTTGTGCTCTACCTGGATCTTGCGTCGACATGGCTCGCTCTCTCCTCGCTCACGCGTGATTACAAGTCAGAAATTCGGTTGCGGATGAAGTATGCCTGCTCCATCGGTTGAATTGCTCTCCAGAGTTAGAGCCTACCGCGTTAAGACGTGCGGACCTGGCGCGGGAGGCTCTCAGTGAGGAGGAGCTATCGGCTTGATGCCCAGCTCGCGCAGGTTCTTGGGATCGGCCTCGGAGGGAGCGCCCGTCATCGGGTCGGCGCCGGCCTGGTTCTTGGGAAATGCCTGCGTATCGCGGAGATTTTGTTCGTGGCCGAGCACCATCAGCATGCGCTCGATACCGAATGCGATGCCTCCGTGCGGCGGCGCGCCCATCGAGAGGGCGTCGAGCAGGAAGCCAAACTTGCTGCGCTGCTCCTCGGGCGAGATGCGCAGCAGCTCGAAGAGCTTCTGCTGCAGACCCGGCTCGTGGATCCTGAAGGAGCCGCCGCCCAGCTCGACGCCGTTCCCGACCAGGTCGTAGGCGAGGGCCTTGGCGGCGCCGGGATCGCTCTCCAGCAGCGCCTCGTGGCCCGGAGACGGGCGTGTGAAGGGATGGTGAACGGCGTCCCAGCGCTCGAGGTCGGCGTCCCACTCGAGCAGCGGAAAGTCGGTGACCCAGAGGAAGCGCCAGGCATCCTCGTCGATCAGGCCCAGCTCGTCTCCGAGCTTGAGTCGCAGTTGGCCGAGCACGCGAGCGACCGCAGCCGGCTCACCGGCGCCGAAGAGGACGGTGCTACCGGGCTCGCCGCGGAACAGCTCGAGCTCCGCTTCCGAGAGGAACTTGAGGATCGGCGAGCGCGGCTCTCCGTCCTCGCCGTAGACGATGTAGGCGAGCCCGCCCGCTCCCCACTCCTTGGCGAACTCCTCCAGCTTGGCCAGGTCGCCGCGCGAATACTCCTGCGGCACGCGCAGGAAGCGCACGCAGGGCACCTTGGTAAAGACGCCGAACTCCGAGCCGCGCGTGGCCTCGGTCGCGTCCTCGATCTCGAGCCCGAAGCGAAGGTCGGGCTTGTCGCTGCCGTAACGCGCCATCGCCTCATCCCAGCTCATGCGCTGGAAGGGCGGCTCGAGCTCGACTCCGAGGCACTCGCGCCAGATCGCCTGGAGCATCAGCTCCATCAGCGAGAAGAGCTCGTCCAGGTCGGGAAAGGCTAGCTCGACGTCGAGCTGGGTCAGCTCCTGCAGACGGTCGGCGCGTAGATCCTCGTCGCGGAAGCAGACAGCGATCTGGTAGTAGCGGTCGAAGCCGGCCACCATCAGGATCTGCTTGTAGAGCTGCGGCGACTGGGGCAGCGCGTAGAAGCGTCCCGGTTGCAGGCGCGCCGGCACGAGAAAATCGCGTGCGCCCTCCGGCGTCGGCTTGCCGAGGATCGGCGTCTGGATGTCGAGGAAGCCGGCGGCCTCCATCACGCGGCGCATCACGCCGACCATCTGCGCACGCAGGGCGATGTTCTTCTGCAGGTGGTCGCGGCGCAGATCGAGCCAGCGGTTGCGCAGGCGCAGCGTCTCGTCCAC
>JGI24144J35610_10000473_pt1 | contig 12849 bp, 14 predicted proteins | sample BarGraIncu01121A_FD_35610 | JGI IMG/M metagenome (IMG submission 35610)
GAGNGCGACCTCGACGAGGTTTGCGAGCTGGTGCGCGAGACGATCGACACGAGCTATGCCGCTGTTTACCCGCCGCGCGTGATCGACTTTTTCCACCAGTACCACGAGCGCGCTGTCGTGATCTCCGACGCGGCCTCGGGTCACACGATCGTGGTGCATTCGGGTGGGGAGCTGGTTGCGACCGGGACCCGTGCCGGGACAACGGTCAGGCGGGTGTTCGTCCGCGCCGCCTGGCAGCGCCGCGGAATCGGACAGATGGTGATGGCGGAGCTCGAAGCCGAGGCGATCGCGGCGGGAATCGAGCGGCTCGACCTGAGCGCCTCGCTCCCGGCGAAGGAGTTCTACCTTCGCCTCGGCTACGAAATCGTCTCGGAGGAGGACTACGAGGTCGCGCCCGGTCAGCACCTCGAGTACTACGAGATGGCGAAAGAGCTTCGCCGCTAAAGAAACGAACTGCGTTTGCCCTCTCTCAGGCATATGGACAGGCAGACACGGACGATCGAGGACGTCTACAGCCGCCGCTACCAGAGCTTCCGCGGCGCGCTGGCAGGCATCGTGGGCAGCTACGAGCTCGCCCACGACGTGGTGCAGGAGAGCTTTGCCCGAGCGCTGAAGAGCCGGGCCGACTTTCGGGGAGACGGGCCGCTCGAGGCCTGGATCTGGAAGATCGCGTTACGAACGGCATACGAGATGCGCGGGCAGGCGAACGAGGTCGAGCTTGCAGACGCGTTCGAGCCCGAGCTCCCGCAGCCCGACCGCGATGAGAAGTTGGCGGCGGCGCTCAAGGAGCTGTCTCCACGTCGGCGATTGGTGGTCTTCCTCCGCTACGTCGCCGACCTCGACTACGCCGAGATCGCCCGTGTCTGCGAGATAAGCGAGGGGACGGTGGCCGCGACGCTGGCGCAGGCGAAGGCCGCGCTGGCGGAATCGCTCGGTTACTCGAATCCGGGACTGCACGAGCTGCGAGAGGTGGCGGAGTGATGAATAAGCGCGAGACAGACAAGCTCGACAGGCAGCTTTCCTCACGCCTGAAGAGGGCGATAGGTGACGATGGACGGGCGGATTGGCTCGAAGTGAGCGAACGAGCCGGAACGAGCCGGCCGCTCTGGCGTTGGTCGCAGCGGCGCGTGCTTCTCGTGGCTGGCGTGCTCGTGCTTGCCGTCGGTGCGGCCGGCGCGAGCACAGGCCTCATCCCCTGGCTGAACGAGACACCGAAACTGACCCCGCCGCCGAAGTACCCGATCTGCGGAGCGAATGATGTCGGGGCCAAGCTGTCCCTCGAGAAGCCGGGAAAGAACGCCGGCACTGATGCAGGCTTCGGCGGGATGATCACCCTGGTCAATAAGGGCGTGGGGGACTGCGCCCTCGAGGGTCAGCCGAAGGTCTCGCTTGTTGGGCCTGGCGCTAGTAATACGAAGCTGCAAGTCGAGTTGTTCCCTGAAAACGCGAACCTTCCAGCAGGGGTGAAGACGGGCGCTAGCGTGTTCTCACCGGATACGAAGAGTGACGCCGTAGGAGACTTCCCCGTTAACGACCAAACGCTGCTCGGCCGAGCCTTTGAGCCGGTGGAGCAGACCTCGCGCATTCGTATCTGGTGGCAGAACTGGTGCGGCCCAGGCTCCGGCAGTGATGCCGTCACTGGAGACCTTGCCTTGCGGCTCGAGATAGCGAACGGGAACATCATCGATCTTCCCGTCCGCCAACTCCCGACATGCCTCGAGTCTGCGAAGCCTTCCATCCTTCGTTTCGGACGAGCGATGGCTGCATCGATCCCTCTGGACGCAGCTTTACCGCTCCGCCCGCAGATCGTCACCGACCCGGGCGGCGAGCCTCTGACTCTCAAGATGGACGAGGTGTTCCACTACCAGGTCGCGCTCACGAATACGAGCACGAGTCCGTTCCACTTCGGGGCCAAGTGCCCGGTCTACTCAGCGAGTGCCGAGCCGGAAGGGGATACCGCCGGGACTAATCCCTGGGGCTTCGGCACCTATGTCCTCAACTGCCGATCGGTGAAGGAGATAGAGCCGGGACAGACGGTGACCTTCTCGATGGAGCTGCCGATCGGCAAAGGCAGCTCTTTCCCTTACCTTGCGACGTGGTACGGCGACGGCACGCTGATTTGGTCGATCGCCACCGGACTGGAGAGCCTGAACGGCAAATCACCCACGGCGAAAGCCTCGATCACGGTGACGGGACCGCCCGTAACTTACTCGCCCGGCGACGTGTACAGCGTGTTCGCGCCCGGCACCAAGGAAGATGCGTTCCCGCGCGAGGTGGAGCTGCGCACGTTCGGCAGCTCGGCCGGGGCGGGACGACTCGTTCCTGGCTCGAGGAGGGTTCTGATCGCGGGGAACTGGCGGACCGGCTTATTTGCGTGGAACACCGAATCGGGCAGGGTGTGCTACGTGGCTCCCGATAATGGCGGGTGCGACGACGCGAAGGATCAGACCAGCCCGATCAGCTGGAGCGCCAATTCGCTTGGGGTGTACCCCAGGGCAGTGCCTTACATCGTTGGGCTGGCCCGGGACGGAGTCGAGAAGATCGAGGTGAACACTGGCAGCCAGACCCTACGCGCGGAACTCGAGAACAACGGTTTCTTGGTCAAGATCCCCAAGGGTCAAACGCCGGTGACGATTATCGTGACCATGGCTGACGGCTCGCAGAAGAAGATTCCGACCGGCTATTAAGCAAGTCAAAGGGCTGTTTCCGGAGGACGCCGAGCACGGCGTCCTCCGGCGTTTAGGCGCACTCCGGTTACTGACGCGCGCGCCTTTCCCCAGTAGGATCGACACCGGGGAGGGAGGAGTGGTGGCCTCCCAGCCCGGGGCGATCGCCGGAAGCGTGTGTAGCCGTCGACGTTGGCGGGAACAACTTCCACCATGTTCGACTACTTGATCGTAGGTGGGGGTCGTGCGGGTGCGTCGGCGGTAGAAGGCATACGCGAGCTCGACGCGTCGAGCTCGATTCTGATGATCGGCGCCGAGTCTCACCTCCCCTATGACCGCCCGCCTCTGAGCAAGCAGCTCTGGTCGGGCAAGAACGAGCTCACCGACATCTTCGTTCACGACCGCGCCTATTTCGAGCGCGCGGGCGTCGAGTTGGCGAGCGCCGAGCGGGTCACCGAGATCCATCCTGGCGAGAAGACGATTCTCACCGACCGGGGCCGAAACGAGCGCTACGGGAAGCTGCTCCTCGCCACCGGCGGAACGCCGCGACGCCTACAGATCCCGGGCGCCGAGCTCGAAGGCGTCTCCTACTACCGCACGCTCGACGACTACGTCGAGCTGAGCCGCGCCCCGCAGGGAAGGTCGATCCTCGTCGTCGGCGGAGGCTTTATCGGCGCGGAAATCGCGGCGGCTCTGAGCATGCACGAGGCGCACGTGACGATGATCTTCCCCGGCCGGTTGATGCTGGAGCGCATCTTCCCCGAGGCGCTCGCGCGCGCGATCCAGGGGCAGTACGAGCAGCGCGGGATTCGCATACTGAGCGGGGACGTTCCGATCTCTTTCGCGCCCAGGGGTGGCTGGCTGGCGGTCGAGACGCGCGAGGGCGAGCATCTCGCCTGCGACTCGATCGTGGTTGGAGCCGGTATCGAGCCGGAGACCCGGCTTGCCCAATCGGCCGGGCTGGCGGTCGAGAACGGTATCGAGGTGAACGAGTTGCTAGAGATCTCTGTCCCGGGCATCTTCGCGGCGGGCGACAACGCCAACTTTCCCTACGCGGCGCTGGGTAAGAGGATGCGCGTCGAGCACTGGGACAACGCCATCGCGCAGGGCAAGGCGGCCGGGCGCAACATGGCCGGGGCGGGCGAGCCGTACGACTACATGCCCTACTTCTTCTCCGACCTGTTCGATTTCGGTTATGAGGCGGTCGGAGACGTCTCCTCGTCGCTCGAGACCTACGCCGACTGGCAGCAGGAGAACGAGACCGGCGTCGTCTATTACCTGGAAGACGAGCGGGTGCGGGGTGTGATGCTCTGCAACCTCTTTGGAAAGCTGGATGAGGCGCGGGCGCTGATCCGGGCCGGCGCACATGTGAGCAAGCGCGACCTACACGGCGCCGTTCGCGCCGCCTAGAACGGGAATACGGAGGGAGAGAGATGACGGTACACGGAGAAATGCTCTCGGAGCAGCAGGCGACCGAGCTGATGGCCTCGGTTCCTGATTGGACACTCGGCGACGACCTCATCTCACGCGAGTTCAAGTTCGAAAATATCCGCGGGTCGATGGCATTCTCGGAGAGCGTCGTCGACCTCGCCGAGGAGCAAGAACACCATCCCGATATCTACATTTCCTTCAACCATGTGACCCTCGTGCTCTCCACGCACAAGGTCGGAGGGTTGACGCAAGCCGATTTCACACTTGCGGAAGCCATAGATCGTCTGCTCTGATCTCTGCAGCATGGAAGTGGTTGCGAGGAGACTGGAAGGGAAGAGCGCGCTTGTCACGGGCGCGGCCAGGCGCATCGGCCGCGCTATCTCGCTGGCGCTGGCGCGGGAGGGCGCGAACGTTGCCGTTCACTATTCGAGCTCCGAGCGGGAGGTCGCCGAGCTGGCGGCCGAGATCGAAAGCTTCGGCGTGCAGGCGGTTGCGCTCCGCGCCGATCTCTCCGACCCGGATGAGCTGGCGGGTCTTGTCGACCGCGCCCGGGAGGCGCTCGGAGCGATCGAGATCCTCGTCAACAATGCTTCCATCTTCCCGTCCGACACGCTCGAGACGGTTGATCTTGAGGGCCTGGAGCGGAATCTCGAGATAAACGCCTGGGCGCCGCTTGTACTTACGCGGGCCTTCGCCGCCCAGAGCGAGCGCGGCCACGTCATCAATCTGCTCGACTCGCGCGTCTCGGGCTTCGATCACACGCACGCCGCCTACATCTTCAGCAAGCACGTTCTGAGCGCCATCACGCGAACGACCGCGCTCGAGCTGGCGCCGGGGATCGCAGTCAACGGCATCGCGCCCGGGCTGATCCTGCCGCCGGCGGGAAAGGACGAGGAATACGTCGATCGCCTGGCGCAGACCGTCCCGCTCAAGCGCCGCGGCTCTCCCGAGGATATCGCCGCCGCCGCCGTCTTCCTCGCCACGAGCGAGTTCGTCACCGGCGAGACGATTTATGTGGACGGCGGGCGTCATCTCAAGGAATATTCAGGCGATGGACCGGATCGTCGTTAGCGACCTCGTCTGCCGCTGCGTGATCGGCGTCGAGGAATGGGAGCGTCGCGAGCCCCAGGACGTGCTCGTCTCGCTTACGCTCGCGGCCGACCTGACGCCGGCCGGTAAGAGCGACCAGATCGAGGACGCGCTCGACTACCGGGCGCTCAAGAAGAGAGTGCTGATCGAAGCCGAGGCCTCGCACTTCCATCTGATCGAGGCGCTGGCCGAGCGCGTCGCCGAGATCTGTCTCGAGGACGAGCGGGTGGAAGAGGTGCAGGTGCGAGTCGAGAAGCCTGGCGCGCTGCGCTTCGCGCGCACGGTCGCGGTCGAGATCGACCGGCGCAAGTGAGCGCGCGCGCTTTCATCGCCGTCGGCTCCAACATCGACGCCGAGCGGAACGTTACGGCCGCGCTCGAGCTGCTCGGTCGCCACGTGCGAATCGTCGCCGTCTCGCGCTTCTACCAGACACCGGCGTTGGGAGCGCCGGGCAGCCCGGATTTCCTGAACGGCGTCGTCGAGGTCGAGACCGAGCTGGAGCCGCGCGAGCTGAAGCGACGCGTCCTGCTTGAGGTGGAAAGCGAGCTCGGCCGCGAGCGAAGCGCCGAGAAGAACGCCCCGCGCACGATCGACCTCGACCTCGTCGTTCACGGCGACCTGGTCTGTAGCGAGGAGGGGCTCGTGTTGCCCGCTCCNGAGATTCTCGAGCGTGCCTTCGTCGCCCTGCCCCTGCTCGAGCTGGAGCCGGAGCTGGTGCTGCCGGCAATGGATCGTCCGCTCCGCGAGCTCGCCGCCGGGCTATCGTCCAGCAAGATGATGCCGGCTGAGTTGTTCAACGCACGGCTTCGGCGCGCACAAAGCTCGAGAAAGGAAAGCGGATGAACAAGCAGAGAGTGCAAGAGCTGATCCGCGAGCTACTGATCGAGCTGGGCGAAGACCCCGAGCGCGAGGGCCTGGAGCGCACGCCGGCGCGGGTTGCGGAGTCGTATGCGTTCCTGACCTCCGGCTACAAGGCCGAGCCCGGTGAGCTGATCAACGAGGCCGTCTTCAGTCACCAGGCCGACCAGATGATCATCGCCCGTAACATCGACGTCTACAGCCTCTGCGAGCACCATCTGCTGCCCTTCTTCGGCCGCTGCCACGTCGGCTACATCCCCGACGGCAAGGTGCTCGGCGTCTCCAAGATCGCCCGCCTGGTAGACATGTACGCGCGCCGCCTGCAGATCCAGGAGCGCCTGACCGAGCAGATCGCCTGTGCCATCAACAAGGCGATAGGTCCCCGCGGCGTCGGCGTCACGATCGAGGCCCGCCACCTCTGCATGGCCATGCGCGGCGTCGAGAAGACCGACTCGCTGATGGTCACCTCCTCGGTGCTCGGCTCCTTCCGCGCCTCCGAGGCGACCAGGGCGGAGTTCATGGCGCTGATTCGGCAGTCGCAGTAGCCTTTGTTCTTCAGCCGACTCCGTCGGATCTGCCTCGAAAGGAAGGAAGCTGGACACATTCGAAGTCATCCGCAAGAGATGCAGTCTGAAGGCTCATCTCTTGAAAAGAGCGATTGAACCAGTCAAGGTCAACCTGATCCTCGAGGCCGCGGGGCTCGCACAATGCTGAGGAGTATCTATGACTTCAATTGAACGCGTATCAACGTCACTCAAGAACCGTGCAAGGCCGCTAATAACGCCTAGAGTCCCCAAAAGTATCGCTGAGCGTTTCAGGCATATAGATCAAGAACGTATGAGTCTAGTTGAGGCATCGCTGAAGCGAAACTACTTTACGGAGTGGGATACTGCGTATGCCGATCACGAGGCATATCTATCCTCCGATGAAGGCCAAAACGATTTGCAGGATCACCTATATCGAAGACTCTATGCTTTTCGCAATACGGTCATCCCTTGGTTGAGCAATGTGAAACCTCTCGGTGGATCAAAGATCCTAGAAATCGGTTGCGGCACCGGTAGCTCGACAGTAGCATTGGCCGAACAAGGCGCAGACGTTACTGCTGTAGACATTATCGAACCAAGCCTTGTCGTAGCCAGAGATCGATGTGAAATCTATAAGGTAGACGCGAACATCCTCTGTGCTAATGCTACGGACGCGCATAAGGTAAACGGCAGTCAACGTAGCGATATCGTTATATTCTTCGCCGCCCTTGAGCATATGACTCACGACGAGAGAATGATTGCCATGACGAATACTTGGGATATGCTCTCACCAGGCGGTTTATGGTGCGTGACCGGAACCCCTAACCGACTATGGTATTACGATTCCCACACTTCTCAATTACCATTCTATCTATGGTTACCCGACGATCTAGCCTTCAAGTATTCGCAGTTCAGCCCGAGAAAAGGCTTTCGTGATATGTATCGACACGCAGATAGCGATTCGACACTCGATTATCTTCGGCGCGGTCGCGGTGTCAGTTATCATGAATTAGAACTCACGATGAAGCGAGCAGAAGGGCTTGATGTTCGTAGTAGCTTGTCGATATTCTTGCGAAGCCAAAGCTTATTGAGAAAAGTCTTATGGACGTTCACAAAGCAAAGGCGGTTCGAACGGTTTCTGGTCAAAAACGGTCCCAAAATACATCCCGGGTTCTATCAGATGTACCTAGATCTTATAATTCGGAAAGATTAATGGTCAGAAACGCGTGCTAACGGCCGCCCGCGCTCGACCATCTTCTCTGTGGTAACGCGCAGGTTCCGAATCGGATCCGTCTCGGAAAGGAAGAGAGTTGGACACTTTCGACGTCATCCGCAAGCGCTGCAGCCTCAAGCTCCACCTATCGAAGAAGCCAATCGAGCCGGAGAAGATCGAGCAAGTACTCGACGCGGCGCGGCTCGCGCCATCGGCGAGTAACAAGCAGCCCTGGCGCTTCGTGCTCGTGCAGGGCGACGAGGCGATCGACGAGCTGGCCGGCGCATTCAACGAAACGAATCAGGAGGTGAGAGAAGCCCCGCTCCTGATCGTGATCTGCGCGAGGGAAGAAGACGACGTGACCCACGACGGTAAGCCGTACTACCTGTTCGACGCCGGTCTGGCCGTCGAGAACCTCCTGCTGGCGGCGACGGATCTGGGCCTCGTAACGCATCTGATTCTCAGCTTCGACGAGGGCGAGATCANGAGGATCCTCGAGATACCGGACGAGTACCGAGTGGTTCTCACCACGCCGCTCGCCTACCCGGCCGACTCGAGCTACGACGAGGCGGCCAAGAAGCGACTGGGCCAGCGGACGAGAAAGGAGCTGGCAGAGATCACCCACTACGGGAAGTGGGGCTCGGGAGGATCGGCCTGACGATCGCCTCCTTGGTGCTCGGATCTTTCCACGCCTTCGAGACTACGCGGATGGAATTCGTGGCGCTGATCAGTCAGTAACAGTACGGGCGCGACTCATCCGCCACGAATTCCTACTTAAGCTTGTTTACGCATACTGCCTAAGTACTGTTTGTCCGCTCGTCGTAGATCACAGTTGGTCACACACTCCAAAGCGTCGTACTGTCAAAAGTTGTCATGCAGAATCAACAACACCATCAGCAAGAAGTTCGGACTTTCCTCCAAAACCATTTCTTGATCCGTCGTTGGCAGTTTGCGCTCCCCGAAGGGAGCGGAAACGAAACCTACTTTGCGCAGGGAAACGAGCGCACCTACTTCGTAAAGTTAGGCGTGCAAATAGAAAAGTATCAGGCGATGGCCTCGCTTGGCATAACGNCCCAAGNCGGTNTATCCGGCATCNCGGCTTACAGGGAAGAGTTCAACGAGGCCATGTAGGTCGCGNNGGCACTAATCTCAGTCTGTGCGCCTGAAGCTGACGATCGAGTACGAGGGCACCGCCTTCCACGGCTGGGCCGCGCAGCCCGGGCTGGAGACCGTCGAGGGCGAGCTGCGCAAGGCGCTGGAACGGGTCTTCCCGGGCTATCAGGGCCTGGCGGTCGCCGGTAGAACCGACGCCGGTGTGCACGCGCTCGGCCAGGTGGCGAGCGTCGAGGTGGAGACCGGGCCGCCGCCCGAGCGAACGGCTGCCGCGCTCAACGCGGAGTTATCGCACGAGGTGGCGGTGATCCGAGCCGAGGAGGCGCCGTCCAGCTTCCACGCCCGCCACTCGGCCCGCTCGCGCAGTTACCGCTATCGCATCTTTCGTCGCTCCCTGCCCTCACCATTCGAGTCCGGGCGCAGCTGGTGGATTCCGCGCCCGCTCGACGAAGAACGGCTGGCCCACTCGGCCGAGCTGCTGCTCGGCGAGCACGACTTCCGCGCTTTCACCCCCACCGACACCCAGCACGAGGTCTTCTTGCGTAACGTCCTGCGCGCCTGCTGGTTCCGCCACGACGACGCGCTCGAGCTCGAGATCAGCGCCGACAGCTTTCTCAGGCACATGGTGCGCTCGCTCGTGGGCACGATGATCGAGAAGGATCCCGACGAGATCCGAGCCCTGCTCGAAGGCCGTCCGCGCAGCGAGGCCGGCTCGACGGCGCCGCCCTGGGGCCTGTACCTCGAGTCGGTCGAGTACTGAATCCGAGCCTCGGGCACGGCCGCCTCGTCCCCGCGCGTCGTCGTCGGCGTGGTGGCTACGATGGCCGCCGATGCTTCTCGAAACAGTTCTCTTCGATCTGGACGGCACCGTCATCGATACGGGGCCGCTGATCGCGGAGTCGTTCCGCCATGCGGTTCGCACGGTGCTCGGCAAGGCGATCGATGACGAGGAAATGCTGGCCTTCGTCGGTGGCTGGAGCCTGCGCGAGCAGATGTTCAGGCTTGCGCCCGACCGTTGCGAGGAGCTGGTCGAGGTCTATCGCGCCTACAACGAGCCTCGCCACAGCGGGCTCGAGTTCTGCGCGGGCATGCAGGAGCTGTTGCTCGGGCTTCGCGCGGACGGCGTGCGGCTCGGCCTCGCCACCGCGAAACGTCGTTCTACGGTCGAGCTCGCATTCGGTCCTCTGCCCGAGCTGAAAGGTCTTTTCGACGTGATCGTTACGTCCGAGGACACAGAGCATCACAAGCCCCACCCCGAACCGCTGCTGCTCGCAGTGCAGAGGCTCGGAGCGGCGCCTGCCGAGGCAGCCTACGTCGGCGACTCGCCCTTCGACATCGAGGCGGCGAAGGCGGCCGGCCTGCGCTCGATCGCGGTCACCTGGGGCGGGATCCATTCCGAAGAACGCCTGCTCGCCTCCGGACCTGATGCGATCGTGGCGACGCCGGCCGAGCTCGAAGCCGCGCTTCAGGTTTCTCCGGCCTAGCTCGCGGCTAGATTTCCCTCATGGCCGACGCGTCCGCCAAAGAACGCATTCGCGAGCTGCGAACGCAGATCGAGCACCACAACTACCGCTACCACGTGCTCGACGACCCCGAGATCTCGGACGCCGCGTACGACCGCCTCTTCGACGAGCTGAAATCGCTGGAAGAGGCTCACCCCGAGCTCGCCAGCCCGGACTCGCCTACTCAGCGCATCGGGGCGGCACCCTCCGAGCGCTTTCAGAAACTGCGCCACCTGCAAACGATGGGCTCGCTGGAGAAGGTGACCAAGGCCGAAGATCTGCTCAAGTGGGCCGACGATGTCCGCCGCCGTCTCGACTCTCACGAGCCTGTCGTCTTCGTGACCGAGCCCAAGATCGACGGCTCCGCCATNTCGCTCGTCTACGAGGGCGGGCGTTTTGTGCGCGGCGCCACTCGCGGCGACGGCGAGGTGGGGGAGGATGTGACCCGCAACCTGCGCACGGTCCGTTCCATCCCGCTGACTATGCGCCTGGCCCCCGGCGAGCAGGCTCCGCCGCTGGTCGAGGTGCGGGGCGAGATCTACCTTCCGCTGGAGGGATTCGGGCGCCTGAACGAGCAACTTGCGGCTGAAGGTCGAAAGGCGGCGCCCAATCCACGCAACGCCGCGGCCGGTTCGCTGCGGCAGCTCGACCCGCGCATCACCGCCGCCCGGCCATTGGCGATCTGGGTCTACGGCATCGGCGCCAGCGAAGGGCTCACGCTCGACACCCACTGGCAGGCGCTGGCCTGGCTGCGCGAGCACGGTTTTCGCGCCAACCCCGCCGCCGAGCGGCACGAGTCGATCGAGTCGGTCGTGCGCGCCTGCGAGGAGTGGGAGCGTCGCAGGGCCGAGCTCGACTACGAGATCGACGGTCTCGTGATCAAGCTCGATTCCTTCTCTCAGCAGGCGATTCTCGGCTCGCTGCACCAGCGCCCGCGCTGGGCGCGCGCCTTCAAGTGGGCGCCGACGACCGCGCAAACCGAGCTGCGCGGGATTCACGTGCGCGTCGGGCGGACGGGAGCTCTCAATCCCTGGGCCGAGCTGGAGCCGGTGGAGGTGGGCGGAGTCACCGTCTCGACGGCCACACTGCACAACGAGGAGGACATCAACCGCAAGGATCTCCGTGAGGGCGACACGGTGACCGTGCAGCGCGCCGGCGACGTCATCCCGCAGGTGGTGGGGCCGGTGCTACCCCATCCGCCCGGCAGCGAGCCCTTCCGGATGCCGGCACGTTGCCCGCTCTGCGACACCGAGATCGTCAAGCCGGAGGGCGAGGCGATGCACCGCTGCCCCAACCGCGCCTGTCCCTCGCGCGGGCTGGAGACGCTGATCCACTGGGTGCAGTCGGCGATGGACATCGAGGGCATCGGCGAGAAGTTCGTGCGCAAGCTCTGGGGCGAGGGGCTGCTTCGCTCGATGCCCGACCTCTACCGCCTGCGCATCGAGCAGCTGACCGAGATCGAAGGCTACGGCGAGATCTCGGCGCGCAGCGCCGTCGAGTCGATCGAGCGCTCCAAGCAGCAGCCCTTCTTCCGCATCCTCTTCGGGCTCAACATCCCCTACGTCGGCTTCGTCACCGCGCAGGCGCTCGCCTATCGCTTCGGCTCGATCGGGCGACTGGCCGCGGCGACCCAGGAGGAGATTCAGGCGGTCGAGGGAATCGGCCCGATCGTCGCCGAGGCGGTCGCGGAATGGTTCAGCGACGAGGAGAACACCCTTCTGGTGGCCGAGCTCGGTGAGCTCGGGCTCCGGCTCGAGCTGGGCGACGAGGAGCGACCGGTCGAAGGGCGGCTCTCCGGCTCGACCTACGTGATAACCGGCACGCTCGAGCGCTTCAGCCGTGCTCAGGCGCAGGCGGCGCTGGAGGAACGCGGCGCCAAGGTCACCGATTCCGTCTCGGCCAAGACAACGGCTGTGATCGCCGGCGAAAACCCCGGCTCGAAGCTCGAGAAGGCGAGGCGCCTCGGTCTTGCGATCCTCGACGAGCGCGGCTTCGAGCAGCTACTGCGCGGCTAGAACGGTCACGAAGCGGTCCTGCGCCGCGCGCGCCCGGGCGGCCGCGACCGGGCTTCCGTTCTGCAGGATGACAAAGGCGTAGCGATTACGAACGTAACCCGATAGCGCCGAGGCCGAGTTGGTCGTGCCGGTCTTCGCGTATACGTTGCCGAACGCAGGTCGCAGGCGCAGACGATGACTGAGCGTACCGACGCGGCCGGCGATCGAAAGTGCGCCGACAAACGGGCTTCGTATGGTCGTATCGCTCCAGGCGACGAGAAGAAGCTGGGAAAGAGCTGCGGCGGTGAGTCGATCGCGCTGCGACAGCCCGGAGCCGTCAGCGATTCGCACTCCGGCGAGCGAGATGCCGGCATCCGCGAGCACGCTTCTCACCGTGGCGGCGCCGTTCGCCGTCGTCCCCCGATCGTTTTCGTACGCGCCGATCTGCTTGAGCATGAG
>JGI24144J35610_10000487_pt1 | contig 12720 bp, 9 predicted proteins | sample BarGraIncu01121A_FD_35610 | JGI IMG/M metagenome (IMG submission 35610)
AAATTCGTTGCGTTCATAATGCCGTGAAGCGTGCTCTGTCCAGTCCCGTACCTGTTGTCAAACATCATCTTGGTTTCTGCGTCGTTGACAGCTACGACAGGATATTTAAGGGCGCCTTCTGCCGCCATTGCCCTCAGCCTGACCACCCCTGTCGTCGTTTCCTCACAGCCGCCCATTATCGCGCTCAGGTATTCTTTGTGATCCCCGTGAACCGTAGCGATGACGTCCGCGCCGTCGTCAAGCGTGACTTGTGGTCCGATCTTCAGTGCCTCCTCCATACAAGTGTAGTACTCGTCATCACTTTCACCTCGAAAGGCGCAGACTACAATCCCGCTTTTTGCGAGGGCGGCCGCGACGTCATCTTGTGTGCTGAGGGGATTTGAGCCGGTAAGCGCAACATTTGCCCCTCCGGCTTGTAACGTACGAATGAGGTTTGCCGTCTCGACCGTTACGTGCAGACACGCTATGATGTTAATCCCTTTGAGTGGTGTGTCACGCACAAACTCAGCCTTAATCCTTTCAAGAACAGGCATATGCCTGCGCGCCCATTCAATCCTTTTTTCACCTTCATCAGCGAGGTTTATGTCCTTTATTATATTCTTCATCGTAAAATCTCTCGTGTATCGTGATTGAGGTCCCGTAACCATACGATTTATATAGGTACTAATAATAAAGCCAACCCGTAAAAAGGTTGTCAATAGGGAGCGAATCGAGATACAATGTCTAAAAATAGCTTTTTATTCACCTCTGAATCGGTCACGGAAGGGCACCCAGACAAGGTTTGTGATCAGATAGCAGATGCGATACTGGACTCGATTATCGAGCACGATCCTCGGAATGCTCGCGTAGCATGCGAAGTGGCGGTGACGACGGGGCTTGCCGTGGTGATCGGAGAGATTACCACAACGTGTAGCGTCGATATACCAAGCGTGGTGCGGGACACGATCCGTGACATAGGCTACGTCGATTCACGATTTGGGTTCGATTCAGACAACTGCGGCATAGTGGTGTCAATCAAGGAACAATCGCCCGACATTGCCCAAGGCGTCAACAAGTCACTTGAGTGTCGGATTACGTCTGTGAGCGAGGACGCTGTAGACGATGAGCGTCAGCCCTCGCTTTCCTCTGTCCCCGAGGACGCGGAGCTTGGCGCCGGTGATCAGGGCATGGTGTTCGGCTACGCGACAAACGAGACACCGGAGCTTATGCCGATGCCTATTTCGCTCGCGAACAAGCTTGCGTTGCGGCTTACTGAGGTTAGGAAGTCCGGAGATATAAGTTACCTCGGACCTGACGGAAAGACTCAGGTTACGGTAGAATATGTTAACGACGCTCCAGCACGCGTCGACACGGTCATTGTCTCTTCGCAACACACTGCTGATGTCGCGCTTGACACCATTGAACGTGACATTCGGGCAAAGGTAATCGACGTCGTAATCCCCCCTTCTATGATGGACGACAACACGAAGGTGTTGGTTAACCCGACAGGTCGGTTTGTCATTGGCGGCCCTAAGGGTGATGCCGGCATGTCAGGACGAAAAATCATAGTTGACACGTACGGAGGGATGGCACGACATGGAGGGGGTTCTTTTTCAGGAAAGGACCCGACAAAGGTCGATCGGTCAGCGGCTTACGCAGCGAGGTATATCGCAAAAAACGTCGTCGCGGCAGGACTTGCTGATAAGTGCGAGATTCAAGTCTCTTATGCAATCGGCGTAGCGCAGCCGCTCGCGATTTGCGTCAACACGTTTGGCACAGCGCACATACCCGAAGCGACCATCTCTGAGATTATAATGCGGCGTTTCGCACTCACCCCGGGATGGATCATCAATACTTTTCGACTTAGACGGCCGATCTATCGACAAGTTGCTGCTTATGGACATTTTGGTCGCGCTGATCTTGATCTACCATGGGAGCGCACTGACAGCGCAGGGGTGCTTCAGAGTGACGCAAACGCGCTGAAGCTACGCTGAATGTGTTGAGCACGTAGTATACGTTCGTTTTTGGGGGGTAGCTGTAGGCCAAACGTAATGTGCAGGGAATGATCGATTGAAGATTGGAATTTTGGGGACCATTTCGTGGAGGACCCCACCACGCCACTATGGGCCTTGGGAAACGGTCGTGCATTACCTCACTGAGGGTTTAGTCGAACGAGGTTACGACGTTACCCTCTTTGCGACCGGTGATTCTATAACGAATGCGAAGCTTGAATGGGTGTGCCCGCACGGCTTCTATGAAGATGAATCNCTTGACGCTGGCGTCTNTCANTGGCTCCATATCTCGAACGCTTTTGAAAAAGCNCGTGAATTCGACATTCTTCACAGNCACTATGATTTCTATCCGTTGACGTTTTCGAGACTCACNAGCACCCCCCTTCTAACGACCATTCACGGATTCTCTTCGGAACGGATTCTTCCTGTATACAGGAAATACCGGGACAATTATTTCGTGTCCATCAGCGATAGCGACCGAGCTGAAGGGCTAAACTATGTCGCCACTGTGTACAATGGCATCGCAGTCGACTCCTTTGACTATAGCGACGCTCCAGGTGATTATCTCCTCTTCTTCGGGCGCATATCTTATGAAAAGGGCACTCATCGCGCTATCGAGGTGGCAAAGGAAACGGGTATGACTCTTAAGATCGCCGGACTCGTTGCGAGCGAACATCGTGCCTACTTCGAGAAGTGCATTAAGCCTGAGATTGATGGGGAGCAGATACAATATCTCGGCATGGTGAACGAAGAAACAAGGAAAGAGCTTTTCAAGCGGGCTTATTGTAGCTTGCACCTGATTTCGTTTGCGGAACCGTTCGGCCTTACACTTGTTGAGTCTCTCGCCTGTGGTACGCCTGTTATTGCGACAAACAAGGGAAGCGTGCCAGAGATACTTATCAATGGCGAGACAGGATTCATCGTTGAGAGCATCCCCGACGCTATCGATAAGGTGGGCCTCATTCAAAGCATTAGAAGACAGAACTGCAGAAGGCGCGCCGAGTTCTTCGATGTAGATCGCATGGTAGAGGGGTATATCAAGGTCTATGAAACGATCATGGAGCGAGAGGCTACGATGCCGCCTATGTAAGTGATGAACCTAAACAAGCTTCGGACATTCTGCAGATACATCGCGTCTGACGATCTGTCTGTGGTATTCTTCTTTGCTTCCCTCGCTTTTTGTATAGCGCTCTGGAACGTAAACATCTTTATCAACGATGAGGTTACGCTCGCGGCACAGCTCATCAATCTCGGACACGGGGTTCTTTCGTTAGAGATGACGCCGACGAGGCTTTACGAAGGTCTGAGTTTCGGAGCGTCGGGGCCACTACTTGCATTTACCTATCAAGGCCACGTGTACGCGTTCTATACGCACGCGCTCGCTGTCTTNGCAGCGCCGTTTTACGCCCTCTTGTACATCATCAGTGCTACCGTTGGAATCAGGCTCTTCTTCAGTTGTCTCTGGTCGTTTAGCATATTCATGGTAAGCTGGTTTTTNGGAAGGCATTGGGGTAAGGCGCGACTCGGCCGCGACCTCGGCGTNTTTGGCGGGCTTGTCTTGCTGATCATCAACGGCTACTTTGCGACGAAGCTGCCACCGCTTGAGTTCGATCAGTGGGGCGCTCTTATGGCTATCCAGCTGTTCAATATCCTTGCAACGTCAGTCATCGTCGTCCTTTCACTGCGTATCTTTGCGAGGTACTTTGCTGACAGTCGCATCGCTGCGTTCGGGGCTGCTTATATACTCGTTGCCACGCCAATCACGTTCTGGGCAGTTTCAGCGAAGGATCATACAGCGTCGGTGTTGCTGATCGTAGCGAGTATTTGGAGCCTCTACACGTATCTTCTGGACGGAAAAACGCGTTATCGCTACCTTTCGTACGTCCTAGTTGGCCTTAGTTTTTGGGTTCGGNTATTTGATGCCATTCCACTCCTCATCGCCATCGTTTTGACGGATTTACTGACTTCAGAGGGGCGAATTAAAGCATTGATTACGGCTGCGGTGACGGTCACGCTTGCGATGATCCCGTACATCATTAACAACTACCTGCTGTTTGGCAACCCATTCTTGTCACCTGTCTACCTAAGTGCCCACCAAGAAATCGCTCANCAGACCTCCATCGCCGCAGGGAATGCCAGCTCAGCACTCTTCGCCACGATTGAACGACTTCCGGCGCTCTTTTTTAGCGAGTGGAACGTACAAAACAGTGCTAACTGGCCACAGCATCTTTACCACGTGCTGTTCTACGTCAACATGCCGGTAACGCTCTCGGTCTTCCAGATATGCCCCCTCTTGATAATTCCCATCTTTGCTTCGCTTCCCTACGTTCTGCAAAAGCTCGCGAGATCCAAGAAGGGCGCTATGCGCCTAAAAATAGATAATAAACATGCGATTGCAGTGACATTTTTCGTCTGTATCGTCGCTCATCTCATATTCTACGCACCGTTCCAAGAGCAGGGATTTGGACTTGACATGCGCTATTTCTTGCCTCTCTATATCCCTCTCCTCTTCTTCACGCTCGCAAGCATCCGTGAAGTTCTCGTGCATGTAGCGCACATAGAGCGTACATTCGCCGCCGCTTGGATCATATTCGCAGGTTTAGCGCTTGCGTACACAACGTTATTCGCTCAAAAGATCAGTGCCTTGATCAGCTCATTGAGTTTCCCGTTTATAGGGACCATCGGAGTCATCACCGCAGCCCTCATGGTTCTCTTTGTGCCGTACTTCGTTGGCTACAGGAGAGGACTAAAAGAGCTTGCGATCTTGGTAGGATTTGCCACGTTTGTCTCTTCATATTGGCTGATTTTTGCGTCCTTGGTGTGGCAAAAGACCCCTATAGGTGTCCTCCGGCCTGGGATGATGCTCCCTATGATGGAGATTATCCATCGCATTATCATGGTGGCGATTGTATCATAAGCTAAGGGAGCAGCCAATTGCTGGACTTATCGTTATTGTCGTCGCCTATCCCTTGGCGATTTCACATCGCGTCTTGAACCCTTCCTCACTGCCTCTCCTTCAACATAGTCGTATCGGTCTAGAAACCGATCGAGCCTCGAAATAAATCCGTCGGAGCTTCCATGTTGGGGCCGGGCATCTCTTCTAAATTCTTGAGGACGGCTAGGTGGCGCATATCGTGACGTTTGCTGTCTCTGAACAGCAGTAAGCCCGTCCTGAGGCCGTTGTTGTGGTGGCATCTGAGGGCGCGCTTGCGTAAGAGGGGTGGGGCGCACAACAGGCTGTAGTGTGCGTCGCTGTCGTTCGGTGGCCGAACGGCTCAACCCTAAGAAGAAGTAGAAGGCAAAGAGGACCAATCCACTTAGCGCTGCCAGAAGGGGTGAATCTGCGACATTGAGAATGGCCACCCCACCGAACACGAGCAGCGGATACCCCAACACGATGCACGAATGAGCAGTGTTCTTAGTAAGATCGAGAGCGAAGTAAATCAACAATGTTGGCACAAAAAAGATGCTGAAAAAAGCGATGACTTGAAAGAAGACGGAGAGTTTGTAGAATCCGAATACCTGGGGCTCGAACGGATTGGCGCTAAATACGACCAGTACAAAAAGAAAAAAGAGGAGGTAGATGAAAGCAGGCAAGCTCGCTAGATCTGAAAAACCGAGGACTGACTCGTCTTGTTCACTTCTCCCGCGTTGGGCTGGACTGTCGTTGGGCTCCCGCATTAGACCACGTTGTTTTAGGGGTTCGTGCTTATTTAAATAATTTCATTTTCGCTGTTCCGGCACTTTTCACACGGATGTACCTTGAGTAAGTCGTATGGCGCACGCGTTTTCCCAAAAGGGCATCTGGGATTAATGATATGGAGGGGCCGGCGTGTTCTACCGCCGAAGATGCAAAAGTGAGCATCAGAAGAACGTTCGACGGTTTACATCAGCGGTCAAATAGTGGAAAAATACGGTCTTCTCTATTAGGCGGATACTTTCGCTGATCGCTTAGGTAAGCTATACGACACGTCAAAGGGAGGAAGAACCGGGGTAACTCGACAAAATATGAGATGATTCGTCCTAACCGCAGTTGGTGCATAACTGCTTGAGGGAAGGTAGGGGTCGAGGATGTGAGAGACGTGTCCAGTGAAGAGAAGGAACTTCAGCTTCAGCAGTCTTTTCGCGACAGAGTTCGTCATCCGCCATGTGTTCGTCATCTTTTGCGTCACGGTGTGCCTTCTGATATGAGATGCGACAAGGCGCGCACACTCCTCGCACGATATGTGGTGGCGAAAGGGCTGAACGACGTGCAAGGAACAAAAATGGCAAAAACGATGCTGAAGCACTCCGACTCCTTAAATGCCGGTGTGCGGGGGGGAAGCGAGTTAAAGCAGTTTGAGGAATGCCTTTCACGGGCTCGAAATTATCCAAAGATGAACCATTGGAGCTGTGAGGACGTTTGGTCCAGCAAGGAACTCCGAGAACGTGGGGCGTGCACTGGCTGGGACTGTGAGTACTATCCTTCCGAGCCGCGTGAAGAATCGGGTCGCCAAAGTGGCTACGTCGAGACCCAGATAGAACAGGAGGCCCTTACGTATTTGTTAAGCAATCCGGAGAGCATCAGCGAAGGGCTGAGGGTGGGCCTCCTTTCTGAGGGATTTATCGATAAGTATAGATGTAGAGACGGCACTTGTGTGTCTCTCAATCGCGCGCTCTGGCACGTGTGTCGGTACCTCGCTTATCACGGCCGACCGATTCGATGCACCGCAATTTTGGCTAGCCTCTCTCGAAGCCCTAAGTTGCGACCGCTCGTGGATGAGATAGAACAATACTTGCAGCGGCTTCAAAGCCGTCCATCATGTAGGCACGACAAATTCATCGAGTATTTGAGCGTCATTTGTGCGCGCGGGGCCCGGCTACGGGCCCAAGAACTCGTTCGTCAAGCTGCAATTGCCTTGGCGTCGAGCGCGCTTCCACTTGACGTCATCTTGAGAACTCTTGAGCAGCAATCAAGCACCTTGTCAAACACGGCGCGCGATAAGAAACCCCTCTTTGAGCAAGACCTCAGTGACTTCGTGACAAACCTTTTCTCCAGCAGGTGCAGCGCCATTCCTACCAGTTCAGAGTGGCTGAACGCTTCTTTAGGCGGCGGCTGGAAGCCAGGCGGGGTATACGCGGTCAATGCATCGTCGGCCGTGGAGGCCACGGACTTCTGTGCTTGGTGTGCTGAATTTGCTGCTCAACGCCGGTTCCCTACGATATTTGTAAGTCGCGCAATAAGCAAAGACGGCTTTGCAGAATGCGCCATGGCACGACACTGCGGCGTCGATGTGAAGGAGCTCTCGGAGTATCGTAAAAATGGCTTTTGCGATGGAGATGCGACGATGTTGGAGCGGATAGTTGAGGGAGGAGAACGGTTGAGCAGGCGAATAGCCCCCTATCTTGTAATGATAGAGGTACATTCAGAAATGACCGCTTCAGACGTGAGACGCGTCGTACGCACCGCCCAAGATCGAGTTGGCGTGGATCGTGATCTGCCAACGCTGCTAATCCTTGATCAGTTGCTGGTTCAGTCGTCTGGTAAAGGGAAACCCTCGCACACTGTAAGAGAAAGAGTCCATTTCGACGAAAACTCGCTAGTAGAAGGCGTAAAACGCCAGATGCAAGATTCATTAGTGGCGATAATCGCGGCCTTTTCGAGAATTGAGACCTTAGGCGAGGCGAAATTCGAAAAAGAAGAAGTTAACACCGCGCTTTTTCATAGCGACTTGAGGGGATCACATGCTGCTGATTGCACGTTAGCGCTCCAGTCGAAATGCGTCAAGGTGAGGAGTACAACACTTGAAAGAAACTTTAATCAGTTTGATCTTGCACGAGAGTGGTACAAAAGGTCCTATCCTCGATTTCGGGGGCACATCGATCGACTTTTTGATAAGGCCGAAGGGAACCACCCTCTTGATGAGGTACCAGCAGTTACGCACGAATATCTCTTTTTGGGAAGGGATCAAGAACACTTGCCAATCCGGTAATCATTTACGAACGGCCTTATCATCGATTTAGAACGCTGAATATGGAACCGATAGGTTTGGAAAAGCACGATGTGGCGTTCGATAAAAACTCACCTGAGCTCTAGTTGAAGCCTTCTTGAGTTTCTGCACACATATCACTATTGCTGCCGTTATACAGAAAGTTTCTTGTAACAAATCGAGTGAGTAGTTCGTTAGATCTGTCTGAGCGTTGCAATGGCACATATTCATTTTCCAGATGGCATTCTCCCTATCCAATGGGTCGTGTTTTGGTGGTTACTAGCCATTGTTTTGCTTGTTGTTGCACTCATCGCGACCAGAAAGCACGCAATCGAGACTCAGCGATTAGCAATCGCAGGCATGCTTGCAGCCGTCTCTTTTGCCGTTTTCCAAATCGATATCCCAATTGCAGGCGGCGTTCATATGAACCTTACCCCTCTAATTGGGATCTTGGCAGGGCCGGGTATAGGATCCCTAATTATCTTCATAGTTAACCTCTTAAGCGCGGCTGTGGGTCACGGGGGGTGGGGTCTTGTGGGCGCCAATACGCTCGTTAACATGAGTGAGATCACGGTAGCTTTTTATGTCTTTAGAATTACACGAAGTCGGTTTCAGATGTTCACGAGAGGTGCTATAGCTGCCATCTCAGGACTGGTCGTTGGTAACATTGTTCTGCTCGCTGTTTTAGTAATTTCGGGGATCCAAGGCAGCGAATTGCACGGCGTCGCATTGCTTATGTACTTGATTCAGATTCCCATAATTAACCTGATTGTAGCAGTCCCCGAGGCTATCATTACCGGCTTTATCGTTGATTATATGGGGAGGGTTCGACCCGATCTTCTTGGTGAATAACCTATAGGTCCCACATTATCGTGTGACCTTTTTTTCTCAGCAGCAGGTCTGCAGGGCAAACGTCTTGCTTGTGCTGTTTAATATAAGCCCGATTCGTTACAAGCTCGCGAAAGTAGTTGCGTTCGAAACAACTGAAGTCGCACAGCGCAATACTCCATGCTCCACCTCGCGAAACACCATTGAGAAAATGCACGCCTTCACTTCTTGTCTACGACCACGGCCGTTCCGTATGCTAAGATCTCCTGCATGTAGTTAGAGATCTCTGACGAGTCAAAATAAGCGCTTATGATGCCGTTTGCTCCGACTGACTTGGCGTGCCCAACCAGTCGATACAGCGCCTCGTCTCTCGCGTGTTGCATCATCTCGACGTATTCGTGGATCTCTCCTCCAGCGATAGAACGGAGCCCAGCTGTAATGTTCCTCCCGAGTCCTCTGCTCCTAACTGTAAGGCCGTAGATGAATCCTCGTGTTTCTACGATCTTGTATCCCGGGATCCAGTTTGAACTTACTACTAATACCCCGTCTATAGTAATGGGGGATGGTGCTGTTGTTCCCCTGCTTATGCTATCTCCCGCCTCTGTCTCACTTACCCCCGTTCCACATTGAATGCAGAACTGTGCGTTTTGGGGTAGCTGAGCACCACAAGCCTTGCACGTATCTTTTTCGCTCATTTATACCTCCATTCTGTGTCTGGGTAGACCAGTGATATCCATGAACAGTGGTCAGTGGTCTCTAAAGCTTAAACCTTCTCAAGCGGGCTGGCCTGGAGATGCGGCTGAAAGTCGGTCGTACGATTCTTTCCACAATGCGACTTGCTTTGTGCACCGACATATTCCTTAAGTGATATTGCGATAGTGATAACAAGCGTGTCGATCTCGAAGAGTTAAAATAGAGGGCCATTATCACAATGCACTAGTAGCTAGCCTTTGTCGACTTGCTGCGGTGCCCCCCACAAAAGACTACAGTATGAATCTGCGCCGCCGTACCCGGTTTGAAAGGGCTTAACGTCAATCATGCGCTGGTGTGATTGCCGCACTCGCCTACCACATAAATGAATATTGCGGTATAAGGACTCCAAAATGACGTCAGTGAAGAATGGGCCACTTCTTATCACGTGCGGGTTACCTTACGCGAATGGCCCCTGCCATATCGGTCATCTAAGGACGTACGTCCCAGCAGACATCTACGTTCGCTGTCTTAAAAAGCTCAAACAGAACCCNCTTTTCGTGTGTGGTTCTGATACTCACGGAACTCCGATCGTTATTAACGCTGAACAGCAGGGGACCACACCTGAGAAGCTTTCCGCTTACTACCACCGCTACTGGCAGGACATCTTCAAATTATTGGCAGTTGACTTCAGTCATTATGGAAACACCGATGCGCCTACAAATCACTTCAGAACGCAGGAAATCGTAAAAGCGCTGCAAGAAAACGGCTACATATATCCGCGGGTCGTAAGATTGGCTTATTGTCCGAACTGCGATCGCTTCCTACCAGATCGGTATGTAGAAGGGGTGTGTTTTTTTTGCGGGATGCCAGCACGTGGAGACGAGTGTGACCAAGGGTGTGGGCGCCATCTCGAAGCGGGAGAAGTCGTCGATCCGAAGTGTAAAACGTGCGGAGCAAGTGCTGAATATAGAGAGGAGGAGCATTTCTTCTTTAAACTGTCCGCGTTTAAGGACTTCTTGTTAACGTATCTTGAGACACTCGGAGGAACCGCCAACGCCCGCAACTATGCACAACAATGGGTGACAAATGAGCTAAAAGACTGGAACATTTCACGAAACCTCTCATGGGGGGTTCCATTTCCGGGAACCGACCTCGTCGTCTACGTGTGGGTTGACGCTCCTATCGGGTACGTTTCGTTTACCGAAGAGGCAACGAGCACGTGGGAAGACTACTGGAAGAAAGAGTCGACTATTATTCACTTCATCGGTGGGGATATTATCTACCATCACGCCGTTTTTTGGCCAGCGCTGCTAAAAGGAGCAGACTACACGAGGCCCACGGCCATCGTTGCCTCAGGAATGGTTAAAATCGACGGCGAGACTTTTTCCAAAAGCCGAGGCAACGTCGTCTGGGTTGATGACGATTACCTCGACCACGGGTTCCATCCTGACCTGCTGCGGTATTATCTCGCGAGTTACACCTCACACACGAAGGAACTGAATTTTTCGTGGAAGGTATTTGAGGAAAAAGTGAACCATGAACTCGTCGGATCCCTTGGCAACTTTATTTATCGGACACTGCTCTTCGCTTACAAAAACTTCGGCTATGTTCCAGATACACCAGTTGACGCGGCGATAATCGAGCGAATAGCGGCGACTCGTGAGAAAATGGTGAACGCGTTGGAGGAATATGAGTTTAAGAAGCTCGTCGACGTGGCGATGTCCTTGTCAGACTTCGGCAACGCNTATTTCCAGTCCAAAGCGCTTTGGAAACTCGTAAAATCTGACAAGGAAGCGTGTGCGCGAGAAGTCAAGAACTGCATTCAGCTTGTGAAGGCCTTGGCGGTACTTTTGGAACCAATTATGCCGTCGACAATGAAGGGGGTGCAGGCTCAGCTCGGTGTTACCTCGACCCATTTCTCGGATGCCACCGTTGAGGTTGAACCGTTGCGGCTGAGCCAGCCGACCCTTCCCTTTGCCAAGATCGACGAGAAAAAGATCGTGGAACTAGAGGCCACACTGAGTAGGAGAATGGCAGGGTTAGTTCAGAAGGCTCCCGCGGACGAAGTTGGGACCACAACAGCGGCAATCGAGCTAGAAGATTTTAAGAAGATGGATCTGCGGATAGCTCGCATTTTAGAAGCCGAATCGGTCAAGAAATCTGACAAGCTCCTGCGAATCACGCTGCAATTGGGCGATGAAACGCGGCAAGTTGTTGCAGGAATTGCCAAAGACTACTTGGCCGAGGAACTCATTGGCACTGACGTTATCGTGCTTGCAAATATCCGCCCTGTGAAGTTGATGGGTGTGGAATCTCACGGCATGCTTCTCGCCGCCGAACACGAGGGGAGAGCGGTACTGATTCGACCATCGAAAAAGGTTCCATCGGGAACTAAAATCAAATAAGAAGTTGATTGAACGTGACAAGCTCAAAGCGAAGCGAGCGGATAGTAATAACGGTTACGGGCTCTGACCATTCCGGAATCGTGGCAGCTTTGGCAAACTTGTTAGCGACTGCCAATGCCAACATCGAAGACATCAGTCAGACCGTCGTATCCGGTTTGTTCACGATGATCATGATCGTTGACATTGGCTCTGCAAACTTTGAGGAGTTAAAAAAAGGCTTGGAATCAATAGGAGTAGCTCAAGGGGTGTTAGTCACTGCCCAGCACGAAAACATCTTCCGCTACATGCATCGCGTATAGTGTCGAATACAGTCTAAGATTGACGCAGCTGCGCTTCGCAAGCATCTCCGCGACATCTTGCAAGCGTATCAGCGAACTAGNGGGGAGGGGNCTCAAAGGACTNTTCTTTCGCCATCAATGGTCGCTCGCATCTCATTTGCGCACCACAACAATCTCTCTTGTTAAACTCTTGTGAACGTATTGAGCGTGACGCTCCTCAATCGTGAAACCTGCATCTAAAACTTCACGCTCAATTGGGTTGTGCGATATCAAAACGGCACGCGCGTGAGACTTGAGTACACGAAGGATTTCGTCCAAGGCCATACCCGTCAGTTGCTCCAGCGATTGGGCGCGTATGCTGACAGAACGTCCATATGGAAGATCAGTCGTTACAGCGTCCACGCATTCATCTTTTAGCGCCAACTGCTTAGCGTCTTGAACTAGCAAGGAATTCTCTATATCATAGTAGTCGAGATTCATCTTTGTTCCAAACACCATCCTGTTGTCAACATCTGATCCTACAACAGTTGCTCCGATAAGCCCTGCTTCAAGAAGC
>JGI24144J35610_10000492_pt1 | contig 12630 bp, 12 predicted proteins | sample BarGraIncu01121A_FD_35610 | JGI IMG/M metagenome (IMG submission 35610)
CGACCTGACCGGCGGCTTCAAGTGTTACCGGCGCAAGGTGCTGGAGACGATCGAGCTGGACACGATCTCGGCGCGCGGCTACGCGTTCCAGATCGAGACGACATACCGGACTCTGCGCGCCGGCTTCCGCGTAAAGGAGATTCCGATCATCTTCTCCGACCGTGCGGCCGGGGGTTCCAAGATGGGCAAACGGATCGTGCTCGAGGCGATCTGGAAGGTGCCGCTGATGAAGCTGGGGCGCTGGCGACCGGCGGCCCGCTAGCGGAAGTGATCCCAGCCGGAGAGCTCGACCGGCTTTCCGTCAGAAAGGAAGAGCACGCCCTCGCCCTTCTCGCAGCGCCCGATCACCGTGAAGCGGCCGGGCTCGGGAACGGCAGCCAGTAGCTCGTAGTCCTCGCCGAAGGCNCAGGCAAGCGAGTAGACGTCCCGCTTGAGGTGCGCGGCGATCTCGGCCACGCCCGCGGCGACGGGCACCCGCTCGAGCTCGATCACGAGCCGGCAACCCGAGCGCTCGGCGATGCGCAGGGCGTCGGAGGCCAGCCCGTCGGAGATGTCGAGCATGGCATGGGCGCTACGGGCGAGCTCTCTGCCCTCCGCGACTCGCAGCGGTGGGCGCAGATGCGAGCGGGCGAGTGGATTCGTGATGCGCTCCTGAAGACAGTGGAAGCCGGCGGCCGACGCCCCGAGCGGGCCCGTGACGACGAGCAGGTCGCCCGCCCGGGCGCCGTCCCGCCCGGGCACTCGCTCGGCCCGGCCAAGCGCGGTGATGCTCAGATAAAGGCGCTCGGCCGAGGTCGTGTCGCCGCCGAGCACCGGCACTCCGGCCTCGGCGATCCCCTCGTAGAGCTTGATCACCTTTTTCAGCTCNCTCTCGCCGGGCAGCCCGAGCGAGACGATCAGCGCCTCCGGCTCGGCGCCCGACGCGGCCAGATCGGAGATGTTGACCGCCGCCGCCTTGTAGCCGAGGTCGTGCCAGCTCGTCCAGTCGAGTCGGAAGTGGACGCCCTCGACCAGCGCGTCCTGCGTCACGACCAGGTCGGGCGCAAAACAGGCGGCGTCGTTCTGGATCCGCTGCACCAGGCCGCGGCGCTCCAGCTCGCGCAGAAAGCCGAACTCGCCCAGATCAGAGAGCCGCATCGATCGCCTCGATGATCGCNNTGGCNTCGCGGGCGGCGCGGATCACGGCCACGCCCGCCGCGCCGGCGCGAATGCAGTCCGCGGCGTTGGAGGCATCGACGCTGCCGATCGCCACGACCGGAACCGACACTGCCGCGCAGATGGCGGCCAGGCCGTCCAGCCCGATCGCGGGGGCGGCGTCGGCCTTGGAGGGCGTGGCCCAGACCGGCCCGGCGCCGATGTAGCCCGCTCCGTGCTTCTCCGCCTCGATCGCTTCTTCGACCGTCGAGGCCGAGAGGCCAAGCATCAATCCGGCTGCCCGCGCCAACTCCGCGCCCTTGTCCGTCTGCCCCAGGTGAACGCCGTCGGCCGCGAGCGCGATCGCCGCCTCGGCATCGTCGTTGACGATGAAGGTGGCGGGAAGCTCGCGGAAGGGCACGCCTTTCTGGACGACCTCGCGGGTCGAAGCGGCCTTCAGCCGAAGTTGCACCACCGTCGCGCCGCCTGCGACCGCCATTCGGGCAGTGTCGAGATCGTCGACTATCGCGTGCAGTTTCATGAAATGTGAACGCGGCCGTCGAGCGTATCGGGGTCGAGGTTGTAGAGCGTGTCGTAGAGAGCAACGTGGAAGCTGCCGGGCCCGCGGGCGCCGACCGCGGCATCCTCCGCCGCGACGCCGAAGGCGGCCAGCGCCTCGGCGGCCGCCTCCAGCGGCGCCTCGGGCTTTGCGGCCAGGAAGCAGCCGGTCATCGCCGTAGACATGCAACCGGTTCCGGTGACGACACCGAGCAGCGCGTGCCCGTTCGCCACCCTGAATGCGCGCTCGCCGTCGGAGATGCGATCGACCGGACCGGTGACCGCGACGACGCAGTCGAGCGCGCTGGCCGCCGCTCGCGCGATCTCCTCGGCCGGCGAGCCGACCGCGAGCGAGTCGACGCCGCGCATCTCGGCCTGCTGCCCGATCAGCGTCGCCACCTCGCCCGCATTACCGCGCACGACCGCGACGCGAACCTCGCTCAGGATCCGCTTGGCCGTCTCGGTGCGAAATCCGGTGGCGCCGGCCCCGACGGGGTCGAGCACGACCGGAACGCCCGCGGCGTTCGCGGCCTTTCCGGCCAGCAGCATCGCCTCGATCCAGGGCGTCGAAAGAGTGCCGATGTTGAGCACCAGCGCGCCCGCGGCGACGGCCATCTCCTCGACCTCCTCCGGGGCGTGCGCCATCACCGGCAGCGCGCCGATGGCGAGAGTCGCGTTCGCCGTCTCGTTCATGACGACGTAGTTGGTGATCTGATGAACGAGCGGCCTGCGAGCACGCAGCACGCGAAGAGTCGCTCCCGCTGAGACGTTCATACCTGCTCCTCCAATCCGAGTACGTCGACGGGGCCCTCGCCGGCGCCGAGCCATTCCAGCCCGTTCGCAACCGCCTGAGAGGCGATCCGAGCGGCCTCCTCGGCCGCTTCGCGTAGCGGTAGTCCCTTGGCGAGCAGAGCCGCCAGCGTCGCCGAGTGCGTGCAGCCGGCGCCGTGCGTGGCGAGCTTCGAATGCCGAGGCACGGAGATCTCGAAATGCTCGCGCCCGTCGAAGAGGTGATCGACCGGCTTCTCGCCGTGTCCGCCGGTGACGATCACGGCCGCCGGCCCGAGCGCGAAAATGCGCTCCGCCAGCTCCCGGCGCGAGCCCGGCTTTCCTGCCAGCACGACCGCCTCGTCGAGATTGGGAGTCACCACGCTCGCCAGCGGCAGCAGGCTGCTCACCAGGGCCTTGACGGCCGCGGGCTGAAGGAGCCGCGCGCCCGAGGTGGCGATCATCACCGGATCGACGACCAGCGGAACGCGGTGCGCGGAGAGAAAGCCGCTAACGGCCTCGATGATCGGGCGCGAGAAGAGCATGCCCGTCTTCGCGCCGTCCACGCCGATGTCCGAGAAGACGGCCTCCAGCTCGGCCAGCACGAACTCCGGCGGCGCCTCGTGAACGGCTGTGACGGCGGTGGTGTTCTGCGCCGTCAGAGCGACGATCGCGCTCATGCCGAAACAGCCGGCGGCGGCGAAGGCCTTCAGATCGGCCTGGATGCCCGCTCCTCCGCCCGAGTCGGAGCCGGCGATTGTCAGGCATCGTGGAACAGACAGCTTCGTTCTCCTCCCTTCGCTGGCATTACCCAGATCAGGTTCTGCGGGTTTACTCTCAGCCCCCGCGGGGGCACCCCGGCAGGGACAGGGTACCATCGCCCCGGGGGTGTAAAGGCTCGGGCGAGAAGCAAAACTCATATGGTTTCCCAAGCGACTGGAACCGGCTCCTTTCGGGCGAGGAGCTGGCTTATCGCGGCGAGGAAGCGGCCCGCGAGGCGCGGCTCGAGGCGATTCCCGAAGATCTGGAGCCGCGACTGCGCCAGGCGCTCGTCGGGCTTGGCGTCAGCTCTCTCTACTCGCACCAGGCCGAGGCCTGGCGGCTCGCGCAGGCGGGCGCGCACCTGATCGTCACCACCGGTACCGCCAGCGGCAAGACGCTGGCCTTCAACCTGCCGGTGCTCGATGCGCTGGCGCGCGACCCCAAGCAGCGGGCTCTCTACCTCTATCCAACCAAGGCGCTAGCCCAGGATCAGGCCCGCGCCTTGGCGACGCTCCGCGTCCCGAAGGTCCGGGCGGCGATCTACGACGGCGACACGCCCAGCGAGCAACGCTGGCAGATCCGCAAGTGGGCGAACGTGATCCTCTCCAACCCCGACATGCTGCACGTCGGCGTGCTGCCCCACCACGATCGCTGGGGCGACGTGCTGGCGAACCTGCGCTTCGTGGTCGTTGACGAGGCGCACGTCTACCGCGGCGTCTTCGGCTCGCACGTGGCAAACGTGCTGCGGAGATTGCGCCGGCTGGCGCGCATCTACGGCGCCGAGCCTCAGTTCCTGCTCGCCTCGGCGACGATCGCCAACCCCGGCGAGCTGGCACGCGCGCTCACCGGTCTCGATGTCGAAGTCGTCTCATCCGACGGCGCGCCGCGGCCCGAGCGCACGCTGGCGCTCTGGAACCCGGAGCTGGTCGACCCCGAGCTGGGGCTGCGCGCCAGCGCGCTCGGCGAGGCGTCGAAACTGCTCGCAACGCTCGTCGAGCGGGGCGAGCGGACGATCTGCTTCGCCAAGAGCCGCAAGGCCGTCGAGCTGATCCATCGCTTCACCAGCGACCGCCTGCCCTCGGAGCTGGCCGCGCGGATCGCGCCCTACCGGGCCGGCTACACGCCCGAGCAGCGGCGCGAGATCGAGCGGCGCCTGGTCGCGGGCGAGCTGCTGGCGGTGACCGCGACCGACGCGCTCGAGCTGGGCATCGACGTCGGCACGCTGGACTGCGCGATCTCGGTCGGCTTTCCCGGCACCGTTGCCAGCCTGCGCCAGCAGTGGGGCCGCGCGGGGCGCCGCCGGCTCGGCCTGGCAGTGATGATCGCCAGCGAGGACGCGCTCGACCAGTTCTTCATGCGCGACCCGGAGGCGCTGATCGGGCGCCGCGTCGAGGCGGCGATCCTCGACCACGCCAGCCCTCGTATCCTCGACGGGCATCTGCTCGCCGCCGCCTACGAGGCCCCGATCGGGCCGGAAGACGCGGACATCCTCGGCCCGGAGGCGCTCGAACAGGCCGCCTCGCTGCCCGAGCTGCGGAGTACTCCGGCCGGCTTCGTCTGGCAGGGGCGCGACTTCCCCGCGGGACGCGTGCCTCTGCGCTCGGCCGAGACAAGCAGCTTCACCGTGATCGAGGCGGAGACCGGCTCGGTGCTGGGATTGGTCGAGCAAGCCCGCGCCTTCTCGACCATCCACGAGGGCGCGATCTACCTACACCTGGGCGAGGCCTATTTCGTTCGCACGCTCGATCTCGAAGCCGGCCGCGCTCTGGTCGAGCCCTTCTCGGGCGATTACTACACCCAGGCCAAGCGCGAGACCGAGACCGAGATCAGAGAGGAGCTGAAGCGCGAGCTCCGGCTCGGCGTCGAGCTCTGCTTCGGTCGCGTCTCGGTGACCGAGCAGGTGGTCGGCTTCCAGCGCCGCTCGATCAAGACCCAGCGAGCGATGGACCTCACACCGCTCGACCTCCCGCCCACCTCGTTCGAGACCGAGGCGATCTGGTTCTGCCCCACGCCCGATCAGCTCGAAGGGCTGGAGGAACTGCCGCTCCTGCTCGGCTCGCTGCACGCCGCCGAGCACACGCTGATAGCGCTCCTGCCGCTGCGCGCGATGTGCGACCGCTGGGACATCGGCGGCCTCTCGACCAACCTGCACGCCCAGACGCTTCAGCCGACGATCTTCGTCTACGACGGACACGCCGGCGGCATCGGCATCAGCGAGCGCGGCTACGAGGTGTTCGCGGACTGGGTCGCCGACACGGTGCGCCTACTCGAGGGCTGCCCTTGCGAGCGCGGCTGCCCCTCCTGCGTGCAGTCGCCGAAGTGCGGCAATTTGAACGAGCCGCTGAACAAGGCCGGGGCGCTGAAGCTGCTCGAACGGATGATGGTTAGTTCTAGCGCCTNAGCCAGCGCCGCAACCGCTCGAGCAGGGAGGGGCCCCGCAGCTTCGCCAGNGCTTGCTCACGCTCCAGCGACTTCTTGGCCCAAGCGCGTTCCCGCATCCTGCGGGTCGCGTACTTCGGCTTCCAGATCAGCGGTCTAGGCTTCGGCACGTCGTCCCTCCAGCGCCGATAGTGCCAGCTCGACCGCCTCTTCCGGGCTGGTCGCGCGGAGGATTCCCTCACCCTCCACCGCCACGCCGCCCTCAAGCGCCACGACCGGGCGACCGAGCCGGCGCGCGAAGCCGATCTCGCTCAGCGTGCCCCAGCTTCCGCCGACGGCGATCACCGCGTCGCCCGAGGCCGCCACGGCGAGATTGCGGGCGTGCCCGATGCCGGTCGCCACACTGATCTCGATCCACTCATTAGCCTCGGCCGGCGANTCGCCGGGCAGGATTCCGANCGTCCGTCCGCCGGCCTGCTTGGCTCCACGCGCGGCGGCCGCCATCACCTCGGCGCCACCGCCGGTGACGACCGCGCAGCCCCGCTCGGCGAGCAGGCGCCCGACCTCTTCGGCCTGCGCCTCCCACTCGCTTCCGCTTCCGATCACCGAGATCTGAACGGCGCGCACACTGAGAGCCTATCCCGTTAGGCAGGCGCGGCCGAGGTGGCTGATACGTGGATGCCAGCGGTCGCGCGAGACGCGAAGGCGCACTGGTAGTGCGCCGAGTGACTCGAGCGGCTGCTGGGGCCGCGAAGCGGCCGTATCGGTCGTGCCCGTCTGGCGGGATGGGCTCTCGCGATGGTAGAAGACTGGTATGGAAAGTGCAGGTTGTGAGCGATGACCAAGCCCTCCGACGAGCTCGAGCGCATCGTCGCCTTCTGCCGTAACCTCGACGAGCGCTGCTCCGAGCGAATCTTTTCCTCGTTTCTCGCGACCGCACTTATCTGCGAGTCGCTGCCGCTGGTGTACGACCGCAACTTCCTGCGCGCCGAGGATCCAGAGGCCGGCGCAAGCGAGCTCGCGGCGCTCGCCGACCGGATTTTCGGGGCGGCCGGAATGGCTCACCACAAGGTCGTCAGTGACTCGGCCGAGATCGGGGAGCGGCTGGCGCCACAGTTCGAGAGCCTGGGCTGGAAGGTCGATCTGGTGATCGTGATGGTTCACTCGGGCTCGGCCGAGCAGGAGCCTCTTCCGCTCGTCGCGGAGGTCACGAGCGAGGAGATGCTGCCCTTCTGGGAGGAGGAAAACCGCGAATTCCATCCCGAGAACGAAGACCTGGTCGGCCAGCTCACGCAGCAGAACCTGCTGATCGAGCGCAGCATCGACTGCCGCTACTTCGCGCGCCGCTCGGGCGGCCGGGTCGTGAGCGGATGCCAGCTCTACTCACGCGGCGGCACAGCGCAGATCGAGGCGGTCGGCACCCTGCGCGAGTACCGGAACCAGGGTCTCGCCAGCTCGGTCGTCCGGCGCGCGGCCTGGGAGGCCTTCGACTCCGGTCACGATCTCGTCTGGCTGATGGCCAATGAGGACGACTGGCCCAAGGCGCTGTACGCGAAGCTCGGCTTCAGCCCGATCGGGCGCTTCTACGGGTTCACCCGTCAAGCGCCCGCGCCGGCCTAGTGGGATAGGCGCTTAGAGCCTTCCCCGATAGGAATGCGGGTCGTGTAGACCTGGCGGGATAGGCTCTTAGGCTGCGGACAGGCGCGCCAACGCCTCTTCGCGACTGGGTGCGATCGAGAAGACCTGATTCAGCCCGGTGATCTCGAAGATCTTGTTGATGTTGCGATCGCTGCAGACGAGCGAGAGATCGCCGTCCTTCTCGCGCAGGCGCCTCACGCCACCGACGAGCACACCCAGGGTGGTCGAGTCGATGAAAGTCGTCCCGCTGAGATCGACCACGACGTGTCGAGCGCCCTCGGTGACCGCGTCGATCAGCTGCTGCTTGAACTCCGGCGCGGTATAGAGATCGACCTCACCGCTGAGCGCAATGACGACGACGCCATCGCTCGGCTTCTCACTGGCTATGTCGAAGTCCATCTCGTCGCCCTCCTTCAGCACTCGCAACCATCAGCTGCACTCTATCCACCCGAGTTGACCTTACGCAGCTCGGCCAGCGCTTTCTTGACCTGCGGCGCCACAGGGCTCTTCGGAGTCAGCCGCAAGAAGGTCTCGTAGGACTTGATCGCGGTCGGGTAGTCGCCCGCGCTGCTGGCCGCTTGTGCCAGCTGAATCTCGATCTCCGCCCGCTGGAAAGTGCTCGAGGCCGGAACGGCCTTTGCATACTGCTTGAAGGTGTCCTCCCAGGCCGTCGCCGCCGTCAGGTATGAGCTGTAGGCGTTGCTCACCTTCGTGTTCAACAGGTTCGTGTAGGTACTGAGCAGCAGATCGGTACCGGCCAGAGTCTGGAGCGGATCGGAGCTGAGCGGACCGGTAGCGACCGCCAGCTTGGATTGCAGCGCGGAGTAACGACTGAAGCGCACGCCCGCTACCTCTTGCTGCAGACGACCGAGTTGCGAGAGCCCGCTCGTATCCTTCGGCTTAATCGCCACAAACTTCTTGTAGGTCTTGATGGCATCGCCGCGCCGCTGTGCTGCGGCGTAGGCTTGAGCGAGCGCTACCAGAGCGCTTGCGCTGTGCGGATCCTTGGCTACCGCTTTCTCCGCGTTCTTGACCGGGTTGCCGCCGCGCATGCCGAGAAGCTCTTGAATTATGTCGCCGCCGCCGCTACTTCCGCTTCCCACACCGGCGAAGAGGAAGGTGAAAGCGAAGGCGATGATGACGGCGATGAAGACCCACTTCGAAGCCTTGCGCAGGCGCACGAAGAACATCGTGTTCTCGACCGCTGCGGAGTAGCCGCTCGTCGTGGTGGAGGCCGGAGGCTTCGCTATCGCTCGACTGCGCGCGCTTGACTGCTGCCGCCGGCGAGCATTCGACCTCTGGCGGCTGCGCTTGCGCTGCGAAGAACGTCCCACTCGAACTCTCCCTTCTCGTACTTCGTCTCGCCGTCTACCACGGTCAGCACCACCCGCTCAGGGCTACCGCCGAGGACGACAGCAGCCTGCGCATCTTCCCATGGTAAAAGCGACGTTTCTTCAAGAGCCACGATAGCGATATCTGCACGCTTGCCGGGAAGGAGCGAGCCGACCTCGTCCGCGATCCCGAGTGCTCTGGCCGATCCGATGGTCGCCAGCTCGAGCGCCTGCGCCGCACTGAGCGCCCGCGGATCGCGTTCGCGCGCGCGAGCAAAAATAACAGCAGAGCGAAGCTCTTCGAACATGTCGAAGGAGGGCGCCGAGGCAGGACTGTCGGTTCCGATTCCTACACGGATGCCCGCCTGGAGAAGGTCGGCGAGCGGGGCGATTCCGCAGCCCAGATAGCCGTTCGAGCGAGGGCAGTGCGCAACCGCAACGTCGAGCGCGGCCAGCAGATCGATCTCCTCGGGATCGAGATCGACGCAATGAGCCGCGACCGTCTCCGGGCCGATCGCCTGCGCGCGGGCCAGCGCTCTGATCCCGGTCTCGCCGGTGGGAGGCAGGAGCATGTCGCCCAGAGCCGCGAACGGCCCCTCGCCGCGCGTGAGCCAGGCTCGCTCGTCGGCGCTCTCGGCAAGATGCGTCACGACCGGTAGGCCCAGCTCCCTGGCGGCCGCGTAGACCTCGGTCGAGACCGTATAGGGCGCGTGTGGCGATATCCCAAGCCTGACTTTGTCGGAGAGCGCCGGCTGAGCGATCGCCCGCAGCTCCTCGAAGTGCCGGATCGCCTGCTCGGGATCGGCCCCGAACACCTCCAGCCCGACTATCGCTTTCAGGCCGAGATCGGCGCAGGCCTGGGGTGAGGCGGCGCTCCAGCTGGCGTCCAGCACGGTCGTCATTCCCGACGCCAGGCACTCGGCGGCGCCCAGGCGCGCCAGCGAGACAATTTCCTCGAAGGAGAGGGCCAGCTTGCGCTGCAGGTGAAGCGAGATCCAGCCGCCGAAGTCGAGCCCGTCGCCGAAGCCCGTGTAGGACGCGTACTCGAGGTGCGCGTGAGCATTGACGAAGCCCGGCAGTATCGCGGCGCCCGTAAAATGGCGACCGGCGCCCAGCTCGGCGCTCGTACCCAGCCGCGTGATGCGGCCGTTCTCGAAGGCCACGGCGCCGTTTGCTATCGGCTCCCCCTCGATCGGGAGCAACCAATCGGCAGAGTAGATCGTCTCCACGGCGAGGGCGATGCTAACAGGGAACTCCTCTCGGAACGTTGACCCGAGTGCTTCTATTCGAGGCGAATTAGAGGACGGCTTGTCTAGACTGCGTGCCCTCGTTCTCGTATCTGAACGCGTTCTCGTAGGTGAACGACGGAGGAGAGATGGCGATAGCCAGGGATACCGAGTCGCTTAGCTCGTCGCTCGACGCCGAACAGCTCGGGCTGAGCCGGGCGGACCTCCTCGGCATTTATCGCGACATGCTCATCACGCGCGGAATCGAGGAGCGCGGCCACATCCTCTACAAGCAGGGCAAGATTCCCGGCTCGTTCTATACGGGGCGGGGCAACGAGGCCGCCGCGGTCGGGGTGGCGAGCGCGATGCGTCCCGAGGACGCCGGCACTCCCTTGCACCGCGACATGGGCGTGCACGTCACACGCGGCGTCGAGCCCTGGCGCATCCTGGCGCAGTACATGGGCCGAGAAGACGGGCCCGCGCGCGGGCGCGACGGAAACGTCCACATGGCTCTGATCGAACAGAATCTGGTCGCCATGGTCAGTCACCTGCCGGCGATGATGCCGGTCGCGGTGGGGATGGCTCTCGCCTTCCGCATCCGCGACGAGCGCCGCGTTTCGGTTTGCTGGTACGGCGACGGCGCTGCGGCCCGCGGCGACGCGCACGAGGCGATGAACTTCGCCGGAGTTCGGCGGCTGCCCGTGGTGTTCGTCTGCGACAACAACCAGTACGCCTACTCGACGCCGCCGCAGCTCGAGTACGCCTGCGCCAACCTGGCCGATCGCGCCGCGGCCTACGGCTTCGAGGGCGTAGTCGTCGACGGAACAGATGTGCTCGCCGTCTACTCCGAGGCGAAGCGAGCGATCGAAAAGGCGCGGGCCGGCGGCGGACCGACTCTGGTCGAGTGCGTGACGCTGCGCATGGAAGGCCACGCCGTTCACGACGACGCCTTCTACGTGCCGCGCGAGTTACTGGAAGAGTGGGCGAAGCGCGACCCGATCGCGCGCTTCCGGCTCTGGCTGAGCGAGCAGGTCGAGGCCGGCGAGAAAGAGCTGAGCGAGCTGGAAGAGGAAGTCAAGGCGCTCCTGATAGAGGCCCAGAAGCAGGCGGAAAGCTCTCCCCTGCCAGACCCAAGCGAGATCGAGCGGGGCGTCTACGCCGAGCTCGAGCAGCCCGAGGAGGGCAGCGATGCCTGAGAAGACTTACCTGCAGGCGATCTCGGACGGGCTGCGACAGGAGATGGGCCGCGACGAACGCGTCTTCGTGATCGGTGAGGACGTGGGCGTTTACGGCGGCGCCTTCAAGGTGACGGTCGGGCTGCTCGACGAGTTCGGCCCCTGGCGAGTGATCGACACGCCGTTGTCTGAGATCGCCATCGTCGGCAGCGCGACCGGCACGGCTCTGATGGGACTTCGCCCGGTCGCCGAGATACAGTTCGCCGATTTCGTCTCCTGTGCCTGGGATCAGGTGGTTACGGTCGCGGCCAAACAGCACTACCGGGCCGGAACCTCGGTTCCGCTGGTGCTGCGACTACCCTCCGGCGGCGGTTTCTCGGGTGGCCCCTTCCACTCGCAGAGCCCGGAGAGCGCCTTCACGCACGTGCCCGGCTTGAAGATCGTCTGCCCGGCGACGCCGCACGACGCCAAGGGCCTGCTGGCGACCGCGATCGAAGACCCGAATCCCGTTCTCTATTTCGAGCACAAGCACCTCTACCGCCGCATCAAAGGCGAGGTGCCCGACGAGCGCTTCACCATCCCCTTCGGCAAGGCGCGCATCGAGCGGGCGGGCGACGAGATCACGCTCGTGACCTGGGGAGCGATGGTTCACACCGCCGCCGAGGCCGCGGACAAGCTGCAGAGCGAAGGCGTCTCGGTCGAGATCATCGACCTGCGCACGCTGCAGCCCTGGGACAAGCAGGCGGTGCTGGAGAGCGTGGTCAAGACCTCGAAGCTGCTGATCTTGCACGAAGACACGCGCACCTCGGGCTTCGGCGCCGAGATCGCGGCGCAGGTGGTCGAGGAAGCTTTCGAGCAGCTCGATGCCCCGATCAGGCGCATCGCGGCACCCGACACCCCGGTTCCCTTCTCGCCCGTGCTCGAGAAGGCCTACATCCCGCAGGTCGAGGACGTGGCGGGCGCGCTGCGAGAGCTGGCCGGTTACTGATGGCGACCCAGACTCAGATCGAGGTCGTGATGCCGCAGATGGGCGTCTCCGTCTCGGAGGGGACGGTCGTCAAGTGGCTGAAGAGCGAAGGCCAGCAGGTAACGGCCGACGAGCCGCTGCTCGAGATCTCGACAGACAAGGTAGACACCGAGGTGCCGAGCCCGGCCGACGGGGTTCTCGGCCGCATCGTCACGCTGGAAGGCGAGACCGTCGCTGTTGGTACGACAATCGCGCTGATCACGACCGGAGGAGAGTCGCTCGCCGAGCCGGAGCCGGATGGCACCGCTACCGGCGCGAGCACGCCCGAGCCCGTCGCCGCGCAGCTCACCGATCTGGCCGATCGCACCTTCGTCTCGCCGGTGGTGGCGAGAATCGCAGCCGAGCACTCGGTCGACCTGGAACGGGTGAGCGGGAGCGGGCACGGTGGGCGCGTGACGAAGAAGGACGTCCTCGCCCATGTCGCCGCGGCGAAGACTCCACAGCCAGAGGCGGCTGCGAACGAGCCCCTACCTGCCCCCGTGACCTCGTCTGCACCCTCGGGCGGCGACCGGCTCGAGCCCATGTCCCAGATGCGCCGTTCGATCGCCGAGCACATGCGCCGCTCGCTCGACACCGCGGCGCACGCCACCACCGTCTTCGAGGTGGACATGTCCAACGTGGTTGCGATTCGC
>JGI24144J35610_10000505_pt1 | contig 12431 bp, 11 predicted proteins | sample BarGraIncu01121A_FD_35610 | JGI IMG/M metagenome (IMG submission 35610)
AACACCGCGGTGCTCTGTCCGTCGTGCAACTCGACGACCGTGGCGACCCCGACAACGAGCTCCATGTGCGGCACGGTAGCCGGTTCCGGATGGGGAGAGAGCGGCATTCGTTGCAGGGAGCGGAATGATCAGGCCGGGGAAGAGGGGACCGACTACTGACGGCTCAGACGGCCCGCTACCACAGACCCCGCTGTGCTCGGTGATGCAAGAGAGAGCAACACGACTTACGAAACAGCTGCTCTACCGCTGAGCTATGTCGGCGCGGAGCGCCAATATAGCCGATATCTTCAGACAGCAGCTCTTCGCAAGCTCGATCGTGAATACNCGAATCGGCACGAGTTACCTAGCACAGCGCTGAACAGCTGATAACTATTCGAACCGCATCAGAAGACGGGACTGTCATCAGTAGATGAGGTCGCCAGGCCGATTCGCGGCGGTCTCACTCCGGGGCGGCTCCGACCAATTCCGGACTCGCAGCTACCAACGCTGCGAACTCTGGGACATGCCGGCCAAGGCTCTGAAGAACCTGCCGCGCGGTGAGCGACGGGCGAGCCGTCGAGGCGGCCATGGCAATGATCTCCTCGACGACTCCGGACGGATCAAGCCACCACTGGTGGATCAGGAATTCGTCGGCCGTCTGCACCAGCAGCCCAACTTCGGCCAGATCGTCCGGTGCGAAGTCGCGGATATTGTCTGTGACGATCACGTCCGCCCGGGCCGCGAGCGCGGCTGCGACAACGTGGCGATCGCCCTCATCGACCGCGGGAGGGACGGCCGATTCGAAACGCTCGGGACGTCGCGTCATCGCCTCGGCGAAAGCCGCTTCCATGTGCTCGCGCCGCCGGCGGAAGCGCTCCTCGCGCTCGGGCATCCGCTCGACGAGGCTTTCGACGAGCTCATCGAGGATTGCCTCGCTCCACGCCGGGCGGTAGAGGCGTCGCTCGGCAAGCCGGAGGAGCAGGTCGCAAACCACCCACGGATGGAGGACGCTTGCGTCGAGGAGCGCGACATAAGCCATGCTTGCTCACTCGTCGTAGATACCGAGCTCCTGCGCGTCCGCGGCCATGCCGGCAAGCATTGCCCGCCGTTCCTGGCTCCGGCGACGCCGGTACACGAGGAGATCATCGAGCCGGATCCGTCGATGCGTCCCGACCATGTGGTACGGGATCTGCCCCGCCTCGAGGAGCCGGATCAGGAACGGCCGGGACACGTTTACGAGATCGGCCGCCTGCTGGGTCGTCAGCTCCATCCCGACGGGGAGGATTGAGATCCCTCGGCCACGCCGAAGCTCGTGAGCTGCCCGGACGAGTACCGCGTAGAGCGACTCGGGAAGTTCCGTCTGTGTGCCGTCTGGCCCCACGATCAGGGCTCGTCGCTCAGGTGTTGGTTGGACAAGGGCGCGCTCGATCTCGTCGAGCGCCAGATGCTCGGTCTCGTCGGCGACGATCGGTTCTCGTTCTGCGACTGCCGTAGCCATGGTCGAACCTCCATGGGCATGCTATGCTGCAAACGAAATAAACGCAACAGCCGAAAAGTACCGCAAGCCGTCAGGACCTACTGGCCATCGACGAGCAGTCCCCGCCGACGACTCCGGACAGGATGTCTGGGCCGTCGTCGAGATAGCGAACGACTGGCACGTTCGTCGCACCGGAAGCCCGCGCCTGGACTGACCCGGAGGAGGGCGACCGGCGAAGGAACGACGGCCGGGGTCGGGAGGGCCAGGATCATCGGGTGAGCCGATCGCCCGATGGAGGGTCGTGCTCCGAAACGCGGCTAACCTCGTGGTTCGCCGCGTTTTCACGCTCACCGACGACGATCCCGATCGGGCCAGCCGATTCCGGGTCGCCGCGCGCCAGGGAGATCGCCGCGCGCCCGGGTCGCCGCGCGCCCGACATCCGCGCGCCCGGGAGATCGCGGCGAGGCGCCGTCGTCCACGCCGGCTGCGAAATGTTGCGGTCAGGGTGAGAATCCTCTTGACGTTTGGCGCGGCTCCGATGCAAAGTGTGCGCAATCGCAACCAACCGAAGTCCATTGTCCAGCCAGGAGATCCCGTGACCGCGAAGGCCGCCAACGTGCCCGATGGCGTCTTCGCGCGCGAGCGCCAGGAGCAGATCGCGCGGATGGTGGAGGAGAACGGGCGGGCCAGGGTGACCGACCTCGCCGGGAGCTTTGGCGTCTCTGCGGTCACGATCCGCAAGGACCTCCTCGTCCTGGAAGGCAAGCGCCGCGTCATCCGCACCCACGGCGGCGCGATCACTCCGGGCGACAATCGCCCGGAGCTTGCCTTCGANATCCGGGAGCGGCTCCAGCGGGAGGAGAAGATCGGCATCGGCGCGGCCGCGGCGGATCGCGTCAGCGATGGCGAGAGCATCGTGCTCGACGCAAGCACCACGGCCCTGTACATCGCGCGCCGCCTCAAGGACCGCGAGGCCTGGCATGGGCTGACCGTGATCACGAACAGCATCCGGATCGCATCGGAGCTGGCNGGCCACCCGGGCATGACCGTCCTGATGCTGGGTGGCCGTGTCCGCTGGGAGGCCCTCTCGGTGGTCGGTCCGCTCGGCGACGCCGTCTTCCGCCGGGTGAACGTGCAGAAGGCGTTCGTCGGCGCGGCCGGATTCACGATCGAGGCGGGACTTTCCGACGCGATGGAGGAGGAGGCCCAGATCAAGCGCTCGATGGTCAACGCGGCCCGCGAGGTGTACGCCGTCGTGGATCACACCAAGTGGGGCCGCATCGCCTCGGCCACGTTCTGCCGGACGGACCGCCTGACCGGCGTGTTCACGGACGGCGATGCACCCGCGGGGATGGTGGCGGCGCTGCGCGACATGGGGATCCAGGTCACCGAGCTCGGCCAGCCGGGGCTGGCAGACGTCGCGGGCCGCAGTCCAGCGGCAGCGTCGTGACGCTGCCGCTGACGGCCCCGTCTGTGGGGCCGGAACCGGCCACCGTCTCCGTGCCGTCGCGCGTCGAGCTCCGTGGCATCTCCAAGCGGTTCGGGGCGACCGCCGCCCTGACCGACGTCTCGATGGACCTTCGCGCGGGCGAGATCCACGCGCTGGTCGGCGAGAACGGTGCCGGGAAGAGCACGCTGGTCAAGATCCTCGCCGGCGTCTATCAGCCCGACAGCGGGACCATCCTGCTCGACGGCGAGTCGACGCAGATCCACGGCCCCGCCCACTCCCGCTCGCTCGGGATCGCGGTCGTGCACCAGGAGCCTCGCCTCTTTCCGGACCTGACCGTCGCCGAGAACGTGTTCATCGGTCACGCCCCGTCCGGGCGCCTCAGCACGATCGACTGGGGCGGGACGCGCCGGGCGGCGAAGGCGCTGTTCGACGAGCTCGACGTACAGGTCGACGTGGGGGCGCCGGTNCGGGGTCTCTCGATGGCCGACCAACAGCTCATCGAGATCGCCAAGTCCCTGTCCCTGGAAGCGCGCGTCCTCATCCTGGACGAGCCGACGGCCTCGCTCTCCGCCCACGAGGTCGCGCGGCTGTTCACGATCGTCCGNCGGCTTCGCGACCGCGGGGTTNCGGTCCTGTTCGTGAGCCACCGACTCGTCGAGGTCTTCGACGTGAGCGACCGCGCGACNGTCTTCCGNGANGGCCGGCACGTCGTCACGACGGCCACCNGCGAGCTGACGACGGCCGACCTGGTACGGCACATGGTCGGACGAACCGTGTCGCTGTTCCCGAAGGTCGAGACACCGATCGGCGACGTCCTCCTNGAGGTCAGAGACCTGACGAGGGTCGGGGTCTTNCGCGATGTGGGGTTCTCCGTTTGCGCCGGCGAGATCGTCGGGTTCGCCGGGCTGGTNGGGGCCGGTCGGACNGAGGTCGCCCGGGTCNTGTTCGGGATCGACCAGCCCGACGGCGGCGAGATCCGGCTCGGCGGCCTGCCGGTCAGCTTCGCGAGCCCGTCGGAGGCGATGCACGCGGGGATCGCGTACCTCCCCGAGGATCGCCACCAGGAGGGGCTGGTGGAGGATTTCTCGATCGCCCAGAACGTCACGCTGCCGATCCTGCGGCGCCTGTTCCCNCGGTTCCTGATCCGCTCCTCCGTCGAGCGCGCGGTCGCACACGAGTACACGGAANAGCTCAACGTCAGGATGACCGGAGTCGATCAGCTCGTCGGGTCTCTGTCGGGCGGCAACCAGCAGAANGTCGTGCTGGCCAAGTGGTTGGCCTCCAGGCCCAGGGTCCTGATCCTGGACGAGCCCACGCGCGGGATCGACATCGGCGCCAAGGTCGAGGTCCACCGGATCATCTCCGAGCTGGCAGCGTCGGGGCTCGGGATCATCCTCATCTCGAGCGACCTGCCGGAAGTCCTGGCAATGTCCGATCGGATCCTGGTCCTCCATGAAGGGCGGATCACCGCCGAGATCCCGCGCGATGGGGCGACCCAGGAGCGCGTGATGTTCGCCGCGACCGGCAGCGTGGCCGACGACGACCACCCGACGGCGGTCACCGAAGCCACGAGCGAAGCCACCGGGGGTGGCCTCGATGGCTGAGTCTGGCGTGACCGCCACGGTGGGCGCGGGACGGACCCGGGGACAGTGGTTGTCCACGGTCGCGCGTCAGCGCGAGCTGAGCCTTGTCGCGATCATGTTCGTGCTCGGTGGGCTCGTGTCGGTCACTGCCCCGCAGTTCCTGACGCTCTCGAACCTCAGCCAGGTCGCCGTTCTCGCGTCGATCGTTGCCGTCGCGGCCGTCGGCGAGGCCCTCGTCATGATCACCCGGAACATCGACCTGTCGGTCGAAGCGATGATCGGACTGGTCGCTTATTGCGTGGCCATCGTCCTCCAGCGTCATNCGCTCGACGCTCCAGNGGCGATCGCACTCGGGATCGGGATCGGGCTGGTCCTNGGGATGATCAACGGGGCGGTCGTCACCCTGCTCAAGGTCCCCTCGATCGTTGCCACGCTTGGGACGCTGAGCATCTTCCGCGGCGTGGACTACCTGATCGCCGGAAGTCACCAGGTCCCGCTGGCCGGCCTCCCGCCCGGCTTCACNGATCCCGCGCGCGACAGCNTCCTGGGNATCCCCATCTTCGTCCTCGTCACGCTGCTCGTCGTGGTCATCGGGAGCGTCGTCCTCCGGTCGACGCGGTTCGGACGGCAGGTCTACGCGGTCGGGAGCAACCCGGAGGCTGCGGCCATCCTCGGGATCCCGTCCCGCCTGGTCGTGTTCGCNGCCTTCTCACTGTGCGGCCTGCTCGCCGGCGTCGCCGGCATACTCTGGGTCATGGAGTTCGGGACGATCAACGGGACATCCGCGACGGGCACCGTGCTNTCGATCGTGGCCGCGGTCGTCGTCGGGGGTGTNAGCACCCTCGGTGGTATCGGGACGCTNGCCGGCGCCGCGCTCGGCGCCCTGTTCCTTGGATTCATCGCGAACGCGCTGATCCTGGTCGGCCTGTCGCAGTTCTGGCTCCAGGCCATCTACGGCGTCGTCATCCTGGTTGCCATCAGCGCCGACGCGATCATCCTGCGACGGATCCAGCGGGCGACCGTGGAGAGCCGCGCACGATGAGCGCACCCGTGGCTCCCGCCAACGGCGAGCGGCGCTGGACGCACCTGCTCGCGCGCTGGGAGACGTTGCTCGTCGTCGTCGTGGTCGGGCTCGTCGCCCTCGGGGCGTCGTTGTCGCCGTTCTTCCTGACGCCCGGCAACTTCTCGAACCTCATCGCCGCCCTGATGGAAGTCGCGATCATGGCGCTGCCGATGACCCTGATCATCGTGGCCGGTGAGATCGACCTGTCCGTCGAGTCGATGGCCGGCCTCTCCAGCGCGATCCTCGGGTTCCTCTGGGCGGCCGGCGTGCCGCTCTGGATCGGGATCCCCGTCGTCCTCCTCGTCGGGATCCTGGGCGGCCTGATGAACGGCCTCCTCGTGGCGCGAGGCGGTCTGCCCTCCCTGGTCGTTACCCTGGGAACCCTGGCCCTCTTCCGCGGCCTGGCCCTGATCGTCCTTGGACCGCGCGGCGTCAGCGACTTCCCGCCCGCGTTCACGGAGCTGGGCTTCGGTCACGTTCCCGGCACGCTGATCCCGTGGCCGTTCGTCATCTTCATCCTGCTGGCCATCCTGCTTGGCATCCTGCTCCATCGGACCTGGGTCGGTCGCCAGGTCTATGCGATCGGCAAGAACGCGGGCACTGCCCGCTTCTCCGGCGTGCGCGTCACCCGGGTCAGGGTCGGCCTCTTCGTCCTGTCCGGGCTGGTCTCTTCCCTGGCCGGCGTCATCCTGACGTCGCGCCTGTCGAGCGCCCGAGCCGATGCCGCACAGGGCATGACGCTCACCGTCGCGACCGTGGTGCTGCTCGGCGGCGTCAACATCTTCGGCGGCTCGGGCACGATCCCGGGCGTCGTTCTCGCTGTCCTCGCCGTGGCGATCATGCAGAACGCCCTTCGCCTCGCCAGCGTCTCGGTCGAGGTCCAGAGCATTGCCCTCGGGCTGCTCCTGATTCTCTCGGTCGTCATCCCCAACTTTGCTCACCAGGCCAAGTCGGCTCTCGATCGAGTTCGCAGAGGTCGGCCTCCGCCGGCCGACTCGATCGCTCATGGTGAGGCGGCTGTGTCATAGATCGAGGAGGAACAGTCTTGGAGCTCAGATCAGCCGGGCGATCCATCGCCCTTGCAAGCGTCGCGGTTTTGATTTTCTCGGCATGCTCGGGCAGTTCGACGCCGAGCCCGTCGGCAGCCCCGTCGGTGGCCGCCCCTTCGGCGGCCGCGTCGGCCGCTCCTTCGGCGGCCGCCTCCGCGGCCGCGTCGGCTGCTGCCGGACCCATCACCGTCGGCTACCTGCCGAAGGACATCGTCAACCAGTACTTCGCAGCGGCGAAGACCGGCGTCGACAAGGCTGCCGCGGAGACCGGCAGCAAGGTCATCCAGGTCGGGCCGAACGAGGCCAAGCCGGATCTGCAGATCCCATTCATCACCGATCTCACCACTCAGAAGGTCGGCGCGATCATCATCTCAGCCGATGGCAAGGATGAGGTCGCTCCGGCCCTCAAGCTGGCGATGGCGGCAGGCATCAAGGTCGTCGGCTTCGACTCCAGCCCGGCGGTCGGCGCGTACGACGTCTTCGTCAACCAGGTCGACTTCAGCGGCGTCGGCGTGAACCTTGCGGATTGGGCGTGTGAGCTCGCTCCGAGCTGCACCGGGGAAATCGCGATCCTCTCGGCGGCCGCCACGGCGACCAACCAGAACGCCTGGATCGACCTCATGAAGACCACCCTCAAGCTCGACAAGTACAAGGGTCTCAAGCTCGTCGACACCGTCTACGGCAACGACGACGCCACCGTGAGCACCACCCAGGCCCAGGGCCTGCTCACCAAGTACCCGAACCTCAAGGTCATCGTCGCACCGACCACCGTTGGCATCCTTGCGGCCGCCCAGGTCGTCAAGCAGGCCGGCAAGTCGGCCACGGTCAAGGTGACCGGCCTCGGCTTCCCGAACGACATGAAGCCCTTCGTCAAGGACGGCACCTCCCCGGTCTTCGGGCTGTGGAGCGTCCCGGACCTTGGCTACCTCTCCTATCAGGTCGCGGCCAAGCTCATCAGCGGCGAGATCACCGGCAAGGAAGGCGAGACCTTCACCGTGAAGGGTCTCAACGGCGACAAGCCGTACACCATCGGCAAGGACGGCGTCGTGATCCTCGGGCCGGCGTTCCGGTTCGACGCGACGAACGTCGACAACTTCAACTTCTAGCCCCGCCTTCGACGAACGCGGGTCAGAGCCCCGGAGGCGACGCTTCCGGGGCTCCTGGATTCGGAGGAGCCACGATGGAACGCGTGGGATTCACGATGAAGCTCCTGCCCGGGTCGGAGGCCGAGTACCGGCGGCGCCACGCCGCGGTCTGGCCGGAGATGCTCGACGCGCTGCGCGCGGCGGGCTGCCGCAACTATTCGATCTACCAGCGAGACGAGGACCTGTTCGGCTGCTTCGAGGTCGACGATTTCGACCGCTTCCGGGCCATGATGGACGCGGCCCCGGTCAATGCCCGCTGGCAGGCGGACATGGCGTCCCTCATCGATCCCTGCACGGACCCGGCGACGGGCTTCCACCGACGCCTCGAGGAGGTGTTCCGCCTTGACTGACTCGCCGCTCCGCCTGGTGGCCATCGACCTTGGCGCGGAAAGCGGTCGCGTCGTCGTCGGGACCTTCGACGGCGGCCGCCTGGCCCTCCAGGACGTCCACCGCTTCGCGAACGTGCCGGTGACGCTGGCCGGCACGCTCCACTGGGATTTCCTGCGCCTCTTCGGCGACGTCACCGCGGGCCTGCGGCGGGCGGCCGCCGGTGGCCCGGTTGCCTCGGTCGGGGTAGACACCTGGGGCGTGGATTTCGGCCTCCTCGACGATCGCGGCCGGCTCCTTGGCAACCCGGTCCACCACCGCGACGCACGCACCGCGGGCATGCCCGACCTGGCCTTCGCGACAGTCCCGCGCGAGGAGATCTACCGCGCCACGGGCATCCAGTTCATGCCCATCAACACGCTCTTCCAGCTGCTCTCGATGGCCCGCGCGGGCGACCCGCAGCTCCGCCAGGCGGACCGCCTGTTGATGATGGGCGACCTTTTCGCTCACTTCCTGTGCGGGAGCTCCGTCGCCGAATACACGAACGCCAGCACGAGCCAATGCCTGGATCCGTTCGCCCGCGACTGGGCGCGCCCGTTGCTGGAGCGGCTGGGCATCCCCACCGGGTTCTTCCCCGAGATCGTGCAGCCCGGCACGGTGCTGGGCCCGCTCCGCCCCGACGTTGCCGCGGACACGGGCCTCGCGGATGCCCGGGTCGTCGCCCCGGGATCCCACGACACCGCGTCCGCGGTCGTTGGCGCCCCGCTGGCCGGCCCAACAACGGCGTTCCTCTCGTCGGGGACCTGGTCGCTGATCGGCCTGGAGGTGGCGGCCCCCGTGGTGTCCGACGTGACCCTGGCCGCCAACCTCACGAACGAGGGCGGCGTGGCGGGCACGATCCGCCTGCTTCGCAACGTCATGGGGCTCTGGCTGGTCCAGGAGAGCCGGCGCGCGCTGTGGCCGGCGGGCGACGCCCCCTCGTACGAGGAGCTGGCCGCGCTCGCCGAGGCGGCGCCCGCCTTCACGGCGTTCATCGATCCGGACGACGAGCGCTTCCTCCGCCCGGGCGACATGCCGGCGCGCGCGCGCGCGTTCTGTGCGGAGACCGGGCAGCCGGTTCCCCAGGATGCCGGGACTTTGATGCGCGTGCTGCTCGAGAGCCTCGCGCTCCGCTATGCCGTCGCCGTCGACGAGCTCGCCCGGGCCTCCGGCCATCCCATCAAGGCGATCCACGTGGTGGGCGGCGGGTCGAATCACCGGCTGCTGTGCCGGCTGACCGCGGGCGCGACTGGCCTCCCGGTCCGGGCTGGCCCCGTGGAGGCGACGGCGATCGGCAACCTCGCCGTCCAGGCGATCGCCGCCGGGGAGCTCGCGTCGGTCGCCGAAGCGCGCGAGGTGGTCGCCCGATCGTTCCCGGTAACCGAGTACGACCCCGAGGGCGACTGGGCCGAGGCCCGCGCCCGCTTCGCGGCATTGGTCGCCCGCCCCGCACCCGAGCCCGCCAGCGCATCCACCGCGCCCTGAACCGAAGGAGACCGCCATGCCCCTGACCGAGTCCGTCGCCCGCCCCGCCACGGCGCCCGCCATCGAGCGGATCGGCTGGGCCATGTCGGGCCTCGCCATCGAGCTGCCGTCGTGGGGCTTCGTCAACACCGGCACCCGTTTCGGGGTCTTTCCGCAGCCGGGCGTGCCGCGCACCGCGTTCGAGAAGGTCGACGACGCGGCCACGGTCAACCGGTACACCGGTGTCACGGGCTCCGTCGCCCTCCACATCCCGTGGGACCGGGTGGACGATTGGCCGGCCTTCGCGGCCTACGCCGCGGAGCGCGGCCTGCGCATCGGCGGCATCAACAGCAACACGTTCCAGGACCAGGACTACAAGCTCGGCTCGCTGTGCCACCCATCTGCCGCCGTGCGGGCCAAGGCGGTCCGGGCCATCATCGAGTGCTGCGAGATCGCGGCCGCGACCGGGTCGAAGGTGGTCAAGGTCTGGCTCGGCGACGGGACCAACTATCCGGGCCAGGACGATATGCGCTGGCGGCGCCACCACCTGGTGGAGGGCCTGCGCGAGATCTACCCGCACCTTCCGGCGGACGTGCGCATGTTCCTCGAATACAAGCTGTACGAGCCGGGCCTGTACTCCACCGACGTCCAGGACTGGGGCCAGGCGTTCTCGGTCTGCCGCGCGGTCGGTGAGCAGGCCACCGTCTGCGTGGACACGGGCCACCACGCGATGGGCGTCAACATCGAGCAGATCGTGGCGATCCTCCTTGCGGAGGGACGTCTCGGCGGGTTCGACCTCAACGACAAGAAGTACGGCGACGACGACCTGATGGTCGGCTCGATCGACCCGTACCAGCTGTACCGGATCGCGCATGAGCTGGTCAATGCCATGCGCGACGATGCCGACCCGGTCGCCCAGCGCTGCGCGAACGAGGTCGTCTACATGCTCGACCAGTGCCACAACATCGAGCCGAAGATCCCGGCCCTGATCCGCTCGGTCATGAACCTCCAGGAGGCGATGGCGAAGGCGCTCCTCGTCGATCGCGCGGCNCTTCTCGCGGCGCAGGCGACAGGCGACGTCCTGGAGGCGAACCGCCTGCTCGCGGACGCGTTCGCGACGGACGTCCGGCCGCTCCTGGCGGAGCTGCGCACCGCCCGCGGCCTGCCGGCCGATCCGTACCGGGCCTATCTCGACAGCGGCGAAGCCGAGGCGCGGGCGGCGGCACGGGTGGGCGGCGCCGCGGCCGGCTGGGGCTGAACCTCCTCGNTCGACACGAGGACCTTCCCGTCGGCCCGCGTGCTCATGGCGTGTCTCCGGTTGGCGCCGGGGCGGACGGNTCGATGATGACCTTCAGGCCGTCTCGACGAACCGCGGTCNGGAACGCCGCCTCGAACTCGGCGATGGCGAACCGGTGGGTCACCAGGGACGAGACCTCCACCAGGCCGGCCTCGACCATGGCGATNGCCCGGGGATAGGCCCGGTTCATCCGCCGCGAGAAGCGCAGGTCGAGGCCCTTGCGCCGGGCGANCGAGGCCGCGATCGTCGAGCGGTCGCCTGCCGGGATCCCGGCCACGACCACCGTGCCCGCCGGTCGCGCCAGGANGACCGCCGTCTCGATCGCGTCGTCCTCTCCGGCGATCTCGATCGCGGCGTCGACCCCCCGCCCGGCGGTCGCGTCGAGCAGGACGTCGCGCTCGGTGCCGCCTGCGACCAGCGCCGCGACCGCGCCCAGGCGGCGGGCCGCGTCCACGCGGTGGGGCAGCNGATCCGTGGCCACGATCGTCGTCGCGCCCGCGGTGCGGGCCAGCTGGATCAGCAGGAGCCCGATCGGCCCGCAGCCAAACACGCCGACCGAGTCGCCAGGCCGGACGCGTGCCAGGTGGAGCGCGTGGAGGGCCACGCCCAGCGGCTCCAGCATGGCGCCCGCCGCGTCGTCGATCGCGTCCGGAAGCGGAACCAGGTTCGCCACCGGCCAGGCCAGCAGCTCGCGCATCGCCCCGTCGGTCAGGGAGTGGCCCAGGAATCGCACCTGCGGGCACAGGTGGCCGCGGCCGGCGGCGCACGTCTCGCACGCGCCGCACGAGACCTGCGGGTCGAGCGCGACGCGCTGGCCCGCCCGCGGTCCGNCGACGATCACGCCCGCCGCCTCGTGGCCCAGGATCAGCGGCTGCGTGAGCATGGCGTCGCCGATCCCCGACTCGTCGTACCAGTGCAGGTCGGAGCCACAGATTCCCACGGCCGTCACCCGGACCAGCGCCTCGGCCGGTCCCGGCACCGAGGCCGGCTCGTCGGCGAGGCGGAGGTCGCCGACGCCGTGGAGGCGGAGCGCCTTCATCCCCCGCCTTCGTCCGCGGCGGCGGCCAGCAGCGCCTCCTCAGCCGCGCGGGTCCAGCGCCCGTCGCTGAGACCCGCCGCGACGGTCGGGAAGCGCACCGCGAGCTCCGACAGCCGGATCATGCCCAGCTCGTGGAGGGCCGGGTAGACCACGATCTTGCCGCCGGACGTGCGCGCCTCGACCGCGGCGAGCGCATCTGTGACGCCCTCCATCCCGGTGATCGCATCCACCGAGATGTTCGTGTCCAGCTCCCCGCGCTCAAGCTTCCCGATGACCGTCTTCATGTCCGGAATCTCGGAGCCGCTCGTCCCCAGGAGGTAGCCGCGCTTCGCGATGAGCGCGTCCAGGTCCAGCGCGGCTCGCGTCCCGAGCGCGAAGCCGGCGAACAGGTTCAGGCGGCAGCCCTCGCCGGCCAGCTCGATTGCCTGGGCGACGATCGCCGGCGCCGGCACCATGACGGCGACGTAGCTGAATCCCGGCTCCACGTGGGTCGTCCGGCCATTGACGAACTCGACGCGG
>JGI24144J35610_10000508_pt1 | contig 12417 bp, 12 predicted proteins | sample BarGraIncu01121A_FD_35610 | JGI IMG/M metagenome (IMG submission 35610)
GCCTACATCGTGGTGGAGGGCAACACCGACGCCAGCCGCAAGGGCGTGGTGCCCGCGGACCTTGTGCGCCAGCTTTCCTACGACCGTGCCGACGCGGTGCGCAAGTCGATCCTGAACAAGTACAAGTTCGACCCGAACAAATTCAAGGTGATTGGCAATGGCTGGGAAAACCCGGTGCCGGGCATGACCGATTCCAGCAATCCTGAGCACAACAAGAAAAACCGCCGGGTCGAGGTCAAAGTCTTCCCGCTGGAGAAAGAATAGTGCTCGGCTTTTTCCTTTTTGCGCTCGCGTTCGTGGGGCTGCTGACACTCGTTGTGCGCCTGACGGGGCTGGGCGTTCGCAAAAGCATCCCCCGCCGGAATGAGCTTTTGATCTCCGGCATCTTCATCGCGCTGGTGCTGGGGGCGTGGTGGTTTCTGACCCGCGGCGCCCGTTTTGAAGACCGGCTGATCAACGTCACCATTTTGCCCAGCCCGATGGAGATGCTCAAGGCCTTCGGTCCGCTGCATTTTGATCAAGGTCTGGTGCGGAACGCTTTGACCTCCATCGAACGCATTGCCATTGGCTTTACGCTGGCGGTGATCATGGCGGTGCCGCTGGGAGTGTACATGGCGACGTTTCCCGGAATCGCGGCGTTCTTCCGCCCGGTAACGCTGGTCGGTTCGTACCTTCCAACCGTCGTGTTCATTCCCCTGACGATCGCGTGGTTTGGAGCGACGGAGATCCAGAAAATCACTTTTCTGTTCATCGTCTATTTCGTCGTCGTGCTGCCGCTCACGATCAAAACCGTCGCCGATGTCCCGGCGGCATATCTGGACGTGGCGGCCACCAAGGGGGCGAGCCAGTGGCAGCTCGTCCGGCACGTTCTTTTTCCCGTGGCCCAGGCGGATATCTGGGATCTGCTCCGCGGCGCGTACGGCGTGGGTTGGACCTGGATCATCCTGGCCGAGGTTTGGGCCAACGCCGAAAGCGGCCTCGGCTATCTGCTCGAAATTTCCTATCGTCGGGGACACATGGACCGCTATTTCGCCGTGGTCGTGGTGATTGTGGCCATTGCGGTCGGGTTCGACCAGCTCTGGCGCATGGGCAGCCGGCTGTTGTTCCCTTACCGATATGTGGAATCATGAGCGAGGCGCCCCAACCTGGTAATCCGAAAGCAACGGCTGCCCCGGCCGCGCCGAACGAGGCGAAACCGCCCGTCTCCGCCCGGGTCGCGAGTTCGCTGCCGGAACTGGTGCGCTTTGAAAAGGTGACCAAGAGTTTCGGCGAAGGTCCGGAAGCGCGCGTGGCCATTCAGGACGTCTCGTTTATCATTGAAGATCTGCCCAATGTGGGCGAACTCATCGCCATCGTGGGGCCGTCGGGCTGCGGCAAATCAACCGTGCTGCGCATGCTCGCCGGACTGCGGCCGCATTTCCCGCCGACGTCGGGCGAGGTGAAGGTCTTCGGCAAACCCATCACACATCCCGGCGCGGATCGCGGCATGGTGGATCAAAAGTATTCGCTGATGCCGCACCTTACCGTGCGCGACAACATCGCCTTCGGTCTGATGCTGCGCGGCATCCCGTTGAAAGAACGCTGCGGCCGCGCCGCCGAATGGGCGAAGAAGGTCGGTCTTGAAGGGTGCGAGGACAAGTATCCCTCCGAACTTTCCGGCGGCATGCAGCAGCGCGTGTCCATCGCGGCCACGTTGATTCTCGAGCCGAAAATTCTATTGATGGATGAACCCTTCGGCGCGCTGGATCCCAAAATTCGAATGCAGATGCAGGAATTGCTGGTGCAGCTTTGGAAGGAGCAGCAAAGCACGGTCTTCATCGTCACGCATTCAGTCGAGGAAGCGATTTACCTGGGCGACCGGGTGTTGCGCATGGGCGCCAAACCGGGCCGGCTGGTGGAGATTTTGCAACTGCCGCGGCCCGACATGTCGCCGGAGATGATGCGCAAAAAACCCTGGTTCAACGAACTGAGCCAGGAATTGTTGCGCCGCCTGGAAACGGACGCGCCGGCCTTGGGAGAATTGTCCGGCATTGACCGGTGGCGGTGATTCGTTCCGCACCCGGTCCCTGCCGTCGAAAACCGCAGAGGAACACGGTTGAACTGAAAGCCAAAAAGTTAAAATTGAACATTCGCCCATGACAACCCGCGAACTTATCCTTCTGGCCGGCCAGCATCCGGTTGTGCTGGCCACGACATTCATCATTCCGCCCGTTGCCGCCTGGGTGTTGGGACGCATTCACGGGCAGGCTCGAGGTGGCGCCGCGCCGTGGAAATATTTTTATTCCGTGCTCGTCTATCTGGCGTGCGTTCCGGGGATGTTCGCGGGCGTGCTCACGGCTTACACCCTGTTCATCAGCCGTGAAAACCTCCTCGACGTGAACCCACTCGTCTATTTTTTGCCGGTCGTTTCCATGGTCGTCACGCTGGTGTTCATCCGAAAAAACGTCTCGTTTGACGAGGTGCCGGGTTTCGACCGCCTGTGGGGATTGATGGTGATGGTCGGATGCAGCTTCGCCATCGCGCTGGCGGTTCAAAAGACGAACATCTGGATTTTCTTCGGCGGTTCCATTGAGCGGCTGTTTCTGCTGGCCGCCGGAGTTTTTGCGCTGTTGAAATGGGGCGCCGGCCGGCTGTTCCGGCGGCGCGATGAGCCCGCGCCGGAGCGGCCGAAATTTCCCGGCCCGTGAGCCAAATTTTGCATGTCCTCTCAACCGGCAATCCGTTAAATTCCTGAAGCGCTGGCATGGAAGAGCAAGCACCCAATTATCGCGGCGAATTTTTGCGCAGCCCGCAGCACGCGGCGCTCGGGCTCCTGACGCTCGGGATCGGTTTCCTTAGCGCGACCCCGCTGGGTTTGCTGGCGGGGGTCACCATTTATGCGCTCGGCTGGGTTTATCTGCCGGACCTGCCCTTCTTCCGCCGCTGGGTGGACCAGCGCCGTGAAGGGGCCAAACGCATCCAGGACCTCCAGAAAATCAATGAATTCATCCAGCGCCGCGATGCCTTGCTGGCCTCGCTTTCGCCGTCGCGCAATCAGCGTTACGGCCAGCTCGCCGCCGTCTGCCGCGACATCGAAAGAGCCAGCGCAGACAGCCCGCTCGCTTCCGCGGATCCGTCCACCGACCCGCGCCTGCGCAAGCTCGATGAACTGATGTGGACGTTTCTGCGACTGCTGGGCATCGAAGAATCGCTCGAGCAATTCCTTGAAACCGAACGCCGCGAAGATTTGCCGGGAATTATCAAGGATGCCGAAGCCGAGGCGGCGAGTTTGACGGGCCAAGTCGAATCTCTCAAGGCGAAGGGGGACAGCGCGTCGCTCGACACCCGGCAGCGTTACCTTGGCTCCCGGCTCGAGCGCCTGGAGGTTTTGCGCAAACGTCAGCAGCGAATTCAACAAGCCCAGGAAAACCTCGCGCTCGTCGTCGCGGAACAAGAGCGCCTCGAACAGCAGATCAAGCTCATCCGCGCCGATGCCGTGGCCACCAAGAATGCCGACGCGCTGACCGCCCGCATTGATGCGACGGTCGAGCACCTTGACCAGACCAACAAGTGGCTTTCCGAGCTGGACGAATTCAAGGACCTCGTCGCGGACATGCCCGCCACTGAAGTCCGCGTCGGCTATACCGCGGCCCCGCCGCTGCTTTCCGAACCGGCGCCGGTTCCGGTGGGACGCCGTACCGTCATCCGGCAGAAATGAAAAAAATGAAAGCCGCCAAACCTTGCTCTCCCCCGTCCGCGCCGGCACCGTCCGCCGGCAACCCGTCGCTGGTGCCGCTGCGCGGCTGGGCTTTGGAACTGGCGCGGCATTGGAACGGCGGGACCTATTCGCTGTTCGTGCTGCACGGAAACATTTTCGATTTGTTCCCGGTCCAGGACGGGGAAGGACTCGGCTTCCTGCCGTTGAAATCTTTCCTGATGCGGCGATTGTTCCCCGAACGCGCCTGCCTGTTGTTTTATGACATCTCGGGCGGCCTCACCTTCGGCTCGCCGGAAATGCAAAAGCGTTTTTTTGAGTGGCTCGAGATTTTTGACAGCGTCGAAGCGACCAATTTCCACCAGCAAGGGCCGCCAAAGAATTTCCTCGCCCTCGCCCCGTTGCTGACCCGCTTCTTCCTCAAGATGGCCGAGGGCGATCGCCAGTGGAAAGGCGTGACGCTGGTGATTGATTATCCCGAGAAGCTCATTCCAGCGAGCGAACAATCCGGGGCGAGCGTCGAGGAACGCATCAATCTGGTTACGTTTCTGAAGTGGGCCTCAGCGCCGGAGCTGGCGCGGATTGATGTGGGCGTCGTGCTGGTCGCCGAGTCCGCGTCCGAATTGCATGGCGATCTGTTGCGCAACCCGCACGTCGTGCAGGTGCGCATTGATTTGCCGGATGAGGAAGAGCGGTTGCGCTTTCTGCAATCCGGCTGGGCGGAAAAACTGGCCGGCGGCCAGCCGCTGCCGGCGTGGAGTGATCTCGCGCCCGCCGATCTCGCGGCGCGAACCGCCGGCTTGAATCTGTTGCGCATCCAGCACTTTCTTGCCGAGGCCATCCGCAACAACATCCGGGTCACCGCCGAGTATCTGGCCACCAGCAAGAAGCGGCTCATCGAGGATTATTGTCAGGACCTGGTGCGGTTCAAAGATCCCCGGCCGGGCGTCAGTCTGGATCGCGTGGCCACCCACACCGCCGCCAAACAGAAGCTGCGCGAGTTGGCCTGGCTCATCAACAACGGCAAGGGCGACGTGCTGGAACGCGGCATTCTCGTCCCGGGCCGGGTGGGCGTTGGCAAATCCTTTCTCATTGACTGCTTCGCCAGCGAGTGCGGTTTGCCGGTGATGGAACTCGGCGAGTTTCGCTCCAAATGGGTGGGTGACACGGAACGGCAGCAGGCGCGGATTCTCATGACCATCCGCGCCCTCGGACCGGTGATCGTGGTGGTGGATGAAGCGGATGCCGTGTTCGGTTCCCGCGACATGGACTCGGGCGACAGCGGTGTGTCCACGCGGGTCTTCGCCGCGTTTGCCGCGCACATCGGCGATGCCACATTGCGCGGGCGGGAGGTCTGGGTGGCAATGACCTCGCGGCCCGATCTGCTGTCCATTGACATGAAACGCCAGGGCCGCTTCGGGCTTTGCGTCCCATTGTTCCCGGCGCAGGGAGCGGATGATGTGCTGGAGCTTTTCACCGTCGTTGCCGGTGTAAAAAAAATCACCGTGGCCGACCCCATCAAGGCTTACATCCGGGAGCATCTGGGAAGCCGGCCGCTGACCGGCAGCGACGTGGAGGCGATTCTCACTCGCGCCAAGGAACGCGCCGTGCTCGCCCGGCGCGACGATGATGTGCAACTGGGAGATTTGCAGGAGGCAGTGGATTCGTTCATTGATCCGCTGGATCCGGAACTGTTGGCCTTGCAGGAACTTGCCGCGGTGCTGGCGTGTTCCGACCGGCGCTACCTGCCGGAACGCTACCGCCAGTCCGACCGCGCGTCGCTCATGGAAGAATTCGCGCATCTGAAGGTGCGGGTGCGGAACCGGTAGCGGGCGCGGCTACGAAAAAAATTCATTTCTGTAATTGTCCCCGCGGCATCCGTCTGGAATCATGGACCAAAAACCAGGACCAATATGAACCAGATCAACAAAGAAGAAATGTTCGGAAACCTGAAAAGCTTTTTAAAGTCGAAAGGCATCGAGGTGCAGGAGGGCGCCTACGCTCAACGGATCCGTCAGGGATGCGAACTGCTGACGGACTCGATCAACGTGAGCCAGCGCACGTTAAAGCGCGCGAAATCCGCGATGGACCAAGGGTTGGATCAACTCCGGCAGACGATTCACGAGCAGACCGCGCCGAAATCCCCGGCGGCTGAAAGCGCCCCGCAAAAAAAGCAGCCGGCGAATGCAACCCGCGCAGCCGGCCAATCGTCCGCGTCCCAACGCAAATCCGGCAAGCCCGGGCGGCGCGCCAGCAAAGGTTAAATCCCACGCGCTTTTATTCCTCCCAAAATTTGCTCCGGTCAGGCCATCGCGCTCGGTGATGGTGGCGTGCCGTCGTTCGACCGCGAGAAATGCGTCCACTGCGGCGCGTGTTTGTGGAACTGCGCCCAACCATTGCCGGACAATCCTGAGCGCACCAACATCGCCTTCCGCGCCGGCACCGGCGGCCTGCACTCGGCGGAGAACTAACATTCGAGAGCTGAATTTCGGTTGAGCCATAAATGCGTTTGGCGCATTATGCGGTTGCTCGTGGTAGCGATGGGAAAAGCAGAAAATTGCAAATTGTAGGGACACCTTTTTAACACCTTTTTTGGACTTGGATGAAACTTGGACTCGGTTTGTATCGACACATGCTGACGCGCGAAAATTTCCAGTTCGCGCGGCAGGCCGGGGCCACGCACATTGTGGCGCATCTGGTGGATTACTTCAAAGGCGGCGCTCATAATCCCCGCGACAACCAACCCACCGGCGGCGAATGCGGTTGGGGGCTTGCCGGAGATCCCAACAAACTTTGGACGTTCGAGGAGTTGCTGGAATTACGCCGGGCCGTCGAAGCCGAAGGGCTGACGCTTGAGGCCATTGAAAACTTCGACCCCGCCCACTGGCACGACATTCTGTTGGATGGCCCGAAGAAAAGGCAGCAACTCGAAAATCTGAAGAGCATAATCCGGAACCTCGGCAAAGCGGGGATTCCGATCATGGGATATAATTTCAGCATCGCGGGCGTCTGCGGACGGACGCATCGTTCTTACGCGCGGGGCAACGCAATGTCAGTGGGGATGGAAGGTCCGCTCGATGTGCCCATGCCGAACGGCATGGTCTGGAACATGGTTTACGACCCTGATGCTCCGCAAGGCGCCGTCCCCTCCATCACCCGCGAAGAACTGTGGAAACGCCTCGGCGTTTTTCTTGAAGCACTGGTGCCGGTCGCCGAGAAGGCGGGCGTCAAACTCGCCCTGCATCCGGATGATCCGCCGCTTCCGACGATGCGCGGTCAGCCCCGGCTCGTNTATCAGCCGCGCCTTTACCAGCAAGTCATCGATCTGAAACCCAGCCCGGCCAACGCCCTGGAATTCTGCCTGGGGTCGGTCGCAGAAATGACGGAGGGCGATGTTTACGAAGCCGTGGAACAATACAGCCGGCAAAACAAACTGGCTTACGTTCATTTCCGCAACGTCACCGGCAAAGTACCTTCCTATCGNGAGACCTTCATTGATGACGGCGACATTGANATGATCCGCATCCTGCGNATCCTGAAAAGGAANNANTTCNAAGGCGTTCTGATCCCCGATCACACTCCGCAAATGTCCTGTAGCGCGCCCTGGCACGCGGGAATGGCGTTCGCCATGGGCTATATGCGGGCTGCATTGCAACACCTCGAAAAGGAATGAGTCCAGCACCATGAAAAATCCATTCTCACTAAAAGGCGAAACCGCACTCATCACCGGCGGCGGCAGCGGCCTTGGTTTGGCGATCGCCACCTGCCTCACGCAGGCGGGTGCCCGTGTTGTCCTGGTTGGACGCCGCGCGGATGTTTTGGAAAAAGCTACGCGTAAACTGGGCCGGGCCGCCATTTTTGAACCGCATGATATTACGAGGTTCGACGAAGCCGGGGAGCTGCTTCGACGCATCAACCAACGCACCGGACGCATTTCAATCCTCGTGAACAACGCCGGCATTCACCTCAAAAAGCCGGCGGTGGATACAACGCCCGCTGAATTCAATGCCGTGCTTCAAACCCACGTCGTTGCGGCATTCAGTCTCACGCGGGTCGTGCTGCCGGATATGATCAAGCGCGGACATGGCAATATTCTGTTCATCGCTTCGATGGCATCGCTGTTCGGTATTCCGCTGGTAACGGCGTACTCGGCGGCAAAATCGGCTTATCTGGGAATGGTTCGATCGCTGTCAACTGAAGTTTCGCAGCACGGGGTTCGCGTGAATGCCATTGCGCCCGGCTGGATCGAATCGGACATGATGCATAAGGCGCTGAACGACGACCCCGGGCGTGCCCAAAAAATACTCGGGCGCACTCCCATGAATTGCTACGGAAAAGCGGAGGACATTGGTCTGGCTGCGACCTATCTATGTTCCCCCGCAGCTCGATTTGTCACGGGAGTCGTCCTTCCCGTTGACGGCGGAGCCAGCATCGGCTTTTGATTCGGGCGGCTTCGGCTTCGTCACCGGCTGGTTGATGCGGTGCGCCTTCAATTCGGCGTAGATGGATTGCGCGAGGCCGGACTTCGCAAAGCCAATCGCCTTCGCGCCTTTGATTCCAAAAAATTTCTCCAGGTCCGCCGCCGCGTAATGCTGCACCACCGGGTAATGTTTGAAGTCCAGCAGGATTTCCGCACGAACATTTTCCGCGATATCTTCGGTGATCAGCACGAAATGCAACTTGCCCTTGTTGTGACGCAACTTCTCGCGGCCAATGAGCAGGATCCCCGCCCGCAAGACGAACGGGAACAATCGCTCCACCGATCTGGCTGGCGTTGGGTTGCTCATTGCGGGCAATTTGGGCTGCGCGGCAGCGCAGCCCTACCGGTATTTGGCAGGGCGGAGCTGCAGCTCCGCCCATGCTTTTTTAATCCGTTCACGCGGCCTTGACCTTCACTTTGTTCCCCTTGATGCGGGTGCGGTTGAGCTTGGCGAGGATGGCGTTGGCGTGATCGGTGGCAACATCCACAAACAGATGCCGCTCGCGGATGTCCACGTTGCCAACGACTTTGCCCGGCAGGCCGGTTTCGCCGGCGATGGCGTTGACGATGTCAATCGGGACCACACCCATTTTTTCACCGAGATTGATGTGCAGGCGCGTGAAGTCGCCAGCTGGAGGACGGCTCTTCTTCGGCGGGCGAACGGCTTTTTCTTCGGAGCGCTCGCGGCGTTCCCATGGCGGAGTGGATTTACCGGGCGGTTTCGATTCAACCGGCTTGCGAGGTTCGGGCTTCACGGAGGCCAGAATTTCTTCGTCGGAGAAGGTCTTTTGAACTTCGGGTTTCACTGCTGCTGGCGATTTGACTTCCGGCGGCGGTGCGCTGTGCTTTTCAGGGCGTTGCGGAGCTTCGCTCTTTGCGGGACGCGCCGGGTCGGACCAGCCTTCGCTCGGAAGCTTCGGCGCGGCAGGGACCGGCGCTCCAACGGGACGTGGTGGCTTCCCCGGAGTGCGGCTGTCCCCAGCCGCAGCACGCTCGAAAGGCCTGGACCGCTGCGGCTCAGAAGAGCCGCGTTCCCAACGCGGTGCGCGGCGGTCATCCTGGCGTTCGCGCGGGCCGTCGCGGAAACGTTCGCGCTCCGGGCGTTCGGGGCGCTCATATTCCCCGGTGCGCGGCGGGTGCGCGGGCGCGGCTTCGCCGCTTTGCAGTTGAGCGAGGCACGCGGACGCAATGTCGGTGGAGGTGAAGCCTTCTTCCAGCAACCGTTCGATCAACTGGTCCTGCCGCTTAAACTCGCCGCTCTTCAGCACCGCGCGGAGTTTGTCGGTGAACACGTTCTCCCGCGCCTCCACGACTTCAGCCTCGGTGGGAACCCGGGCGCGATGGATTCGCGCGTTGGAGTAGCGCTCGATGTTGCGGATTTGAAACAGTTCGCGCCCGGAAACAAAGGAGATCGCCCGTCCGCTGCGGCCCACGCGCCCGGTGCGCCCGATGCGATGCACATAATCCTCTACGTCGTAAGGCAGATCATAGTTGAACACCACTTCCACGTCGTCCACGTCAATGCCGCGCGCGGCGACGTCGGTGGCGACGAGAAATTCCAGTCCGGACTTGCGAAACTTGTTCATCACGCGGTCGCGCATGTTCTGCGTCATGTCGCCGTGCAGGCGGTCGGCGGAGTAACCCTGCGCTTCAAGATGATCCACCAGATCGTCCACCATGCGCTTGGTGTTGCAGAAAATGATGCCGAGCTTGAAGTCGTGGACGTCAATGAGCCGCGTGAGCAATTCGATTTTGTAGCGGCGGTCCACCTCGTAATAAACCTGCTCCACCGTCGGCACGGTGAGCGCCTTTTGCTCGATGCGCACCTGTTGCGGGTCGCGCGAGTACTTCTCGATCAACTGCTGGATGGGTCGCGGGATGGTGGCGGAGAAAAAGACGGTTTGCCGTTCCTTGGGCGTGGCCTGCAGGATCAGCTCGATGTCGTCGCGGAAACCCATGTTGAGCATCACATCCACCTCGTCGAGGACGACCAGCTTCACGCTGTTGAGCCGGAGTGTGCCGCGGCGCATGTGATCCATGATGCGGCCCGGCGTGCCGATGACGATTTGCGCGCCCTGCTGGAGGCCGTGGAACTGGCGCTCGTAGGACTGCCCGCCGTAGATCGGCAGCGCGTGGATGCCGCGCTTGAAAAACGCGAGCTTGTGCACCTCCTCGGAAACCTGCACGGCCAGTTCGCGTGTCGGGCAAAGGATGAGCACCTGCACCGCGCGCAATTGCGGATCGGTCTTCTCGATGGCGGGAATGGCGAACGCGGCGGTCTTGCCCGAGCCGGTCTGCGACTGGCCCACGACGTCGCGTCCGGCCATCAGGAGGGGAATGGCCTCGGCCTGGATCGGCGCGGCCTTTTCAAAGCCAAGCTTGTCAACGGCCTTGAGCAATGCTTCGGACAGGCCCAGTTCGGAAAATAGTTTTGGTGTCATGCAATGTGTTCGCGACTGGTCTATCGTAACGAACATTCGCCACCGGAACGAGAGCCAATTCTGGCCTGGGCTTGCGGACTGACCTGCTCCCCAGCTACTGTGCCACGCGTGAACGCGGCTGATGCTTCAATACTGCGAACTGAACGATGATTATGGCTGAATTGTTTGAGAGTGTTTCCCTCAACGGCATGGCATTGGCCAACCGCTTCGTGCGGTCCGCCACTTGGGAAGGGTTGGCCAACCAGGAGGGTTCCGTCACCCCCAAACTCACCGAAATGATGGCCGAACTGGCCAGGGGCGAGGTTGGTTTGATCATCAGCGGTTACACGTTCGTCAGCCCCGAGGGACAGTCGAGTCCCGGCCAACTCGCCATTCACGACGATCGTTTCGTGGACGGGCTGCGGGAAATGGTTCAGGCGGTCCATGAGGCAGGCGGAAAAATCGCCTTGCAAATCGTCCACGCCGGAAGGTTTGCAGACTTCGCGCTCACCGGATTGAAGCCAATCGGCCCATCCGCCGTTGCGAAGGATGGCCAGACCACTTGCCGGGCCATGAACAAGAAAGACATCGCGAACATCGTCCCGGCCTTCACTCAGGCGGCCGTGCGGGCCAAACAGGCCGGCTTCGATGCGATCCAGCTTCACGCCGCTCATGGTTTTCTGTTCAGCCAGTTTCTCTCCCCGGCCTTGAACCAACGGACGGACGAATATGGAGGCACGCTTGAAAACCGCGCCCGGTTCCTGCTCGAAGTGGTGCGGAGCATTCGGAAGGCGACCGGAGCGGACTACCCGCTCCTCATCAAACTCAACTCAGAGGATTTCCTGGAAGGCGGACTGACGCGCGACGAGGCCGTTCAAGTTGCGGCCATGCTCGAAGCCGCTTCCGTTGATGCCATCGAACTCTCTGGCGGAACGGTGGCTTCCCCGGAAAAGTTCTCGCCGTCGCGTCCCGGCAAACTGAAGATTCCGCAGGACGAGGTTTTTTACCGGGAAGCCGCGAAGCTCTACCAAGCCAGGGTCGGGATACCCCTGATGCTGGTCGGGGGCATTCGCTCCTTCGAGACGGCAAACGATTTGATCCACCGCGGGGTGGCCGACTACATCTCCCTAGGACGGCCGCTGATTTGCGAACCGGGACTGGTCAAACGCTGGCACAACGGAGACCGCCGCGAATCGGAATGCGGTTCCTGCAACAGTTGCTTTGCTCCCGCCAGCGACGGCCGGGGTGTCTATTGTGTGGCCATGGAAAAAAAGCGAGGCAAAGCCGGCGATGATTGTCGGCAGGCACAGGCTGGATAGTTCCCGGCAATCCGGACAAGATGAACATCGCCTTCCGCGCCGGCCCCGGCGGCCTGCACTCGGCGGAGAACTGATGGCAGATATCGCGGTTTGGTCGTGAATCAGTTGGTGGGGCGAGCGTCCCCGCGAGCCGGCTCGTCAGTAGCCTCGCCCCACCTAAACGATTCCGCCACATTGCGGTTTGGTCGCTTGACAATATATCATATAGGATATACAATGAACCTGTCGCTTGGTTGTGTCCGATTGGAAAACGGACGGATCCCGTTCCTGGACGGCTTGGAAGAACTGCCGGCAACGGATCAGGCAAAGGTTCTGGCCTGGGCCAAACGACTGGCCGCTCATGCCGAATTGCGGTGACCGCCATATGCGAAACATCTGGACGACGGCATATTTGAACTGCGGCTTTCCCTGCGGGCGGGAGAGCATCGGTCGTTCTTTTTCTATTGCCGGGGCGATCGCCTGATTTTCACGCATGGCTATTTGAAAAAGACCGACAAGAAATCG
>JGI24144J35610_10000511_pt1 | contig 12377 bp, 13 predicted proteins | sample BarGraIncu01121A_FD_35610 | JGI IMG/M metagenome (IMG submission 35610)
GGTACGCCGGAAATCGTCAGCAAGCTCGCCGACCGAGGCGAGGAAGCTCTGCAGAAGATCGCATCGACGCCGGCCGCACAGAAGCTGCTCGACGCTCTGACTGGACTGCGAGACCGCATGGACGAGCTACAGAGGCGCGTCAGCGGGGTGGAGGCGCTCGCGAAGCGCGTCGCCGACCTCGAGAAGCAGGTCAAGGCCCTCAGCAAGGCGCAGACGCCGGCCGCGAAGAAGCCGGCCGCGCGCAAGGCGCCCGCGAAGAAGCCCGCCAAGTAGGCGGGTGAGCAACTCTTCTTCTTAGCCGCGCGNAGGTACGCGTAGGCGCAGCGCACCCGGAATCAGCTCGAACTGAACCGGGGTCGTTCCCGGCTGCTCGCCGTCGAGCTGGATCGGCAGCGGCTCGTCGGCCTCGATCGAGACGAGCTTGCCGCGCAGGATCTCTACCTTCGGGTGGGAGAGGTGAGTCCCCCGGTAGGTCTTGTGCAGGTTGCGGGCGAGGTCGGCCTTGCTCAGGTCGCCGAGGATGAGCACGTCGAACAGCCCGTCGTCGGGAACGGCGTTGGGGCAGAGCTTCATGCCACCGGCCTGGTAGCGCCCGATCGCCGCGATCACCTCGTGCATCTTTCCTTCTCGCTCCTGGTNGTCGACGCGCAGGCGCACGTTGCAGTTGCGCCAGCGCGGAAAGACGGCGAGCACCGCCCAGGCGTAGCTGCCCCGCGCCCCGAGCCCCTTTGCTCCGTCGTTGACGCGGCGGGCGATCGCTCCGCTCATGCCGGCGCCGCCGGCGTTGGCGAAGTACTGCTCGGCTTGTTTCCCGTCCCAGGCGTGGAAGGTCGCCTTGCCCAGATCGACCGGGCGCACCTCTCCTTCCAGGGCGACTCGCACCGCCTCTTCCACGGTGTGCGGAATCGCGTGCTCGCGCACGAAATCCGAGCCTGTGCCGCGCGGAATCAGTGCCAGCTCGACCTTGCTCGTGTGCTTTCCGAGGCCGTTCACGATCTCGTTCAGCGACCCGTCGCCGCCCACCAGCACGAGGCTTGCGGGCGCCGGCCTTGACGGCGTCACGGGCCAGCTCTCCCAGGTGACCGGGGTGCTCGGAGAAGAACGCATCGCCGATCAGGCCGGCATTGGCGGCCTGGTGTGCGATCTCGGGCCAGCGCCTGGCGGTGGAGCCCCCGGCCGAGGCGGGGTTGACGAGGAAGACGGTCTCGCTCATGGCGGGTTCAAGCGTAGTACGCCACCTACTCTGGCAGGATAGGGAAGTGGCGAAGCTCCACACGCCGCCGCCCGATCAGGTTCTTGCCTTCTGCGCCGAGAATCCGGTCGAGCGCGTCTTTCTGGAGGACTTGGCCCGGCGCGGGCTCGGGCGCTTTCTCGCCTTGCCGCAGGACGGCGCTCTCCAGGCTCTCTGTCACTTCGGAATGAACATCGGGCCGGCGGGCCTCGATTGCGGCGTCTTCGCGCGGCGGGCGCTGGCGAGCGGCGCGCGCATGATCGTGGGCGCCGAGAGCGCGGTGAACGAGCTCTGGGACGGCATCGCGAGGCATCGTCCGCCTCCGCGCCGAGACAGCCCCGGCGAGCCCGTCTACGAGCTGCGAGAGCGGCCTGCGCCGGGCGACAGCGGCCTGCGCCTGGCGGCGAGCTCGGACCTCGATCTACTGCTACCTGCCTGTGCCGCCGCGCACGAGGAGGAACTGGGGGTGAACCCGCTCGAGTACGACCCGGCCGGTTTTCGCCAGCGCACGCGAATTCAGATCGTGTCGGGCCGCTCCTGGCTCTGGAGCGAGGGCGGGCGCATCCTGTTCAAGGCCGAGGCCTCGGCCTGGACTCCGTCGGCGATACAGCTCCAGCAGGTCTGGACCGATCCGGAGCTGCGCGGGCACGGCTACGCGCGCCGAGCGCTCAGCGATCTCTGCCGGCTGTTGCTCGAGAGCACGCCACGAGTCTGTCTCTTCGTGCGGGCCGAGAACGAGCGGGCGATCGGGCTTTACGAGTCGATCGGGATGCAGCAGGTCGGGTTCTTCCGCAGCATCGTTCTTTAAGAACTCGAACTAAAAAGAAGCACTCCGCCGCGTGGCCGCTCGGTGGCGCGCTGCAGCTCGAAGATCGCGGCGTTACCGACTGCGATAGCGTGATCCCATGCAAACGATCCTCGTTGCCCGCCACGCCGAGAGCGAGTGCTCGGACCGGGGCATCGTCAACGGCGAGCCGAACAGCCGCTGCCCGCTGACGGAGCACGGGGAGGAGCAGGCTCGAGCACTTGGTCGCTCGTTGCTGGGGCGCCAGATCGACCTCTACGTGACGAGCGAGTTTTCGCGCGCGCGGCGGACGGCCGAGATCGCCTTGAGCGGGCGCGAGCTACCCTGGCTCGAGCTGGCCGAGCTGAACGACATTCGCGTCGGCGCTTTCGAGCAAGGCCCACTCGAGCAGTACACGTCCTGGGCGCACACGCATGAGCCCGGGGAGCGCCCGCCGGGAGGAGGCGAGAGCAGGAGCGAGGCAGCGGCGCGTTTCGTTCGAGGACTTCGAATCGCGCTGGCGCGCGTGGAGCCCGCCATTCTCGTCGTTACGCACGGTCTAGCGGTCAGCTTCCTGCGCGAGGCGTCCGCCGACCGCGGTTTTCACGCCCACCACACCCCGGTTCCCTATGCCCGCCCCTTCGAGTTCGGCGCCGAGGAGCTGACCCAGGCGCTCGACCGGCTCGAGGCCTGGCAAAAAGACCCGCACTGGAGCGAGTGAGCGCCCCGGGGCTGGTCCCCGGCGACGCCGCTCGACCACCTGGCCGCGCTCGGCGCGGCTAAGCCGGCAGTGCGAATTGAACCGATCCCGCGAGCCTGAACGACCGATACGGCGCGCTTCGCGGCGCCCGCGCCTACGCATCGATCGCCTCGGCCGCGCCCCCTACCGGGCGGGCTCTTCTTCGCTCACTCGGTTTTCGTGCAGCGCCTTCATGACGGCGCCGAGCTTCGCGTCGGCGTTAAAGCCGCCCGGCCACGGCTCGCCGAGGACCTTGCGGGCGCGATCGTCGAGCGGCGAGAACAACCCCGCTTCCTCGAGCAGCAGGGCCTCTTCGACGCGGGGGTCGCGTGGCTCGAGCTTGCGCACGTAGCTCCCGAGATCCCTCGCCTCTCGCACAGCTGGGCTCACTTCGACTCTCGAGGAGCCGAACTCGATCATCTTGCCGCCGTTGAGCTTTTCGGCCTCTTCGTCCAGTGCCCGGGCGAGCGCGTTTCTCGCGATCTTGAGTTTCGCTCCCTCGTCCGCCGCGCGCCGCCGCGCGAGCCGTTCCTCGAATCGTTTCCACAAACTCATTCCTCGCTACCTCCTGTTCGGGATCGGACACTAAAGGCAGTATTGCGCGCTTTGACCACCGAGAGCGAAAGATTCGTCGGAAGCGGCCACGACGCTGCGCCGACTGCGACAATCAATGCATGGAGAGCGTGCAGATCCGCGAGCGAGTCGAGCAACTGATCCGCTCGGAGAACCTGGTCGAGCCGGGCGGCGAGGTTCTCTGCCTGGTCTCGGGCGGCGCGGACTCGACCTGCCTCTGGCACGCGCTTTCGGCGCTCGGCTACCGCGTCTCTGCCCTGCACGTCAACCATCGCCAGCGCGGCGAGGAGTCTGAGCAAGACGCGAGCTTCTGTCGCGATACCTTCGGCGCCGAAGTGGTAGAGGCCGGAGAGCCGGGAATGAGCGAGGCCGAGCTGCGCGAGCTCCGCTACTCGTTCGGCTCCGGGCGTCTGCGCGCGACCGGGCACACCGCCTCCGATCAGGTCGAGACGATCCTCTACCGGCTGGTCTCGAGCGGAAGCGCGCGCGGGATCAAGCTGAGGCGCGAGGACGGCGTGGTGCGCCCGCTGCTGGGGCTTTGGCGAGAAGAGACGCGGGACTACTGCCGCGCCGAGGGTCTTTGCTTCCGCGAGGATTCGAGCAACCCCGGCACGATCAGAGGCGCGATTCGCAGCGAGATCTTGCCCGCGCTTCGCCGACTACATCCAGCGGCCGAGGAGAACATCCTCGCTTTCGCGCGCGAGCGTCCGCGCCTGCCGCGCGGGCTCGAGGGGGCGCTGCTCGAGCTCCTCTCTTCGCAGCAAGGCTCCAAGTCGGTCGATCTGAGCCCGGCGCTCAAGGCGGTGCGGGAGTACGACCGGCTCTTCATCGAGCAGGCGCCCTTGCCGCTCGAGGGCAGCGTGCGCTTCGGCCCCTGGATTCTCGAGTCCGGGCTGGAGGGATTACAGGTACGCTGCTTCAAGCCCGGCGATCGGCTGGCCGGAAGAAAAAAGAAGATTCAGGACGTGTTCGTAGACGCCAAGATTCCCCGTTCGCAGAGGCGCTCCTGGCCGCTCGTCGCCAAGGGCGAGGAGATCGTCGCCGTGCCGGGGATCGTGACGGCGCCGGGCTACGAGAACGCTGTGAGGGCGACGAGGGAAGATGAACGGTGAAGCCTCTCGAGCAAGGAGACAGGCGGCTGTGAGCGATGCGCATCTCGACCCTGGTGTGGGTGAAATCCTCGTCTCGGAGGAGCAACTGCGCGAGCGTGTCGCCGAGCTGGGCCGCGAGATCTCTTCCGAATACGAGGGGCGCGACCTTCTTCTGATCGGGGTGCTCAAGGGCGCCGTTTTCTTCATGGCCGATCTGATGCGCGAGATCCCGCTTCCCTGCGAGGTCGATTTCATGGCCATCTCCAGCTACGGCTCGGCGACCGACTCCTCGGGCGTTGTGCGCATCCTCAAAGACCTGGACATCAACATCGAGGAGCGCCACGTTTTGATCGTCGAGGACATCATCGATTCCGGGCTCACTCTCTCCTACCTGATGAGAAACCTGCGCTCGCGCGCGCCGGCCTCGCTGGAGGTCTGCGCCCTGTTCGTGAAGGAGTCGGCGCAGAAGGTTCGCAAGTCGGTGCGCTATGTCGGCTTCGACATCTCCGATCGCTTCGTCGTTGGCTACGGGCTCGATTTCGCCGAGCGCTATCGCAACCTTCCCTACGTGGCGGTGCTCGACGATTCGCTGCTTCCCGAAGGAATGTGAAGCAACTCCAAGGGTTCCCTTCCCGCCCCGAATTGCTGCCTGTAGGGCGACTCGACAAGGGCTGAAACGGGAAGGACTACTGCTACGCTCCGGGTAGAGGTTTAACTATGGGCCGGTTCTTTCGCAGCGCGCTCTTTCCGTTGGTCCTGATAGTCGGGGCCGTGTTTCTCGTGTCCACGCTTCTGCCGAAGTCGAGCGGATCGAAGGCCAAGCCTCTCACCTACTCGGAGCTGATCTCTCGTACCAAGGCGAACAAGGTGCAAGAGGTCACCTTCAGCCCCAACTCGCAACAGATCAAGTACGTGCTCAAAATCCCCGCAGGAGCGGCCGCGGGGACCAAGCCCGTAAGCGGCAAGGTCAACTACCCGAGCCCTCAGTCCGAGGCCAACTACGAGACGATTCTTCAGGCGCATCACGTGCTCTACGGCTCGAAAGGCACCGGCGGCTCGGCCTGGATCTCGATTCTCGTCGGCCTGCTTCCCTTCGTGCTCTTCTTCGGGATCTGGATCTTCCTGATGAATCAGCTCCAGGGCGGCGGCTCGAGGGTGATGAGCTTCGGCAAGAGCCGGGCCAAGCGGATGACGCCGGACGCGCCGAAAATCAGCTTCCGCGACGTCGCCGGCGTGGACGAGGCGGTTGAGGAGCTGCAAGAGATCAAGGAGTTTCTCGAGAACCCGAAGAAGTTCCAAGCACTCGGGGCGCGCATCCCCACGGGCGTGCTGCTCTACGGGCCGCCGGGAACCGGTAAGACGCTGCTTGCGCGCGCCGTCGCCGGTGAGGCCGGTGTGCCCTTCTTCTCGATCTCGGGCTCGGACTTCGTCGAGATGTTCGTCGGCGTCGGCGCCAGCCGCGTGCGCGATCTGTTCGAGCAGGCCAAGCAGGCGGCACCCTGCATCGTCTTCATGGACGAGATCGACGCTGTCGGACGGCACCGCGGTGCCGGGCTGGGCGGCGGTCACGACGAGCGCGAGCAGACGCTGAACCAACTGCTGGTCGAGATGGACGGCTTCGAGCTGAAGGACAACATCATCTTGATCGCGGCCACGAACCGGCCCGACATCCTCGACCCGGCCCTGCTCCGCCCTGGCCGCTTCGATCGTCAGATCGTCGTCGACCGGCCCGATCGCATCGGTCGTCGCAAGATTCTCGAGGTGCACTCCAAGGGGAAGCCGCTGGCGTCGGAGATCAACCTCGACACGCTCGCCGCCGGCACGCCCGGCTTCACCGGCGCCGATCTCGCCAACCTCGTCAACGAAGCGGCGCTGCTCGCCGCGCGCCGCGGTCGCAAGCAGATCGGCCAGGCGGAGCTCGAAGAGGGGATCATGCGCGTGATCGCCGGCCCCGAGAAGCGAACGCGACTGCTCTCTGAGGAGGAACGCAAGATCACCGCCCATCACGAGATGGGTCACGCGATCGTCGGCTACTTCCTCAAGCACACCGACGAGATCCACAAGATCTCGATCATCAGCCGCGGTCAGGCGCTCGGCTACACGATCTCGCTTCCGCGCGAGGATCGCTACCTGACCACGCGCGCCGCGCTGATGGATCAGCTCGCGATGTCGCTTGGTGGTCGCGCCGCCGAGGAGCTCGTCTTCGAAGAGGTCACCACCGGCGACGCCAACGATCTCGAGAAGGTCACTGCGACCGCCAAGCAGATGGTGATGCGCTACGGCATGAGCGAGAAGCTCGGCCCGCGTGTGCTGGGTCACTCGGCCGACATGCCCTTCCTCGGGCGCGAGCTGGGTCACGAGCCGGACTACTCGAACGAGATCGCGCGCCAGATCGACGACGAGATCAGGATCATCATCGAAGAGGCGCATCAGACCGCGCTCTCGGTACTTCGTGAGCACATCGACGATCTGCGCCGGATGGCCGATCTGCTGGTCGAGCGCGAGACGATCGACAAGGATCAGTTCGAGCGCCTGCTGGCCGGCGAGTCCAAGCAGGTCGTGTTCGCCGATCCGAGCCTCCGGCCTCGACGAGCGACGAGGGCAAGAAGGCGCGCAAGCCGCGTGCCAAGCCCAAGACCAAGCCCTATCCGGTGCCCGGCGCGCTCTCGAAACCGCCGCCGCCGGAAGCCGCCAAGGGCTAGCGACCGTTCGCCAGGCGTACGCTGTCGGCGTGTCCGGGCTTTCTATCGAGCAGAGGCTCCCGCGCCCCGCGGTGATGGGGATCGTCAACGTCACGCCCGACAGCTTCTCGGACGGTGGTCTCAACTTCGAGCCCGAGGCGGCGATCGCTTCGGCCCGGCGCATGCTCGCCGAGGGAGCGGCGATCATCGACATCGGCGCCGAGTCGACCCGGCCCGGGGCCGCCGCGGTGGAGGCCGGCGAGGAGTTGCGTCGCGTCGTGCCGGTGCTCGAAGAGCTGCCCGGCGCGCCGCTCTCGATCGACACGAGCAAGGCCGAGGTCGCTCGNCGCGCTCTCGCGCTCGGGGCCGAGCTGGTCAACGACGTCACGGCGCTGCGCGGCGATCCGAAGATGGTCGAAGTGGTGGCCGAATCGGGCGCCTACCTCTGTTTGATGCACATGCGTGGCGAGCCGCGCACGATGCAGGACGAGCCGAGCTACCGGGACGTTGTCTCGGAGGTGGCCGCCTTTCTCGAACAGCGGCTCGCTTTCGCCACATCTCACGGAGTGCGCGAGGATCGGATCTGCCTCGATCCCGGGATCGGCTTTGGCAAGACGGTCGAGCACAATCTGGCGCTCGTACGACGGCTNGACGTTCTACTCGCGCTCGGCCGCCCCGTTTTGCTCGGCTTCTCGCGCAAACGCTCGCTCGGGCGACTGCTCGGCGATCCGGAGGCGACGCGTGGGACGACGGCGGCCTCGATCGGTGCGGCGCTCGCAGCCTTCNANCGAGGCGCCGGCATCTTCCGCGTGCACGACGTGCGCGAGCACGTCGAGGCTTTGACGATCGCGGCCGCGATCGAGGTCGGCGGAGCGACGGGGAGCGCTTGACGGCACCTCCGGAGTTCCGCCTGGCGCCGCCGCGGTGCCAGGCACTCGGACACGTCCCTTCCGCCGTTAAGCCCGTTACTGCAGGTATTTCTCGCGCATACCGTCCCGTCGGGACTCGTCCCGGTGCCAGGCACGGGGACAGGTCCGTTCGGGACTGGCGCGGGCGTGGCTAGGATCGCCTCATGATCACGGCGTACGTGGGGCTGGGGGCGAATCTCGGCGATCGGGAGGGAATGCTGCGCCTGGCGCTCGAGCGCCTCGCNGCCGAGCCGAGCGTCGAGCTGGTGGCGGCATCGAAGCTGCGCGAGACCGAGCCCGAGGACTTTCTCGACCAGCCTCGCTTTTTGAACGGCGCCGCCGCTGTCGAGACCGATCTCTCGCCCAGACAGCTGCTCGCGCGCCTTCAGCTGATCGAATGCGAGCTCGGCCGTCGTCGCGCCGGTCCGCGCTTCGGCCCGCGGGTGATCGATCTCGATCTGCTTCTCTACGGCGCCCTNGTGATGAGCGAGCCGGAGCTCGAATTACCCCATCCTCGCCTGCACCTGCGCCGCTTCGCGCTCGAGCCCCTGCTCGAGCTCGAGCCCGAGCTGGAGGTCCCGGGCAAGGGGCCNGTGAGTGCCTTGCTCGCGGGGCTACACTGAAAGTGCGATGTCACACCTCGACGATCTGGACGAATACGAGGCCGAGCTCGAGCTGCGGTTGAAGCGGGAGTACACGGCCGTCTTCGGTCTCTTCCGCTACTGCATCCTCACTCCGGATGTGACCTACCTCTGCAACAAGCTCGAGGTCGAGCAGGCCAGCCAGCCGAGCTACCCGTACCTGCACCTACGCATGGAAGACGTCTGGGTCTGGGACAAGAACCGCCCGGCCCGCATCATCCCGCGTGCCGAGGTCTTCACCTCCGGTGACGTGACCATCGAGGAGCTGAACAGCGGCGAGGGCTCGCAGCTGACCGCCGCCGCTCTGGCCGAGCGGATCGGAGAGCAGCTTCAATCAGAAGACGACGTCTAGGCTCTCGGCATGCTGCTCGCCGTCGACGTCGGAAACACGCAGACCGTCCTCGGGCTGTTCGAGAATGAGCGGCTCGTACAGCATTGGCGGGTCGCCACCGAGGCACACCGAACCGGTGACGAGCTCGCCTCTCTGTTCCGCAATCTGATCGATTTCGAGTCTGTCTCGGGGGTCTGCCTGGCCTCGACCGTACCGGCGCTCGTGCGCAGCTATGAGGAGCTTGCCGAGCGCTGGCTCGAGCGCGAGCTGCTCGTGCTCGGCCCCGGGACGCGCACGGGCATCGCCATTCGCTTCGACGACCCGCGCGAGGTCGGTCCCGACCGCATCGCCAACGCGATCGCGGCGCTCGAGCGTCACGGCGCTCCCTGTATCGCGGTTGATTTCGGGACGGCCACCAATTTCGACGCCATCTCGGCCGAGGGCGAGTACATCGGTGGGGTTCTGGCGCCCGGAATCGAGATCTCCATGGAGGCTCTGTTTGCCCGCGCGGCGCGGCTGCGTCAGGTGGATTTCGCCGAGCCGGCGAACGTGATCGGGAAGAGCACCATCGCGGCGCTCCAATCAGGCCTCGTCTTCGGTTTCGCCGGTCAGGTAGACGGGATCGTCGAGCGGATGCGCGCCGAGCTCGAAGGAAAGGTCAAGGTGATCGCCACCGGCGGTCTCGCCGAGCTGATCGTGCCGCACTGCCACACGATCGAAGCGGTGGACGAGTTTCTCACGCTCGAAGGGCTGCATCTCGTCTGGGAGCGCAATCGTCCCGATTAGGCTCGCCGGAGGCTCGCGCGGTGTATAAAGGGCGCCATGCCAACCGGCGGTTATTCCGCGGCTAACGAGGCCAGGGCTCCTTCGGCGCCGAGTGAAACGGCATCCGGGCGGACGCTGCGTCTGAACCGGCTCTGGCCGGGTGGTCTTCCCGACCTCGCGATCGCCGTTCCCCTCGTCGCCATGTTGATCCTGCTCGTCTTCTGGGCGGGCGATCAGGGCGGTTTTCCCACGACGGTTTGGTATCCCGGAGCGCTGATCACGCTCTGGCTGCTCGTGATCTGCGTCTTCGACGGGCGGTACTCGCTGCGCCTGCGTGAGTGGCGAACGGCAGCCCTGGCATTCTTCGCCCTCTTTACGCTCTGGAGCTTCCTTTCGATCGCCTGGGCCGGGGTACGGGGCGATGCCTGGGACGGCGCCAACCAGACGCTCTTCTACCTCACCGTCTTTGCGCTCTTCTCGCGCTGGCGTATGAACGCGAGAATCGCGGCCCTATTCGTCTCGCTCTATGCGGTCGCCATCGCGGCGATCGGGTTGATAACCATCGAGCGTGCCCTGCACAGTGGCCACGTAGCGTCGATCTTTTACGGTTCGCGGCTCGCCTCGCCGATCGACTACCCGAACGGCGAAGCTGCGCTGTTCTTGATCCCGCTCTGGCCCCTGCTCTACCTCATCTCGAGGAAAGAGCTACCGCCGCTTGTGCGCGGGCTGCTCGCGGCGAGCGCGAGCCTGCTCCTTCAGATGGCGGTGTTGGCGCAGAGCCGGGGTTCGATGTACGCGTTCCCGATCGTGTTCTTGCTCTTCGTCGTTCTTGTCAGTGGTCGCAGCCGAGCGCTCGTGGCGGCGCTGACCGTGATGGCCGTATCGTCGCTCAACTTGACCAGACTGCTCGACGTCTACAAGGCGGGGGAGCGGAGCAACCATGAGCTCGCTCGGGCGCTGGCCGAGGCCCGAAACGGCATGATCCTCCCGTTCGCGCTGCTACTCGTACTGGGCACGCTGGTAGCCGTTCTCGACAGGCGCGTCGGGCTGGGCGAGAGACTCGCCCGCCGGCTCGACCGCGGCGTGATCGCCGGCTTCGGTCTCGCGCTCGCGCTCGCGGCNTCGATCGCCGTCGNCGCGGTCGGCCATCCCATACGGCACGTCGACACCGCCTGGCACAACTTCTCGACCGGGGCGGAGGGCAGCTCGAACTCGAGCCACTTCACCTCCTTCTACGGCACGCACCGCTACGACTTCTGGCGCGTCTCGCTGGACGAGTTCCGCGCCCACCCGGTTGGCGGAGTAGGCGCCGACAACTTCGCGGTCGAGTACCTCCGGATGCGGCGAAGCGATGAGCAGCCGGCGAACCCGCATTCGATCGAGTTCAAGGTACTACTGCAAACGGGAGCGATCGGAGCTCTTCTCTTTCTCTCCTTTATCGCGAGCGCGCTGATGGCCACGCGGCGAAAGGCGGTCGACCCCTTCCGCAGCGGTCTCTCCGGCTCGTTAGTTGTCGCTTTTGCCTACTGGCTCGTTCACGGCTCGGTCGACTGGCTCTGGGAGCTACCTGCGCTCGCAACGGTCGCCTTTGCCTTCCTCGGGCTTTCGGCCGCGCTACCAGCAAGCGAGAGCGACGGGGGACAGGGGGCCGGTCGCCGCCCGCGCAAGATGTTGCTCATCGTGCCGCTGGCACTCGTTGCAACCTTCAGCTACGCGGGCCCGTGGCTCTCGGCGCGCTATACAGACGCCGCCTCGCGTGTGTGGCGAGCCGATCCGGCGCTTGCCTCCAAGCAGCTCGACCGGGCTCGCTCGCTCGATCCACTCAGCGACACACCCGATTTGATCGCGGGCACGATCGCCGGGCGCAGGCACGACTACCCCGGTATGCGCACGGCTTACAGGCGTGCGCTTGCGCGCAATCCGGTTGGTTGGTACGCCCACTTCGAGCTTGGCATGGCGGAGTATCTGCTCGGGAACCGGAGCGAGGCGCTTCTCCACCTGAGGCGCGCCCGCGAGCTCGATCCACGCGAGCCGCTGATCCCGGAAATCATCAGCCGTGTTCGCACGCGCCGCGCGATCGATTTAACGCAGGTAAACAACGCCTTCCTCAACCGCGCGCTCGACCTTGGGGCCGGCGCTCACTAGCCGGTTTCGATCGCTTGCGCATGGGGTACGTAGCGAACGTGGGTTCAGCATTGACGAAGCAGCGATACGACACTAGGCTGGGGGTAACCCCCTCGTTCGAGTGACCTACCCCTGGGGCCATTAACTATGCAGAGGATGATTGGTATGAAGGTAAGCATCGCGTTTGGAACGTTCTGCGCATTCCTCATGGCGGCTCCGGCCGCTCTGGCGAGCGTCGGATCCGTTCAGAAGGTGTACAGCGGGCCGGCGGGCGTTTCTCAGGCGCAGGTTGCTTCGAGCACCTCGCCTTCTTCATCGGCACTGCCGTTCACGGGTCTTGATCTGATGTTGCTAGCCGGTGGTGGGCTGCTGCTGCTGCTCGCCGGCGCCGCGCTCTTCCTGATTTCGCGGCCGCGCACCGCGGCATGAATCACGTTTTAGCCGCCTGAGGTGTCGGGGGCACCTCGACGCAGCTGAGAAGTGCTCGGCTTACGCCGAAGCGTGGCTAG
>JGI24144J35610_10000525_pt1 | contig 12210 bp, 10 predicted proteins | sample BarGraIncu01121A_FD_35610 | JGI IMG/M metagenome (IMG submission 35610)
CTGGAACATTCGACGGGGTCTTCCTTTCTGGCATAATAGCTGTGCTACTCACTTGAAAGCACGTGCTAACGTGAGTCGATACGCGATAACTTGCTTCTTGTCGGGCCGACGAACAAGCTTTATGTAGTTTCTGTCTTTATTCAACTTGTCATATTTCACGTGGACGCCTCAAAAATGGCCTACAATCGCCTGTTGAAAATGAACCTTTTACTGCTTATGCTCGTAGTGATAGGAATAGTTGCTAGCTTGTTTGCGCTGTACGCTGGTAATAAGAAATTTATCGGCATTCTAGGAATCGCACTATTTGCATTGTCTCTCGTTATTTGGCGCATTTTTAGCTTGACCAGAAACGTCGCCCCTGCACAAAAAGAGGTTGACATAAATTTGGACTCCGACCTGCTTCAATGGATTCGCCCGCCGGAGAAGTGATTTAACGACACCAATCTACGCCACGCCACATTCATCAGAAAGACAGACTGTAAAAAAAGTCATAAATTGTCGCTGCGAAAAATAAAGGGACGCGGTTGAGGCTTTGAACTGCTAACTCTTCGGCCCGAGGGCAGCGCACGAATTGCATTGAGGGTTGCGCGAAACTTTGACCTTGTCAAAACTCATAGTTTGACCGTCATAGATGAGCATTTCGTTTTCCAACACTTCTCCTGTGCCAGTTAGTGACTTTATCGCCTCAGTTGCCTGGAGCAAACCTATCACACCCGGCGTCGTGCTTAACACCGGGAACACCTCTTGCGGCGGTGAGTGAGGATAGATACACTCAAGACAGGCCGTCTTACCGGGCATCACACATGCCATCCGCCCTTCGTAACCGTACACCGCGCCGTGGATGAAAGGAACCCGATGGAAGATAGCTGCTGCATTCAACGTGTACCGCGCCGCAAAGTTGTCCATTGCGTCGAGGATGACGTCGCAGTCCTTAGTCAGATCGAATACGTTTTTGTCGTCGATGGTCAGATTAAACCCTTCGACGCGCGTTGTCGGATTTATCTTTTTGACTTTCTGCGTTGCTGAGGTGACCTTCGCTTTACCCACGTCCTCGTCCCAGTGCAGCACTTGACGGTTCAAATTGCTGAGCTCGACATCATCCATGTCAACCAGTTTGAGGTGCCCAACCCCCGCTGCCGCGAGATAAAGTGCAAGAGGCGAGCCAAGCCCACCCAAACCAGCTATGAGTGCCGTCGCGCTTTTCAGACGCAGCTGCGCTTGTTCGCCGAAACCTGGTATCATTATTTGCCGCTGATACCGCAGGCGATCATATTTAGACAAAGACATTGTTACAGCCTCCAAGCAAAACTTACAAATTACCGTCAAACCTCTGTGCAAGTTGAATAGCGCAAGCCCGACAAACTACATCTTGATTCTCTTTCGTTTAGTATAGAGGGTCAGTTGGATGTCCTCCCGGAAATCGTCTTCATAGAGCAGCTCAAAGTCGCCGTTGGGGTCTTTGGACCGCAGGTTGTAGATCTTGACCGTTTCTGTATCGATCGAACCTTCAAGCACTTTCCCCTCTGCGATATCTTTCTTAGACGCGTCTAGGATCTCACACACCTTCTCGTCTCGTTTAATCAGTACATCGAAAATGGTAAGATCGCGGCGCCTTAAAACGTTAAATAGCGCGTCAGTAACCACTTGGTGAAAGGATTTCTTTTCTTTCCAGAGGTCTATAGCCTTGACGATCCCAAGCAACGCGTCTGATACCGCTTCATCGATTTCATCTTCGTTCATATCAGATACGTTCATTGAAAACGTCTTTTTCTGCATAAGAGTAGAAAGGAATCTGTACATCTTAAACCTGCGGCAAGAGAGTGCTTGTTAGCGTAGCCATGTACTTGCTTTTTCTAATGCAAAACGTTCGCGCGGTATCCGAGGCATTGTGACCGTCACGGACGTTGTGAGTATTCAGTTCAGCATTGTGTTTGTCGCACTCGCTTGGAAGCGCGTGGGGGTTTTTGATATCGCGACGCTGGGACCTTCTGAGCGTGCTTAATTTAGGTATAGCAAAGAATGAGGGATGGATTTCGTAAAAGCGCAACATTTTAGCTAGAGATAAATAAGAAGAGTGGTTAAATTGCAGCAGAGCTTTAAAAGGACCCAATCGTATGAAATGGCGAAGCCGAACGAAGGTCATAGGCGTAATTCACCAGGAACGCGAAAACGCTGAACTGGAGTTGCTGGGCGGATCACAGATTACAGGGATCACCTACCTTGAAAAAGAATCGGACGAAGTCAAGCTTCTAAGCGCTTCAAAATTCGACGTGAATCTTTTGCAGGAAACGACGGCTGCCGGCGTGCTTTACCGAGACCAAAGGGCGGCTGATGTGCAACTCTTACCGGGCTCAAAGATCGCCGGCGTGCTGTATGAAGGGGAGAAATCGACTGACCTCAAGCTCTTGCGCGTAGCTTATAAAGCGCTGACACTCGTTAGCGGTCAAGCGGTGAAGGGGCTCCTCTACCGACAGCAAGGTGAAAAGAATTTAGCGACGTGGGTATCTGAAATTAAGCTCCTGAGCGATGTAAGTGATCTATCGGCTGCGGCTGGTGCGCTACTAATCGGTGTGCTTAGCCAAGAAAGCCCGGTGGGTGCTTTAAGTCTTATTAGCGGCCAAGCGGTAAAAGGCCTCCTCTATCGTCAGCACGGTGGATCTGAAATTAAGCTCCTGAGCGACGTAAGTGATCTATCGGCTGCGGCTGGTGCGCAAGCTGCTGGTGTTCTATATTGCGTTGAGGCTTCGAACCAATGAAAGATCCAGAAGATTCGTCCATCGTTACTGGGCTTCTATACCAGCAAAAGGGTTCGACGGATACGCAGCTCTTTGGTGGACTTGCAAATAGCATCAAATTGTTCAATGGCGTCCCGATCACAGGCTTCACTTACCGCGAAGAGAATGCCATCGAGGATAAGCTGGTCAGTGGTTTGCAGGTTACGGGGATCGTACATCGAAGCGGGGCTGGCGTCGATGAACAAATCCTCAGAAGTGAAAAAATAAAAGGCGTTATATTTCAGAACAGGGCGCTTGCCCAGGGTAACAAAGCGGGCGGACCAGAGAACGCCGATCCGTCACGCGAGGCAGCAAGTTTACCTCAGCAAGGGCTCCTTAGCGGGTCGCAAATAGTAGGGATCGTCTGTCGTGACAAGGGCACGGGCGAGGAGCGGCTCACAACAGGAGCGCGGGCCGACCTGAAGATTCTTAACGGGGCGGCGATTGCAGGGGTTATCTTTGACGGCACAGAGGGTGAAATCATTAAGCGCCTTAATGGATCTAACATAACAGGCTTGCTATTTCAGCAGAAAAACTCCAGCAGCGAAACCCTCTTAGGTGATATGGTTATTCTGGGGTTTATCTACCAAGAGAAAGGCGCTCATTTTAAAATACTGGCAAACAGCTCGCAAAATGCAGTCTCGATGGTTAAGAGCTCTATACTCTATGTCATACTCATTCTTGGCGTTTTAGGTCTTTTGCTTCCGGCTGTGCGTAAGGAAAACGATTTTTCGCCCTTCAACTTCCTCGCGCTTTCACCAGCAGTTATGACCACTCTGCTTGTTCTAATGGTTGTTGTTCCCGTCATTATCCTTGTGTATGGAATGTATGGGCGCTCTCGCTCTATTTCGCCAATATAAACGCGCGTTACGCGAGTTCTCGTGCTGGTTGTTTGTAATTATGTGACAACTTGCACGCAAAGTCTAGAAAGACTGGGCTGCCGAAAGGTTGAGCAGATTATGATTAAAGGAGCTTCCAGAAATCGTCTATTTCAACGAGGTTACGTCCGTTTGTTTTTTTGGGCTAATCCCGTGTTCTATTTTTAATTTAAGGTCAATTTCGTCCGTTTACACAGGACAATTGTACCCGACTCTTTGGCCGCTATATACGTGACCAATTGTGTTTCCTTTAGTAACGCTGCATAAGTCCGTGTTTGAAGGGACTTAATTTACTTCCACTCAACACAGCACTTCAAATGCGTAAGTCTAAGTGGCAACAGCAAGCTTTTTTGTAGCGCCACCACACCAACTATCAGTCAAACGCCTGTGCTTTAGAAGAATTGTGCTACCATGTACACAAAAAAGGCGCAAAACGTCGCTAGGAGTGGCACGTACATAATCCGTAAGGCAGAAGCTTTATGTGCGTTCCAGGAGTTGCTCCTCGACTTCACATCTTTTAAAGCAAGCAAAAAAATAAGAACGCCGATTGCAATAGCGCAGCAGGTTAAGATGACACTAAGCGACATCGCTGACGAGGTAGTCGACGTGAGACTACTCATGGACGAACTGCTCGAAGTCAACGTTGAAATAAGTACCATAATTCTTGCTCTGTTTTACCCTGTGCTATTTTAATAATATTGTCTTTAGATAACAATATTATGATCATAAGTCAATGTCAATGATATATAAAACTATGGGACAACCCAGTGTGACAATAAAAACAGTTTTGAATAAATCTGAGCAGAGGAATCGTCGCTTCGAGGCGCCTACTTTATTATTTGTCTCGTTTTTAAGAGCTAGGATGGCTTTAATAGATAACATAAGGCAATATTGTTAATAGTAGACATCGAAACGTTTACGATGGCATCCATCGTTTTTGATTTTTGAAGCGTAACGTGATGCGATAGCTCCCAGGTAAGATATGATGATGACCACTGACGACGAGTTTGCACACCGTTTAATTGGATTTGGGCTCAGCGAAAAAGAGGCACGGGTCTACCTTCACTTGATTAAGTACGGCCCTAATACTCAATCGCGGCTCGCAAAAGCGCTGAAGACGTACCGCNAGGACGTGCGTCGCACGCTTAACAGTCTTATCGGGAAGAGCATGGTGCGTCCGTCTCTTGATGGATCTGCGGTCTACACCGCAGTGGACCTCGACGCCGCGCTTGACTTTGCGATGAAAAAGCAGCAGAGCGAACTACTCGAGATGGAGGCGAGAAAGCGGGAGCTGAAGGAACTCGTAAAGCAACAGCGGTTTCGTCCCTCCGACAACTCTTCTACGTTCAAGATGCTTAAGTGATTAAGGAACTCGTCCGCACCTCGACAACAAACGTGACATCCTTCGAGGAGGGACTATTGTATGTCATGCCGATCAGGCTAGTCATTGCTCGGCATAAACGAGGAAGTGAAGCATCTAACAGACAACGGCGGAACGCAAGGGCATGACAGGTATCTCTTTATCGTCCGCAAAGGCGATCTCAAGCCGCCGTCGCAAAGTACGCGATCGTCATAAGCTATTTTGATTGAACTGGACCTCAGTTTGCGACTAGCCCCCCCACATACATTGCCTTCAAAAAATTGTTACGCATCACTGATCACTGGAAGTGCGAACGTTATGTTTAAGTGGTCTCAGGCAGCATTTGCGCACGAACCCCGATCACCTTGCATTTGTCCTATTATTTCATCGCATTGCCAGTGTTCTCGTGTCTAGCTCGGTGAACGAATATAGCGTGTACGAAAAAGGTGTAAGTCGTGCGTCTTTGGAGAACAACTCGATGTATGTGCGTCGCACTCGCGCTCTTGCTAGCGCTCGTGCTTATGAGCTCGCTCGGGGCGCTTTCTGCCCCAAACAGTCATGTACACGGCGTTGTGCAAGGCGTCGCTGCGCAAAACCAAGCGACCTCAGATACAACGGTGCGCAACAACGTAAGCGTGCCCTCTAACAGCGTGTCACTCGGGAGCAGCCTGCACGTTCGGGGAGTCGTCACCACCCAAAAGGGCCCGCTTGCGTCCGTGCCTGTCGTGCTATGCATGGGAAACATCGTAGCAGCGGCCACGCAGACGAGCGCCCCTGTCAACGTGGTTGCCCCTTACGTCATCATCGCCGTTGTCACCGGCTTGGTGGTCGTCTTACTGTACCTCTATGTTCGACGAAACGCCAGAAGGGGGCGGCACGTTACGCGCCTTCAAGCCACCTCCCGACAGCGGTCCTCAAGTTGGACGAGCAGGCGTGTATTGCGTCAAAACGAACGGACCAGAGCACAGCAACCACATAAGCCCGAGATCCATATCAAACTAAGCGACGTAAGTCTTCAAAATTTGCTAGCCATGGTGCTTTCGCTTCAGATCGCACTATGGGCACTGGTAGGACTAAACGTGTTAGGGATCTCGATCCCGATTGTTCAGCCGCTAATAGGCTTTATTTATCTCACTTTCGTTCCTGGAATTCTTGTGCTGACAGCTCTCAGAATGCGCGACCTGGATGTTGTCGAAATTGCATTGTATGCAGTCGGGCTGAGCGTCGCAATCGTGCTATCGATCGGACTTGTGACTAACATTGTCTTTAACGCTTTCACCACCATTAAACCGTTTTCTTTGCTCGCCGTCACGAGCTCGCTAAGCTTTGTGGTTCTTGTGTTGTGTGCCGTTGCCTACTTCAGAAACAGAACAGATCCAAAACCGCTTTTCACCACCGAAAGTACGGTGCCGTTAGCTCCAACGTTATTTTTGTGCGTATTACCTTTCTTGGCAGTTTTTAGTACTTACCTAGTGAATAACTACAACGTAAATGCGGGACAGTTATTTTTATGGTTGATACTGGGAGTCGTTGCCCTTTTAATCGCGTTCGATAAGTTCATTCCTTCGAAACTATATCCTTTGGCAGTTTTTGTTGTAGGTTTAACCCTTCTTTTTCAAGTGGCGCTAATATCAGAATGGGTACTTGGGGCCGACATTCAGACCGAGTGGAGTTTAGCTAACTCCGTAATAAACGCAGGTGTTTGGAATCCGAATATCCAACATCAATATGATGCAATGCTAAGCGTTGTCACACTTGCACCTATTTACTCTCTCATCTCCAGCCTCGACCTCGTATGGGTTTTTAAGCTCGTGTACTCTGTAATATTGGCGCTGGTTCCTGTTGGCCTATATCAAATATTCCGCAGACAGCTGAATGATAAAGTAGCATTCCTGTCGTGTTTTTTCTTCATGTCGTTCGCAGGCTTTTACCTCGAACTGCCTTCAATGGCGAGACAAGAAGTAGCTGAGCTCTTTTGTGTTTTGTTGATTTTAGTGCTCGTGAGCAAAGAAATGAACAAAGAGACCCAATCAGCCCTATTTGCAGTGTTCGGGCTGTCAATGGTGGTATCTCATTACGGGGTGACGTACTTGATTGTGCTTTTCCTTTTTGTGACGTGGCTGTTATTAACGGTGGCTCGCCTCAATAGATCGAACCGGACGCTGCGATACCTACGGACTCAATTTGGAATCCACAAGGATAATCAGATCATCGCAGCGTCACCTGAGCCACCTCCAGGAAGCGCTTTAACGATTATCTCTGTATCAGTACTTTTCATCGCGTCGACTGCGTACTACTTCTATACTGCGCAAGGGACAATCGCCCAACAGGTCGCCTCTCTCGCAAGCCACATCGCGGGTTCAATAGGAGATTTGTTCAACCCTACTTACAGCCAAGGCGCAAATGTTATCGCAAAGGGCCCTGCATTAGGCATACTGCATCGGGCAAACGCGTATGTTAACTACCTCATCCAGTTCTTCATCTTAGCAGGCGTGTGCTTGACAATTTTTCTGAAAAAGCGGCGTTTCAATCTCCAATTCCCATATATAGTTCTCGCGACTATTTCATTTGTATTCTTAATCGCTTCTATAGCTGTTCCTTGGCTCGGTGCCGCCCTTAACTATTCCCGGATATACCAAATTACGTTGATCTTTTTGGCGCCGTTCCTCGCCATAGGTTTCATCGAAATCGGTGAAACTGCTGGCGTGACACTGAGAAAAGTCGTTAGTAAGCTCGGGTTTGGCAGCTCAGCGATCGTGAGCCGCTCGCGTTTGACACGGCTGCTCGCTATTTTCTTAGTGCTTTTTATGTTGCTTTCGACCAACTTTGTATTTGCCCTTACAGAGGGCTATCGGAACGGCGCGCTGAGCAATCAGATTGACGGCGTATACAGTCACCAAACGCTCGTCGGAGCCACTTGGGCCGCGCGGCAGGCCGATAACGGCGGCGCCAACCCCCTTTCCGGCAAATTAGTTACGATCTTTCACATCTTCAACAACGTCCGCCAAGACGACATCTCCAAGCAGACCAACTCCGACGGCCAGATCACCTTCACCCAGACCATCAGCTCCCCCGGCACGCGCGCCTACTTCGCCTCCTTCACCAGCGAGGGGAACTACTCGTCCGCAACGAGCGACGTCGTATACGTCAACGTCGGTAGCAACCAAGCCAGCAGCCAAGCCACTACAAACGTCGGTGCTCAAACCACCATCACCCTCTCCGCGTCCACCACCACTCCCGCAGTCGGCCAGCCCGTCACCTTCACCGCCACCCTTACAAGCGGAAAGGTTGTATACGGCGATTACTTCACCCAAGAATTATTCAACGCTCTCGCACCGGGACGAGGGCTGAATTTACCGCCCTCACAGAATGGATCAACTGGAGGTTCTTACTTATTCCTGAGCACGTACAATATTGAACACAATGAGGCTCTAATGCAAAATCTAGTGGGCGTGAATAAGCAGATTAACTATGCAAGTGTCACACCTCTTATTAGTAACAGAAGTCTGATTTACTCTAACGGAGGTGCTAGTGTATATTTGTGAGAGAAAACTATCAGACCTGCATAACATGATATGGTTATCGGCGTGTGACAAACGATCCTTGCTCTCACGATTCCTGCTTTGTTGGTTATGTTAACTGCTTCTCACATAAAGACAATGTAAAGACGAGACGACGTTGACTCAGCTATGAGCATATCTGCCCGAGACTAAGAGATACAGCAGAGCCCTATATATCTCGTACCGAAATATACGGCGATACGTGAGGGCTCTGACGCTATCCACTGAGCAAGGTAAGCATCTCGAGTTTCATCTCAGAGCTCACATGCTCGGATTTATAAGGGCGAAGAAGTTTTACAAGGGCCGCTACGGGAGAATCAGGCTCGTAGCCCCTAACATATCGAAGGAAAAGTGCATAGNCTGCTGCACGATTAGTTTNTTTTTTCNNCAAACTGAATGATACGAAACGTATTGACCAAAAGTGGTGGCGGTTATCGCACTTATCTTAGTCGCTTTGATGTCTATAGCCGGCTGCACGGCGACAACGCTACCACATCCCTTTTAATCTCGCCATCGCAAACGCTGAATACTCCAACTGGCGACAACGCCACTGTCGGTCACTGCAAGTCCGGAAAAACTTCTTTAAGCATCCTGTCATATCGTTCGGTGGCAGCAGTTCTCGTGAACTTTTGTCTAATAAGGCTTTCCGCATTGTCTGCCACTTTTTCTAATTCCCTATAGTTAAGGATCATTGTTATTCGTTGTGCGATGCGTTCAGGCGCGGTAGATTCAAGCAAAAAGCCTGTGCCTTCATCTGCGATCACGTCTGGGATAGCGCCAACAGATGTTGCTAAAACCGGGGTGCCACACGCCATCGCCTCCAAAATACTGGTGGGGAATGCATCAAAATTGGAAGGCAGGACAAACAGTTTCAGCTCGTTATAATAGTCGGCAAGACCCGTCTCAACCCAATTCGTCAGCGTTATGTCGATGCCCTGTTCGGTGCTCAGGTGGTTGCACTGCTCGTTGACCCACGCGCTTAAGGGCCCTGACCCTACTATTGAGAACTTCACATCTGCTACCTGCTCTGCGGCCAGAGGAATGGCGTGAACGAAATCAACTATCCCCTTCTCACTCGCCATTCGACCCACAAATCCAACGACATTTGCCCTCTCTGATAACCGCTTGTTCTTCTTGTAGCGTCTATCGTCTATGAATCGAGCGCCTTCTGGAAGGACTTTCTGTCCATATTTTTCTATGCCAATTTCTTTTATCAAACCTCTAGATTCTGGGGATATTCCGTCTAGCAGAGTGAAAAGGATCGGATCTTGCAGCCTCCACAGCCGGGCTATCTTAGTGGTGGCTTTGCCTCGCGTAACGACTTCGATGCTCTTCTTTCGCAGCAATTTCGTCACAACAAGTGGCAAGAGATATCCCGGATATGCTATGTAAAATATTACAATATCCACCTCTGCACGCGCTCTTGCCAATTCCAAGCTCGCCCGACATTGGATCATGAACCACTTTAAAATCCACATGGCTGCCGAGAAATATCTTGGTTTTAGATCCCCTAGATAGTGCATACTGATGCCAATATCCCGAGCAACAACTTTGCGACAATGCGCCGTATCGATGCGATCGGTGTTCCCATCTATAACCACGATTTTATCACAGATCGGTTCGAGTATGCTGATGAGGTCCGAGAGAAACTTGTAAGGCGCGTGCGACTTCCATGGAAAAGAAACAACGGCAACCCGGGGCTTCGTCCGACTGTATGGCTCACTTAACGCAGTTTGTGGCATAGCGTCCCCGATTCAGTGCTGAAGAGCGTCTGGGTCGTTCCGCGTGTTGGTGCCTTCGGACACTCTCGTTTACAATCCGAACGCGCTCACGATGCATAAATGTCGCGTTCGTTGGCTATTTAGCAAGATTATTCTTGTTGCACCTGTCTTGCATTTTGCAGAACTCGATGATTTCAGTGCGTCGTCATTGTTTTTGCGTTTGGTCGTTTGCGATAAAAGATAAAGGCTTTTCAGACCTTGAGGTTTGGCTTCGCTTCAAAGATCGCATAAGTGCTGAACATCGCACCCAGCCAACTGCGGCGCGCACGGCATTGCCCACGTCGAAGCCTGGAGGTTGGTCTGCTGCTTCATGCGCCTATGCCGTCTTCGCAGCACGTTTCCTGTCAGATTGTCGCTTAGCGGAGAGGCTTGACTCGGATAATCGAAGTTTTTTTTAAAACTGTTATTCTCAAATTATTCCCAAAAAAGGATCCTAGAAGTTAATATTTTATGTGTCAATCACGGATTGATATATCCTAATGGTTTTTTCTGCGATGGCATCCCAGGATAGGTACTGAAGCGCTCTTTGTCGGGCCTTTTTTCCGAGATCCTCCCGTAGTCTCGCGTCCTCTAGAAGAGAGCGGATAACAGAGGCAAGAGCGTACGGGTCATTCGGAGGGACATACATACCTGCGTCACCTAAATATTCAGAACTCCCGCCAATGGGGGTTGCGATCACCGGAGTGCCATTCATCATAGCTCGTGTAATAATACTGCTCCCCCAAACTGGTTCGGTAGGGATGGCGAATGTGAAGATGCTCTCCTGCATTTTTTCATCAAATTCAAATTCACTCAAACTTCCATTCCACTGGATCTGATTCTCGACGTGATTCCGTCTCGCCTCCTTTTTTGCTGCTTGTTCATCCTCTTTCCCGTAGATGCCGTACACTTCTAGGTTGATCTTGATCCCTTCGTCACATAAGATTCGAAGCGATTTAAGAAGGTTAAAGAACCCTTTAAATTCTTGTGGGCTCCCAAAAAAAGCAACTCTGGTCCTCTCCAGTCCCCTGAGATTGACCTCTTGACTACCAATGAATACCACATGAAGTTTGTCTTCTGGAACTCCAGCCTGTATCATACGATCCTTTTGTTGCTCGGAATGAACGATGAGAGCATCTGCATAATGATACACTCGGGGCAACAACCGTAGGGGGTTGCCTGGCCTATAGAGTCTATCGACATACAGATTGTGAATGGTCACCACCTTAGGTGGTGCTTTCGTTTGTGTGAGGAGAGTAAGAAGGGGCAACTCTCCAAAAGAGTAAATTGAACTTTGTTGGTAGTGGAGAATATCGGAGNCTCTACATTGCTTTGCGTAGAGCAATCCCAGAGGAATCCTGCTTGTACGATAGATGAGGCCTTGAATCCTCGATCGGGCAGGTTCATCTCCATAAGAATCAAACGGTGCGGAAACGAGACAGTATTTGCCATCAAAAAGGGAAGAAGAGCCACGATATTTATATTTACACGCACAATGACTCGTTACAACCTTGACTGAAACGTCCCTTCTCATTAATCCATTAATAAGATTCTCCGAATAATTGGCCATAGAGATATTATGATACCAGCAGGTTATCATGCAAACAGAGAGATTTTTAATCACAATCACCAACTAAAACGGCATTTTTTGCCATGTATTAAACTATGATATAGGTTTTTACGCGACACCGAATGACACGAAAATGCGGGATACTTGGAATGATTTTTCAGACCTTGAGGTTTGGCTTCCTTCAAAGATCGCATAAGTGCTGAACGCCGGAACGCCGAACCCAGCCACTGCGGCGCGCACGGCACCTATTCTTTCACCTCGAGTGAATCCGCACAAAGCCCACTACTGCTTCGAACCGACCTTCGCTG
>JGI24144J35610_10000532_pt1 | contig 12138 bp, 9 predicted proteins | sample BarGraIncu01121A_FD_35610 | JGI IMG/M metagenome (IMG submission 35610)
GTGCCGCCCGTGTACATCAGGGCGCCCACATCGTCCCATCCTGCCGCATTGGCCACCGGGGCGTCGGACTGGGCGTTCAGGAGGTCCATGAACAGATAAACGCCTTCGGTCTTCGCAAATTCCACGGGGCGAAACAGAGGTTTCAGGGCCTCGGGAAGGTAATCGCCGATACGGCAGATGACGACNTGCTCGACCTTCGTCGTTGCCTTAAGCTTCATCGCCATGGGGAAGAGCATGTCCAGCGTGATCAAGACCTTCGAGTCGGAGTCGTTGAGCTGGTAGGCGAGCTCATGCTCCGTGTACAGGGGGTTGTTCATCACGACGGCCCCGCCGATCCTGAAGGTTGCGTAATCGGCAATGACGATCTGGGGGACATTGGGCAGAAGCATGGCCACTTTGTCGCCCTTAGCAACGCCCAAGGCCGCAAGGGCTCGGGCGAAACGGTTGACCAGAGCATCGAGCTCCCGGTAAGTGATTTTCGTCCCCATAAAGATCAACGCCTCACGATCAGGAAAACGCCCGGCCGTCTTCGTCAAGATTTCCGGCATAACCGTCTCATCGAACTTCAACTCCACCAGCACCCCGGCGGGATAACTCTTGTGCCAAATTCTTTCGAAACTCATGATTAACCCTCCTTTTTTTTAAGCCGGCATATGCCGGCAGTATAGACGTTGGGTGTTAGGCTTTGGGCAAAGAAACTGCGGGCAAGGGCCGTTTCACCGGACTGCTTGTAGTAGCCCAACATCACCTAAGGACCTTTAATCTGACATTCCCCATATCAAAATCATTAGGGCTAATACCCCCTCCATAATTTAGCTGTGCCATCTCCCTCTATACGTCAATCCTGGCCAGTTTTTTTGCCCACTTGATCTTCTATGGCAATTGTCCGAGACGCTGGTACATGACCCGCTGGCCCTGAGGCGAACCGGAGCCGTACATGTCCGATTTTACACAATCTTGGTTTGCCTTTAATTGAATAGCCCCGTCTTTACGAATGCCTCAATCTCATCCTCGGTATATCCCAATTCCNGAAAGATCTCTTTCGTATGGTTTCCTGTTTTCACCGTCACTCCGGCGCTTTTATACACCTGCTTTGTATCCGAAAACTTGATGGGACTGGCGATCTGTTTGACCGTTCCGCCGCATACAACCGGCAGCTCCACAATCAGGCCCCGCTCCTTAGCCAGTGTATCCTCAAAAACCTCCTTCAATGTCATCACAGGTTCCACGCAGGCATCTGTGGCTTTGAAGAGCCCACACCATTCCTCTTTTGTTTTTTTCTTTATAACAGCGCGGACGTCCGCTTTCACAGCAGCAAGGTCCCTTGGCGCCACGCCCTCCGGTATCAGGTCCGGCCGGTTGATCGTCTGACAAAAATTGGCGAAAAATTGGGGTTCGAGGCCCCCGAAGCTGATGTATTTGCCATCTCTGGTTTCATAATAATCGTAAAGGGAGCCGCCATTCAGAACAGTTGCCTCGGGCTCTGGTTCTATTCCATCTACCAAATAGGTGGCGCCGAAAATAGCATTGAAGGCGATTGTGCCGTCGGTCATGGAGATATCGATGGACTGCCCTTTTCCCGTGGCATGCCGGGAGATCACGGCGGCTAGAATGCCGATAATCGCATTATTGGAACCCGAGGCCACGTCTGCGATTTGCATCCCCATTAGGCTGGGACCGTGCTCTTTTTTTCCTGAATAGGACGCGATCCCCGAACGGGCGATATAGTTGATGTCATGGCCCGCCCGTGTCGCCATGGAACCGTCCTGACCGTACCCTGTGAGCGAACAATAGATAACATCTGATTTTATGGTTTTCAGGTCCTCATAGGCAAGGCTTAACTTTGCCATGACACCGGGCCGGAACTGTTCGATGATGATATCGAATCCGTGTTGAGAAATGAACCGATGGACGATCCCTAAGGCTCTGGGGTCTTTCAGATTCAGGGTGATACAACGTTTATTCCGTCCCAGGAATGCTGACCCGGCCGAGATGTCNGTTCCCGGAACAAAGGGGGGCATAAAATCTCCCAAATCGGGCCGTGAACCGGAAACAATTCTCAACACTTCAGCTCCCATATCGGCAAGGCACATGGACGCATAGGGACCGGGCAGCAATGTCGTAAAATCAAGTATTTTGAGTCCATCAAGTGCACCTGGCATGGTAACTCCATTTGAATACAAGAAAATGTTATATATTGCCGGCCTGGATGAGGCTTAGCAGGCTAGGGNTTATACGGATAGTTGATCCTTTTCAAAAGATATCATAATTTCTCTGTTTATGAAATCTCGACGTAATAGCTATANGCCCGCGTCGCTTCTTCCTTGCCGACTCGATATTTTTTTTGATAAAACTGATCTCACATTTGCAGCACCCGCCCAAGCGTCATGATCTCCGCTTCTTTTGTCCCCTCATAGAGTTCAAGGATCTTGGCGTCTCGGTACCATTTCTGAACGGCATATTCATCCATATAGCCGTATCCCCCATGTATTTCGACGGCGGCATTGGCGCAAAAGACGGCGGTCTGTCCTCCCAGATACTTACACATGGCGGCCAGATGGAAGTCCGGTTTACCGGCGTCTACGAGCCAGGCTGCCTTGTGGGTAAGCGTTCTGAGGGATTCGATTTTAATAGCCATCTCTGCGAGCTTGGCCATGGTCATTTGATAACTGCCGATGGGCGCTCCAAAAGATGTTCTTTCCTTGGCGTATTTGACTGCTGCTTCCAGGCAGGCCTGGGAAAGACCGATGGCCTGACAGGAAACCATAACTCTTGTAATGTCGAAAAAATGCATCAGCTGATAAAAGCCCCGGCCTTCTTTTCCAATCAGGTTTTCCTGCGGAACACGAACATCCTCAAAACTAATTTCAGCCGTATCACTTGCCCGAATGCCCATCTTGCCATGCAGCTTGTTACGGACAACACCTTTTGCATCAGCCGGGACAATGATTTGGCTGAAGCTGTTGTGTTTTTTTTCTTCGGGCTTGCTGATGCATTGCACCACCATAAAATCGCAAACAGTTCCGTTGGTGATAAACATTTTGTTGCCTGTAATGACAAAATCTTTTCCATCCTTCACCGCCCTGGTTTTGTAACCGGAAACATCGGTGCCGGCATTGGGTTCGGTAAAAGCCCCGGCGGAAACCCATTCACCACTACAGACGCGTGGCAGATATTTCTTTTTTTGCTCCTCCGAGCCAAAGTAAAAAATCGCCTCACAACCGAATGAAGCTGCCACAATGTTCAATCCTATCCCCATATCCACACGGGAGAGTTCCTCGGTAATAATGGCATTGCCCATAATACCGACACCAGCCCCTCCATAGGCTTCCGGCACCCAAGCCGCCACGAGACCTTGTTGGGCAGCCTTCTTGCGTATATCAGGAGTGTACTTTTCCTCTTTATCACAATCAAAAGATATGGGCGCAATTTCGTTTACTGCAAACTTATAAGCCATGTCCTTCAACATTTTGTGCTCATCAGACAGATCAAAATTCATGGAGATTCTCCTTTCCAATGCGATTTAATAAAAGTTTTTACCGTAAAGCTTATGACTAAGGCCGGTAATATCAGCCCACTTCATGGGACCTCCCTTATCGGCGGGGAATCCGGTACCCCAGATCATTCCCACATCAATCATTCTGGGATCCTCCACGATATGCCTTTCAAGAAGATCCTTTCCTACCTTGACCATGGCTGTAAGGACGCCCGTTTGAATTTCCCCGACAGTAGCCGCCTGCGGCGCTTTATGGGCAATGAGCTTCAGAACTTCAGGATCCACAGTCCCGTCTTTCAGAAAGAAGCCCTTCCCGGATTTTTTGAGACCCAGTCGGCCCGAGGCCACCACCTGATTCAATGTATCCTGCTTAACGCCCATGCCCACTAGCACTTTGTAAGGGATGTCGATCCCGACTTCATCAATGAGGCGAATGGGCCCCACGGGCATCCCAAAGCCCAGCATGGCACTGTCTATTTTTTCGATAGAATTTCCCGCTTCGAGATAGTTTAAAACACCTAGAAAATAGGGCATGAGCAGTGCGTTGACGACAAACCCCGGATTATCCCGGCAGACAATGGGGCGTTTGCGAATAGCAGCGGAAAAATTAAGGAGATTATCAACAGTCTCCCGGCTTGTAGCTTCCGCCTGCACAATTTCAACCAGTTGCATCAGCCAGACTGGTGAAAAGAAGTGGGTTCCGCCAAATCGCTCAGGATGAGTTACAAAGCGGGACATAGCTGTGACTAAAAGAGAGGAGGTATTGCTGGCGATAAGACAATCATCCCGAATGGCCTGGCAGAGCTGCTGATATGTCTGCTCTTTAACTTTGATATCTTCGAAAACGGCTTCGACCACCAGATCCACGTCTTTGAATTCTGCGCCGTAGTCGGCGGTTGTTGTCAACCGTGCCATGAGCTGATCAACCGGGGCTGTGAGGCGTTTTTTTTCGGCCATGCCGTCCAGGATCTTTCTAATGAATGCCTTGCCTGCTTCAAAAGTTTCCGGAAAGTCCTTGACGATGACGGGAATTTGCATATGACGCAGCACGTCGATGATGATTCCTCGCCCCATGGTGCCAAATCCCAGGACCGCTATCTTGCGGATCGGCTTTGGTGTAAAGCCTTTGGTCATCATCCCTTTCGGTTTATCCGTCATGGTTTTGATGAAGAAAGTGTTAATGCTGCCCTTTGCCTCGGGAGAGAGTGCCGTCTGGATAAAGTATTTTTTTTCAATCTCTAATCCTTCCAAGAGCGAAGCTTTGAGACCTTCCTGCATGGACTTGATGGCCAGCATGGGTCCGGGAAGTTCCCGCCCTTTGGTCATTTTAAGGACGCCTGTGCGGGCCATATCGGCAACAGCGTCGATCTGGGAGAAATCCTGTACCGGTCTCTTCAAATCGGCTTTCCCCGTAATGATCTCTTGTAGAAATGCCTTTGCGGCATCGAGAAGATTCCCGCCGGCAGGCGCCAGCCGGTCGATAATGCCCAGTTCATGAGCCTTGATTGCCGGGATAAGGCTTCCCTTTAGAATCAACTCCACGGCCGGGTAGCCGATCAAACGCGGCAGCCGCTGTGTGCCTCCACCTCCCGGAAAAAGGCCGACGTTACATTCGGGAAGGCCGATCAGCGATGATTTGGCATCAGTCGATATCCTGGCTGTACAAACCAACGCCAGCTCCAGTCCACCCCCTGCACAGACTCCGTTGATCGCCGCCACAGTGGGAATTTTGAGGTCGTTCCAGCTATTGAAAGAGTCATGAAGAGTGTTAAGCAATTGCCTGACTTCATCAGCCGATCTCATGTCCGCCACCATTTTCAGGTTGGCCCCGGCACAGAAATTATCAGGTTTGCCGGAAATAATAATGGCGCCGGAGAGTCCTTTTCCTTTTTTGATTTCAACAAGCAGCTCACGAAAACTCACCACCGCTGCTTCCGTCCAGGTATTCATGGCATCGCCAAACACATTGAATGTTACGATACCCACATTGCCTTCTTTTTTTAAGCTGAAGATCTGATCGGTCATTATTCGCCTCCTCATAAAGTTTTAAAACTATAACCCCATCATCTTTCCGACGATGACTTTCATTACTTCCGTTGTTCCCGCAAATATGGGAATGACTCTTACATCGCGGGCAAAACGGCAAATAGGATATTCTTCCATGTATCCATAGCCCCCGTGCAACTGGACGCACTGGTAAGCGACACGATTCGCCATTTCCGGTATCCAGGCCTTGGCCATGGATACCTTCATCACAATATCCTCGCCGGCGATGTAGTCGCAAATAAGGTTGTCAAGAAATGTTCTGCCCAGTTCTATTTCCGTCGCCATTTCAACTATCTTAAAGGTGTTATGCTGGAAAGAACTGATGGGTTTTCCGAAAATCGTCCTTTCACGCGAGTATTTAATCGTCATTTGCAGCATCGCCTCGGCCATGGATTGCGCCATGATAGAAGCCAGGAGTCTCTCTCCCTGGAGCTTCTTCATCAGGAAGGAAAACCCTTGACCTTCCTTACCCAGAAGATTCGCCACGGGAACGCGGCAGTCTATAAAATTCAACTCTGCCGTATCCTGGCTGTGAAACCCCATTTTGTCCAGGTTAGTACCTTTTTCAAATCCCTTTGTGCCGTCCTCCACACAAATGAGACTGATACCCTTGAAGGGAGGTTCCGCTTTGGTGTCCGTTTTGACGGCAACGATAACGAGATCACAGTTTATACCATTGGAAATAAATGTTTTCTGCCCGTTGATGATATATTCGTTGCCATCTCTTACAGCTGTTGCCCGGATGGCCGCCAAGTCTGACCCGGTTCCCGGTTCCGTCATGGCAATGGCTGTAATGATATTTCCCGAGGCACATCCCGGAAGCCAGCGATTTTTCTGTTCTTCATTAGCAAAACTATGAAGATAAGGAACGACAATGTCGCTGTGAAGACCGGCAAGAAGGCCAGTCGCGCCTATATAGGACAACTCCTCATTGATTACCACGGAATACTCGTAACCGGCGTTTGATCCGCCGTATTCCTCCTCCAGCCACGGACAGAGATATCCGTTCTCACCCATCTTTCTCCAGACATCTTTGGGCACGATTCCGTCGTGTTCCCATTTTTCGATAAAAGGAACGACCTCTTTTTCCATAAATTTACGGAAGCTTTCACGAAATATATGATGCTCCTGAGTGAATAGCTTTCTCGGCATGAAGAAATCCTTTCTTGTTTGTTTTGTGTTGGGGTCAAAGAAACGCTTTTTCTGCTGATAAGCGCTTCTCAAATATTCTTATTTAGTCCACACGCAGAATAACCGCTTCACCTTGTGCCAGACCGCCACATATGGCGGCCACACCATAGCCGCCACCCCGTCTCTGAAGTTCATAGGCCAAATGCATCGTGATTCTGGCGGCGCTTGCGCCCACGGGATGACCAATAGCAATGGCACCTCCATTGACATTGGTCTTTTCCAGAATCTTTTGCCATTTCTTATCATCATCCTTCGCCAGCATTTTTGTAGCCGTCAGGGTAACGGCAGCGAAAGCTTCATTGATCTCGATCATATCCATCTGGTCCAGAGTCAGGCCTGACCTGTCCAACGCCTTCTGAATTGTGTAGGCCGGGATTTCGGCAATCGCTCTGGGCGCCGTAGCCGATGCAACGGTAGCCACAATCGTAGCCATAGGTTTCAGGCCTTTCTCCTTTGCTTTCTGTCTTGTCATGAACAATATTGCGCTTGATCCCGCACTAAGGGGTGGCGCATTGCCGGCCGTAACCGTCGGGCTTCCATAAATAGGCCGCAGTTTGGCAAGACCCTCCATGGTGGTTTTACGGGGTGACTCATCCTTTTCAATGACTATGGGNTCNCCTTTTNTCTGAGGAATNATCACCGGAATAAGTTCTTCGCCGATTTTGTACTTTCCCGCGGCAAAGGCCTTCGCATATTTCTCTTGGCTTCCCAGCGCCCATGCATCCTGCATCTCCCGTGTTACCCCATGCTCCAGTGCAACTTCCCCCGCATCCTTGGCTACCGGGTTAAATCCCTTGGCGGTGTAACCCAGTTCAAAAAGCCCATCTATGAGTTGAATATGACCCAACTTTACTCCTTTTCGTAAGCCGGGCGCCAGATGTGGTGTCCGGAGCATATTTTCGGCACCTACCGTCATGGCGATTTGAGCTTCACCCGCTCTGATGGCCCGAAAACCCAGGCGCAGACAAGTGAGCGAGGAGCAACACGCTCGATCAAGAGTAAGAGAAATGTTTTCTGCGGGGAATCCTGCCAGGAGAGTAGCCTGCCTTGCCGGCACATCCGTTTCCAGAGCAAGCTCCGCTAGAACACAACTGCCGTAGTTGATTTCATCGATTTCACCGGGGTTGATTCCAGCGCGCAAGACAACCTCTTTCATGACCATGACCCCGAGATCAATACTGGGGATATCCCCCATGGCCGAGTTAAAATTGCTGAAAGGCGTCCTTACGGCGCTGACAATAACTATATCATCCTTGTTTTGCATATTGAATTACCTCCTCATCTGTTATTTATGTTTTGTTAAGGATATACTCACTATTTAGCAGCCATCCGAATGGCCCCGTCAAGTCTTATTACCTCACCATTCAGCATCGTATTTTCAATAATATGCTGGACCAGTTTTGCATACTCTGATGGCCTTCCGAGACGCTGGGGGAATGGAACCATCTTGCCGAGAGCCTCACGGGCATTTTCAGGCAACAGCGCCAACATGGGTGTATCAAATATACCGGGCGCAATCGTCATTACCCTGACCCCGTAAGCGGCGCATTCTCTCGCTATGGGAAGGGTCATCCCCACAACGCCGGCCTTAGAGGCGCTGTATGCCGGCTGACCGATCTGACCGTCAAATGCGGCGGCAGAGGCAGTATTAACAATAACACCCTTCTCACCTTCCTCATTCGGGGTATTTTTAACCATCTGCTCCACAGCTAACCTGATCACGTTTACCGTGCCCGCAAGATTTATCTGGAGGACCTTGTTGAAATTATCAAGAGACATCGGGCCCTTTTTGCTGAGAATCTTCTCTGCGAAGCCAACTCCGGCACAATTGACTGCGACATTGATCCCGCCAAAGGCATCCACTGCCTTTTTTATCCCTGCCTGAGTACTCTCTTCACTGGTTATATCCGTATTGGCAAATACGACATTATCGCCAAGCTCCTTTGCCAGCGCCTCGCCTCTGTCCACCTCAATGTCAAAGATGGTAACCCGTGCCCCACCACTGGCCAAATTACGGACAGTAGCCTCTCCTAATCCTGACGCCCCACCTGTAACAACTGCAATACAATCTTTTACCTGCATAACTTTTCTCCTTTCTTATAATTATATTAATTTATTTCTCCTTTCCCATTCTTGACAAGAAATGACGAGTGGGCCGGGACAACCTTTCACTCATATAATTAATTTCGACAAGGCTCTACTTTTTTGGATAGAAATTCTTTTTCATGCTGTCGCGCAATTCCCCCCTAAGATCGGGATGGGCAATATTGATAAGCGCTCCAGCACGCTGCCTCCTCGACTTGTACTTCAGATGGGCGATGCCGTATTCAGTCACAACATAATCGGCTAACGTCCTGGGAACAGTGATAGGTGTTCCTGGGGGGAATTCAGGAACTATTGAAGAAACCAGTGTGCCGTCCTTCATTTTTCTCGACGAACTGACCAGGGTAATCCCCTTTCCCCCTTTGGAATAGTGTGTACCGATCATAAAATCAAGCTGACCGCCACTGCCGCTTATCATTCTGTGCCCCAGACCTTCCGAACAGATCTGACCGCTGAAATCCACCAGGAGCGCCATATTCATAGCCACCACGTTGGGATGCTGGGCAATAAATGCCGGATTATTGGTATATGACGCCGGATAGAACTCGCAGGTAGGGTTTTCATTAACATAATCATACATCCCCTGATCGCCCATGCAGAAAGTGGCGACGGTTACACCTTTATGGAAGGGCTTCAAGGCATTGTTCACGATCCCTTTTTCCACCAGATCAGGCAGTCCTATGGGAAACATTTCCGTGAGTACTCCAAGGTTGTGTTTTCCCTCCAGACCGGCGACGACCGCCTCCGGGATGCCGCCCACTCCCATCTGGAACGTATCACCGTCATTAATCAGTTCGAGTACATACCCCGCAATGTTCTTTTCCATCTCTCCGGGTTCGCCTCTGCCGAAGGCAGGCATCGGCGCTGACTTTTCCACAAAGTAATCAAATTCGGAGATATGTAGCCAGTTATCACCGAAGATGATCGGCATCTGATCATTTACCTCTCCTATGGTGACACGCTGTTTCCCCGAAGCCCTCCCATCCCGAATTGCCTGCATCGAATAAAAGTTGGTCAATCCAAGATTGACATAACCCTGCCTGTTGGGAGGGGTAACCATGCAGGTGAATACGTCCGCTATCTTTCCTATTTTTTCTCCGGAATCCGAACTTATAAACGGGAAGAAGTCAGGCTGCAATGTAGCATTTATTTTACGAACTGTGACCAGACCAAAGCCAGGCATATAGTTTATATGACCGTCTATGCTCGCCATAAATTCCGGATCATAGAGTTTACAGGGACGTACCTGCACCGAATCCACTATCCAGACATTCCTGAGTTGTTCGTGGCGATCCAGGATGGCGTGGTACACATCAGGCGAGCATGCCCCAACCCCCAGAGCGGTTACGACTACATCCCCCGATTTAATCTGCTTTGCCATCTCTGTCAGTGACACAACTTTCCTCTTGTAATCATCTTCCCAGTTAATAATTTTCCCCTTTTTTACGTTCATATGATTCTCCTTTCTTATGATGAACTAAGCTTCTTCCTGATATCTTCGCGTAAACCCGCCTTGAGGGTCTTCCCGACAGGGTTCCTGGGGATGGCAGCGATGATTTCGATACGTTCAGGTATTTTGTAGATAGCTATGCCTTTATCTTTCATAAAGGACTTGATGTCTTCAAGGTTAGGTTTCTCTTCGGTTCTTGGGACAATGTAAACGCAGACCTTCTCTCCCAGAGCCTCGTCCGGCATGGCGACAGCAGCAACATCGAGGACATTGGGATGCCCGAGGAGCATGTTTTCCACTTCCTGGGCACTGATATTGAAACCGCCCCGGATAATGATATCCTTGGTGCGATCGAAGAATCCTATACAATCGTTATCCTTGATCTGGAAAAGATCGCCGGTGTTGAAGAAACCCGCCTTGTCGAAGGCCTTTTCCGTCAGATCCGGCCTTTTGAAGTAACCGGGAATGACATTGGGGCCGCGATACCAGAGTTCTCCGACGCCGCCGACTTCTGTGATCTCCTCATGGTTGATGGGATCCAGTATCTTCAGATGCAGGTTTTTTTTGAATGTTGAGGAAACCCTGGTCCATTTTGAACCCGTTTTCCCATATTGCGGGAAATGATCAATACGCATCTCAAGATCAGGAATGTCATTGGGGCCAGCTACATTGGCTGTCCCTTCATTCTGTCCCCAGATATTGGCAAATTCAATGCCCCATCGCCTCTTCAGTTCCTGTACAGACCATAAGGATGGAGCGGCAGCGCCGATCGTGATGGCCTTCATGTTACTTAAATTGAATTGGTCCACTTTGGGGTGCTTCAGGATGGCATTGACGATGGCCGGTACAAGAAGGGTGTAATGGATATCCTCGGTCAAAAGTTGCATGATGAAGGTTGGACCGTCAAAGGGGTGGTGGAGGGCAAGCTTCCCACCCGTCATCAACCAGGGGATAAAGATGGTTCCGATGGAGGCCATGTTGACCAGCGGGCCGGCTGTGATCAAATTACATCCCGGCTGAATAGGCGCCGACTCGTATGAGAAAACACCCTCACACAGCCAATTGTTATGACTCAGGGGGCATCCTTTCGACTGGGCTTCTGTTCCTGATGACCAGCAAAGGGTGAAGGCATCATTCGCATCGATCTTGATTCCATCCAGCTTTCCGGTGATGTTCCCTTTAGTCATCTGCCGGACTTCGGTCAAGGTGATGATATTTTTAATGGAGGGGAATTTAGGCTGAAGCTTTTCAACCATCTCCCGGTGTTTGAAGCCGCCAAATTCCTCGACGGTGATGAATGCCTTTGCTTCCGTTAAGCCGACAATATACTCGATTTCTACCTGACGCCACTGCATGGGCATGGGTGATATTAAAGCCCCTGCCCGGGTGATGGCCAGATAAAGCATGGCGAGCTCCCAGCAGTTAGGTAACTGCACCATAATGATGTCATCTTTCTTGATGCCCTTTGCGATCAGGGCTTCGGCCGTGGCATCAATAGCCCGGTCGATTTCCCGGAAGGTCAGCTTTTCAGGCTTCAGTCCCAGCAGCGTCTCTTTGTTGAGCGGATCGGAGAGGCCTATCATGTCGGGTGTTTTTGCAACATTCTCCTTGAAGTAGTCTATCAGGGTCTTTGTGCCCCAGAGCCCTTTCTTGGTCCATTCGCGAACATTTTCTGAAGAAGCAAAAATCATAATCCAAACCTCCTTTATTTATTGTTTAAAATTTCCTGGCTACCCCATTGGAATTTGAAACTTTTATTCAGGATAAATCGTTACTATAAAATCTGTTGATTGGTTAAATCATGCCTTCTCTTCTCTTTACCTCCACGCAAAAGCCCGCTTCAGTTTAGGTA
>JGI24144J35610_10000535_pt1 | contig 12110 bp, 12 predicted proteins | sample BarGraIncu01121A_FD_35610 | JGI IMG/M metagenome (IMG submission 35610)
CACGAACAAAGCAGATCTCGTTCATAGCTTCTCCAAGCCTGTCGTGGACGCGACCACAGGCCGGGTTACGAAGCCTTCTCTAGCAGGTTCCAAAGGGGCAGCCCTTCCAAGGCTTCTTGGGAGCTTTCAGCGAGAAGGGGGCGGACTGATCGCTCTTATTAGGGAGCCGAGCTCTGAGGTAGACGGTATTCGCAGGCTTGCCGATCCGGAGTTTGAAGATGCCGTAGCGATTGGCTTTCAACACCTTGACCCGCTTCCACCTGCTGCCGGACTTGCGCTCGATGATGACCTTGCCGGCCTTACTTGTTGGCATACGGCCCCAGAGCTGCACGGTCGTCTTTCCGTTCGCGGTCCTCGGCAGAGCAACAAAGGGGAAGCGGAAGGCGCGCAGTATCGGCTTGGCCTTATCCGTCAAGATTCCGTGGGAGCCGGCGTAGTAGAGCCCGGATTGGTAGGGCGACGTGCTCATGGGCTGGTCGCGGAGGATGAACCAGGTTACGAGTGACACCCCGGAGCTCCACATCTGATAGAGCATCTGCGAGACCCAGCGAGTCTCGAGCACGATCGGGACGCCCTTCGGGTCGGGCGGCTTCGAATCCCAGCTGAACTCCGTCACCCAGAGCCGGACTCGCTTACTCGACCGTACGTGGTTCGCCTTGATGGCGGTGTTCAGTACGGCTCGCATCTCACCCATGTCGCCGAGCGACACGTCGCCGTGAACCTTCACCTTAGTCGTCGGGCCGCTCTGGGTGTACGGGTGATGTGCCCAGACATCGAACTCGGTCTTCCTCTTGCAGGCGGACTTGTAGGTGTACGTGACCGCTTTGGTCGTCTTGTTGACGACCTTCTTCTCGCGGACGCAGAGCACCTTCTCCATGAAGGTGATCGGCATGGTCGCGTTTCGGTTCGCCCTCGCGGAGCCGAACGGCGCCGTCTCTCCGGCAATGACGACGTTGCTGGAGTTGACCGCGTGCAGCGCATTGGCCGAGGCGTTGAGCATCGAGCGGTACCAGCGCGGGCTGAACGCTTTCCTATTGACCACTTGAGGAGCCATGAAGGTATTCAGGTTGGGCTCGTTCCAGACCGCCCAGTACTGCACCCTGGGCAAACTCTCGAAGCTCCCGCTGTAGCGCTTCGCCGCCGCAGTCATGAAGTTCGCCAGCGCGCTTGGGCTTGGTTTGTATGTCCCATCTTTCGCCGACCCACGACCGGAGCCTTCGGCCCAGTCTGGAGCGGACGTGATGGCCAATTTGGGCTTCAACCCGGCCGCCGCGGCTGCTTGTACCGCTCTGTCATAGGCGCCCCATTTGTAGTTGGGATCGGCGGGGTCTTTGGCTTGGAAGCCGGCGGGCTGCGTGGGCCCTGAGGGCGCGACATTGGCCCAGTACATGCGGATCTCGACGTACTTCGCGCCTGCCGCGCGGATGCGCTTGAACTGCGTTGCGGTATCGGCGTCGGAACGAAGAGGCATGTAGCTGACTCCGGTATCGATCGGACCCGCAGGCGACTTGACTCTCGGCGCCTTCCGCGCTCCCGAGGCACTCGTCGCGACAACGACGACCACCATGAAGGCGAGGATGACCAAACTTACGCGAATAAGCTGGCCCATGGGCACCTACGGTACTCGAAGCACGTCTGGGATTGCTGTGTAGAAGCTAAGAAAGACGTAAACCCTCGTAAGATCCATAATCCGCTTTTCGCGCTCGGCGGCCGCTTGCGCCCTAGGCCTTCTGGTAGACGCCGTGGCGCACCCTTTGGAAGCGCGGATGCTCACCCGTCAGGTTTGCCGAGAGCGCTGCCCTCACAGATTCCCAGAGCAGCGGCGCACCGGCGAGCTTTTCTGCAGCGGCGTGGATCTCGCGTGCCCGCATCGGCTTCTCGGCTCGCTCTAGCACCAGTGTCACGGTCTCGAGCACCGGGCTCACCTTGGCAGGAGCAGACCGAGGTTCACGAGGATTGACCAAGGCCCGACGCAGCAACTCGTCGTGGAGAACGCCGAGCCGAGAGAGCTCAACCCCGGCTTGAGGGTTTGAACGTGCTCCTCGAGACGATCTGCGAAGGACGAGACTAATCGGCAATCGCNACCGAGCTGCCGACGAGCTTCCCGATGAAGACGAGTCCGATTCCGAACAGTGCANCCAAGCCGACCGAGCTGACCGCGGCGCCCAGGGTCGGGTACATGAGCGAGTACTCCTGTGCCAACACGGCCAGACCGAGCCCGGCGATGAGGCCGAAAACGGCTCCGCCCAGCGACCTACCGAAACTCAAGGCGCCGGCACGCATGGTCATCGCAACCGCAGCGCCGATGCCGCCCAGGCCCATCAGAGCTGCCACCAGACCGACAATCCCGGCCACAGTCGTGAGCGGGTTGCCCTTCACCTTCACCAGCGCCGAGCCGCTACAGGAGACGCCTCCCGAAGAGCCGACCACCTTGTACAGGCCGACTCCCCACTTGGCGTAGTTCTTGACCTTCACGTCGCTCGACCAGGAATTGCCGTGCGACGCCTTGTCGCGAACCGTCCAGCTGAAGCCGGCGAACTGGATTTGAATCTTGAGATGCGAGATCTGGCTGCTGGCGCTCATCGCTACCGGCACGATCGCGTCGTTCTGGACGGTGATGGGGTCGGCGAAAGCGCCGGTTCCTTGGCTTTTGACGTTTTGACCGTTGATGGTCGCATTGCAGGGACCGCTGATTTCCGCAGCGGCAGAGGGGACTACGACCGCAGCGATCGTGAGCATCGCAATCGCCGCGAGCGGGATTCGTAGAGCGTGAGACAGGGTCACGACCGACCNNCTCNGGGGGAGTTGAGTTGNGGCGATTCTAGGGGCCCGGCAGTCGCTTTATCAGTGGGCGCTCGAGGACGCGACTCAAACCGAAGCACTCCACCACCTGGCCGCGCTCGGCGGCGCGATGCGCCGGCCNCGGTCGCACCCGTATCTCTGTCGATACGAGCGCTCCCTGCGTCCTAGCCTCGCATCCGNCGAATCGCACCCGGTCAGCGGGTCGTCATTCTGATTCGAGTCCAGGGAACCGGCCGGCGTGCACGGCCAGAGCCCGCTCAACCGGCTCGTAGCCGGCGGCCTCGCGGGCCATGCGCAGGAGCGGTCGTTCGTCGCCGGNGCTGAGCAGCGCGTCACCCGCGTCGCCCAAGCCGCCCTGNCCGAGCCGCGAGATCGCGGCTGCCCAGAGCGCACCGTCACCGGGCTTGCGCTCGGCCTGCAGGCGGGCGCACAGCTCGAGCAGGGTGGCCAGATCGGCCACCACCGCCACGCTCCCCGACTCGCTCACGTGCACGAGGCCGTGGGCATAGAGGCGATCACCGAGCAAGAGCGCCANGTTCGGATCGCCCGGAGAGAAGAGGCGCGAAGAGCCGTAGTGAACGAGGTAGCCCTCGTAGATCGTCTCGATTCCCAGCGCCAATCCGGNCGCGGCCAGCGGCGAGAAGGCGAGTTGCTCGCTGCGCTTGGGCTCCGGCAGCAGCAGCTCGGCCCAGAGCGCGCTTTCTTTCGTGCCCTCGTTCACCAGGCGCAGCCAGAGCTCGCGGTCCGGCCCCTCGGCGCCCACTAGCTCTCCGTCAGACGTGGTTGGGCGAGCCGCGCCACCGCTCCCCACAAGACGAGCAGCCCAAGCATCCAAAGAGCTTCCGGGCCTACGGTGGCCCAGGGGTGAAGGTCGTAGAGCGCCGAGGAGAAGAAGCGCTCGCCGTGGCTGAAGGGAAAGATGTCGCTGACGAAGCCGGCCGGTGGCGCGATCTCTCTGGGAATCAGGCCCAGCAGCACGATGGGAAGCGCCACCAATAGGGCCCCCAGCGTGGCCGAGCGGCCCTCACGGGCCAGCGCTCCGATAAGCGTCCCTATCGCGCCGAGCGCCGCGCCGAAGAGTGTCACGCCGAGGAGCACGAGCGGAATCCGCTGCCAGGGCTGGCCGCCGGCTATACCGCCAATCTCGACGATCGCTCCGAAGGCGAGCAGGATCACAGTGCCCACCGCGAGCGAGATGATCGTCGCCAGCGCGATCTTGGCGGCGAGCAGAGAGAAGCGTGAGATGAGCCCTCGCCCGAGTAGGCAGGCGACGTTCTCGTCGCGCTCCGAGGCGGTGACGGCGGCGCCGAGGGCCAGCGCCAGGATGCTCACTGTCAGCGCCAGTGCGTAGGCCTGCATCTGCGCCGAGAGCAACCAACCGCGGCCGCTACGAGTCGCGGTTGCAAGGCGGATCGGCTGAGCGACGGCGCGGGCCGAGACCTCCGAGGCCCGGAGCGCGCCCTCCGCCGTGTCGAGGAAGCGTATGACCTCGGTCGCCCGGGGGTTGTTCTTCTCCGCCGCGAGGAGCGCGCGCGCCTTCTCGATCCCCAACACCTTGAAATCCGAGCCGAAGAAGTCGGCCGTGCCTCCGTTACGGATGATCGAGATGTAGCCGATCGCGTCCTTCAGATAGGCCTCCTGGAGCTTGCGGTTGAGGCTGTAGACAAGCGCCTGCATCTGTTGAGTCACCCGGGATGAGATGCCGCCCTGCGAGGTCTCGAACTCGACCTGCGGGCTGTTCGAGACGCTCTTCAGGTCGTTGATGAAACCGGGCGGAATCGTGATTACCCCCACCACCTCGCCGGTGCGCAGCGCCTGGGCTGCCTGAGCCTTCGACATCCACGAGACGCGTACGTTCTTGGCCACCTCGTTGATCAGGTTCTTGATCTGGTAGGTGTGACCGGCGACCGTTGTCTTGGCCGGGATGTGATCGAGGTCGACGACGGCGATGCGGGGACGCGCATTGGCGTAGCCGGCGACCGTGCCGACGAGCCCCGCGATCAGGAGCGGATACAAGGCCAAAAGGATCACCACCAGCGGCGCGCGGCGCAGCGAGACGAGATCCTTGTGGGTGAGTAGCGCGGCGTCGCGCAACGTTCTCACGGCTCACGCTCCCAGAGCGTGTACTCCTCGGGGCTTCCGCCGAAGACGAGCCGGCCGGAGTCGAGTGCGACCACGCGGGTTGCGTGACGCTCGACCTCCTCGGGGTTTTGGCTCGAGAAGAGCACCGCGCCGCCACCTGCGATGTGGTGCTGGGCCTCGCTCCAGAGAAGCGCGCGCTGCTTCGGGTCGAGCGAGGCGGTTGGCTCATCGAGAAGGAGGACATTCGGGTTGCCGAGCAGCGCGATCGCCAGGCTCAGGCGTTGGCGGTTACCGATCGATAGGTACGTGCTCAGACGGTCGCTCGGAAGAGAGAAGCGCTCGAGCATTCGGGCGGCTTCTTGCTTGGGATCGCCCATCTGCTCGAGGCGGGCGAAGAGAACGAGGTTCTCGAGCGCCGTCAGGCGCCCGTAGTGGGCGGGTCTCTGAGGTAACCAACCGACCTTGGCCGAACCGGTGACGGCAATCTGGCCTTCGCTCGCCTTCAGCGCTCCGGCCAGTATCGACATCAGCGTCGACTTGCCGGCGCCGTTCGGGCCCACGAGCGCCACGGCTTCACCCGAGCGGAGCTCGAGATCGATCGGCTCGAGCGCGATCACCCGGCCAAAGCGGCGTGACACCGAGCGCGCCGCAAGAAGAGTCTCGGCCACGCTACGCCTTGCTCCCCTGCTTACCGGGCTGATCGGGGCCCGCTCCGCTCTTCTTCTTGGTGGCGGTCGGCGATTTCGCCCGCTTCGGCTTTGTCTGCGCGGGCGGGGTGGGCGCGGCAGACGCGCCGATCGCCGTCGAGGCGGCCGGCGTCCAGGCTTCGAATGCCACTCGGTCGGCAAAGAATCCCCAGAGTGCGCGCAGCACCGCAAGAAGTGGAAGAGCGATGAAGACGCCGAGTAATCCGTACATCTCCGCCCCGGCCAGAAGTCCGAAAATCACGAGCAGGGGGTGCAGGCGGAGCGCTGTCCCCATTACCTTCGGCACCACGANGTGCCCCTCGATCTGGTGGATGCCGAGGAAGAGGAGGACCACCCAGATGGCCGCGAACGGGTGCAGGGCAAGCGCGTAGATGAGGGGTGGTATCGCCCCGAGCCAGGGCCCGAGGTAGGGGATCAGCTCGGTGAAGGCGACCCAGAGCCCGAAGTAGAGCGCGTAACGGTCGCCGCCCGGTAACAGGCCGATCGCGCCGAAGAGCCAGAGACTCGCACCGGCGCTGAAGCCGATGATCAGAGAGAGAAGAAGTTGCCCCTTCACGTAGCCGGCGAGCGACTGCTCGAGCTGAGTCAGAAGCGGCGGCGAGCCTCTCTTCGGCGGGAATCTCCGGTCTATCGTCGCGCTCAGCCTGTCCATGTCGAGCAGCATGTAGATCGAGACCACCACCACCAAGACGATGCTGAAGAGAATCTCGATCGCGCTCAAAGCCGCCCCCTCGATCAGGCTGATCGCTTTCGACGTGACGCCTTTGATGTTGATGCCGCTGACGAACTCGATCCCCTGCTTGCGGATCTTGATTCGCTCGAGATGGTGCGTGTTGAGCCAGATCTGCAGGCGGTAGACGTCGCGCTCGGCGCCAGTTTGGCGGTGGGCGTTGTTCTGCGTGAAGTAGTTGTTGACGCGATTGGCGCTCGTGCGAACGCGGTCGGTGCCGACGGTGGCAAGGGCGATGACGCAGAAGGTCGCGGCGGCGAAGAAGCTGAGGTAGACGATCGCGATCGCGATCCCGCGGGGGATCCAGATCCGGCCCAGTGCTCGTACAACCGGGTTCAGAAGCAGGGCAATGAGCCCAGCCACTACNAAAAGGAAGACGGCTCGCCCGAGGGTGCTCGCAAGCGCCCAGGCGAGTAGCAGCAAGAGCGGCAAGCCGACGAGCTGGATCCAGCGAGGAATCGCGATTCTGGTCGCCCCGTCGGGCATAGCCGGGATCGTATCGTGCCCGTCGTGNCGTTTGACGCCGTACCTGGTTTGATAGCGCGCCACCTCTTAGGTACGGTGGCCTTCATGCCTTACCGTGCACACGCGCGCCGGCAGGGTCGGCGCGCGCGGCGGCTGCGCGAGCCGGCCCGTCACGCGAGCCATTCTCGGCGCAGCGTCTGGCAGGCCGCTCTGGGAGTTGCCGCGGCGATTGTCGCGCTCATTCTCGTGCTTAGCGCGTGGGGCGGCGGTCGCCCACCCTCGCCGCTGGGCACCATGGCAACNTCCGGCGACGGGTCACNNACCGGCGGGCGGCCGGTTCCGATAGTCGTCGCTCGCGCCGGCTCGCTTTCGCTGAAACTGCCGGTNGCGCGCGCAGCGGTGACGGCGATCGGCTACCACGCCGTACCCGACGCCCTCGCGCTCTCGCCCGAGGGCACGCAAGTCAACGAAGGGCTGCTCGCTCGCTTCTTCCACCGCATCTCCGGCTCTGGCGGCGGCGGTCTCAACTACTACGAGCTGTCGGGTGGAACCGGAACTCAAAACGGAGCGCTCGATATCGGCGCAGCGCCCGAGACCGATGTCTACGCGCCCGTCAACGGCAAGGTGGTGCAGATCGAGCCGTACATCATCAACGGACGCCATTGCGGCGTACGCCTCGATATCCGCCCCGACGACGANNCGGCCGTGATCGTCTCGATGACCCGGATCTCCNCCGACCGGACGCTCAAGATCGGCAGTCCGCTTCAGGAGGCGNNCACGCGAGTCGGAAGCATCATCGACCTCTCCAGGCTCGAGCAGCAAAAGCTCGCCCGATACACCCAGGATGCCGGCAATCACGTGACTATCGAAGTCCGTCCGGCCGCGATGTCGATCCTGCCCTAGGCGGAGGACGGGCGGCGCTTGCGCATCCTGTTTCTAGCCGACGTCTTTGGCTCGCCGGGACGGCTCCTGCTCGAGCAGGACCTGCCGGGTCTGCGTGAACAGCTGGCGATCGACTTCTGCCTCGTCAACGCCGAGAACGCCACCAGCGGGGCGGGCCTCACGCCCAGGCACGCCGAGCGCATCCTCGCCGCCGGCGCCGATGCGATAACGCTCGGAAACCACGCCTGGCGACGGCAGGAGATCGTCTCCTATCTGGCAACCACGGATCGCGTGGTGCGACCGGCAAACCTCTCGCACTTTTCGCCCGGCGCGGGATTGAGCGTGCTGCCGGCGGCCGACGGTACGAACGTCGCGGTCATCAGCCTGCTCGGAGCCCTGTTCATGAACGCCGCCTGCGGGCCGTTCGAGGTTGTCGACCAGCTCGTCGAGGAAGCCTCACGCCGGGCTCCCATCGTGCTCGTCGACTTCCACGCCGAGGCCACCAGCGAGAAGGTCGGGCTCGCTCGCTGGCTCGACGGACGCGTGACCGCCGTGTTCGGCTCTCACACGCATGTGCAAACCAACGATGCGCGCGTGCTCGCGGGTGGCACCGCAGCCATCACCGACGCGGGCATGACCGGGCCGCACGACTCGGTGATAGGCGTACGCGCCGAGCTCGCCATCGAGCGGATGCGAACGGGCATGCACGTGCGCTTCGAGCCGGCCGAGGGTGGCGTGCGAATAGAGGGTGCGCTCGTCGAATGCGACCCGAACGGGCGCGCGCTCAGCTGCGAAGCGGTCAGATTCCCGTAGGCGCGGGCTGCAGCACGGGCAGCTCCCGCTCGCGGCTTCGCATGTCGGTCAAGAGCGTCGCGAAGAGAGCGACCAGGACCACGTCGCGCAGCAAGACAAACGCGCTCGGCCAGGCGCCGAAGCCGGTCGCATAGTCCCAGTAGCGGTACGGGAACCAGAGCTGCGTGAGAACGAGAGCGGCCACAAACAACCCCGAAGTGGCGATGCCGCGCCTGCCGCGAACGAGCAGTACGAAAGGGCAAAGCCAGATCATGAACTGGGGCGAGAGCACCTTGCCGAAGGCCACGAAAGCCACGACGGACGCAGCGCTCGCACGCGTGAGCCGCTCGCCACTGGCCTCTCCCCTGGCGAACCAAACCCAGGTTGCGACGAGCGCCGCGACCTGAAGCGCCGTCTGAACAATCGCANTCGCCCCGGTTCCACTTCCGGCCAGGTTCTGCGAGCCCGAGCCGCTCACCGTGCTCACCCCGAGCCCGAAGAGATGATGCAGGCCCACCANTGAGGCCGCACCCAGGCTCTCGATCTGCAGCGGGCGCCCTAGCTGAACCGAGATGGAGTGCCAGACACCGTGGGGCGCGATGATCGCAAAGGGCACGTAACAAGCCGCGAGCGTCGCGAAGAAGATTCCCAGGCAGGCGGCAAGCTCGCGCCGGCTCAGCCGCTTCCAGACCCAGATGCAAGCGATCGGGAGTAGCACAACAGGGAAGATCTTCACCGCCGTGGCCAGGCCGAGCGCGAAAAAGCCGACCCACTCGAGCCCGACGAGAATCGTTACCAGGCCGAGCATGGCGATCATCACCGGCCAGAGGTCGAAGCGCGAGAGAATCACAGGGCCGAGCAGGAGCGGAGTAATGGCAGCAAGCCGAGAGCCGACGCGGCTCGGCCGTTGGACGTGCCGAGATGGCGAAGCGCGATCGCCAGCAGAGCAATCGAAGCGAGCCCGCAGGCAGCCATCAGGAACTCGAAGTTGCGGCGGTATGCCGCTCGTACGCGGTACGGCTCGGGAGCCGTGCTCGCGTTACTCGAGTTGCCGATGGTCGGAAGCACGAATGCGGGCAAAGCGCCGGGCGGATACTCGATCGCAAAGTCGTCGTAGGGAACGCTTCCGTGCATCATCCAGTCGCCGTAGCGTTGGTACAGAGGCGTGTCGATGATGCGGTGCTCGTTGTAGAAGCCGCGGTGAATCGTGGCCCAGGAGCCGAGGAAAAGTATCCCCGCGAGGCAAGCGATGAGCAGCGTCGACCACCCTGTGGCCTTCGCGCGAATCAGCTCAAGTAACTTGCTCAGCGTCTCTCCTCGTCTGAACTATGCCTCTGGCACCGGCCAATAGCGCGATAGCGGCAAATGGGAAGAACCAGACGATATAGGTGTAGAACCAGTACGTCAGAACAAGCTCGAACCCCACCAGCAGCGCACCGCTCAAGGCCGCAAGCTGCAGGGGCGAGCGCCGACGCGGGTAGAAGGCGCTGGCGATCGCGAGAGCCAGCACGGCGACGATGAGAACGATCTGAGCGAGATGCAGATCGGGGATTCCGTCGGCGTGGTACTGGCGCCAGTCCCAGATCGAGAACGGCGACTGGCGACTCAGCTGGCGGTGGAAGGTCTTGTTCCAGAAGGTGGAGATCGCCTTCCCCAGGTTGGGCTCGAGCGCAAGCACCGACAGCGCCGCAACGCTGGTGAGCAGGAAGGCCGTGACGAAACGGACGGGCTTGCCGAGACTGCGAAGCCGGAGCGCATCCGGGTACGTCGCCCAGAGCGGCGCCACGATCAGCGAGCTGAGCTTTGTCCAGCCCGAGAGGGCGACCGCCACCCCCTTCGCCCAGGGCGAGCTGGCGAGCCAGAAGCCCCAGATGAGAAAGGCCGGCGCGATCGCGTCGTTGGTGTTCGAGCTGGAGACGTACTGGGTGAACGGGTAGGTCGCCCAGGCAAAGGCCAGCGTCACTGCCAACCGCGCGCCGCCGAAGCGGCGCCCGACAAGAGCTAGGCCGCCGATACAGAGGAGATCGAAGAGGATGGTCGTGAAGCGCACCGCCGGGAGATCGTCCCACTTGTGCGACCAGCCGAAGAGCTCGAGGCCCGGGATGTACACGAGGTAGGCGACCGGACCATAGGTGTCCCCCTCCGGGTTGATCGATTCGCAGCGTCCGCCCGGTTGAATGCGGTCGTGCACGTTTCCGGCGGAGTCGGCCGCGCCGCAGGCGCGCAGCGTCTTGCCCTTCAGGGTTTCCAAGGGGAAGTGCCCGTAGGGCGACCGGCCCGACACGATGCGGTCGGCGCCGATCACCCCCGCATAGCCGACGTCGATGACGTTGCCGTCGCGAATGTTGAGCCCGATACGAAAACCGATCGTGAAGACGGCTGCGGCCGCCAGCAGCCAGACGGGCCAGACCGGCCGGCTCGCCCTGACCGTCCTCCCGCGCAGACCGACATAGAGCAAGCGGCCGAACAGATAGAAGAGCGGCGGGTAGACAAGCGAAGCGCTCGAGAAGATGTGCCCGTGATTGAAGAACCAGAGGCTGACCGAGAACGACAGCAGGGCGAGGAGATCGAGATTGCGCAGCGAGAACGGCCGTCGCAAATCTCCCAGCCCGATCAGAAAGAGCGCGCAGAATCCGAGCCATACGAGCAGCGTGTTGATCTGCTTGCCCCCGAACGCACCGGGTGATCCTCGCGCCATTCCCCAGGCCACCTGCGGGCCGGTCCAGGCCTCGGTCACCTTCCCGCTGGCGTCGTCGACGCGGCCCTCGGCGATCTGCCCGGCCTTCGTGTCCCAGACCCGCTCGCGCCAGTAGCGCCTTTCGCTTACGAAGACGGATTCGTAGGTCAGTCTGGAGCTCGGGTAGCGCGCGATCCAGTCGGCGACCTTGGCGTTCTTCAGAAAGATCGTCTGGGCGGAGGTCTCGTTCAGTCGCTTGTTGTCGTGCTGGCTGAAGGGGATGACCGGAACCGGCTCGTGACGTGCCGCCTTGGCGGGCGAGGCCGCAAGTGCGAGCAGAAAAACGAGAGCGAAGAACATGCCCGGCAAGACTCGGGCGCGAGAAAAACGGACGATCAGGTTCGGAACGACCAGAGTTTGTTTCCGATGAAGTTGATTGGCGTGACAAGCACGATAGCCACCGCGTTGGCGACGACCTTGCCCGTGCCGATCGTAACGAGAGCCGTGAGAAACAGTTGTTTGCCCCCGTAGGCGAGGCCAGAAACGATCAGGAAGCGAACGCCCTGATAGCCGATGTGCCCGCGCTGATCGCGGAATGTCCAGACGCGGTTCCAGGCGTAGTTGTTCGTCGCCGCGATGAGGAACGATGCCGTGGCCGCCAGGTGATACTCCAGGCCGAGGTAGTGGATCGCCGACCAGAAGACGAGCATGTCGACGACGAACCCGCTGCCGCCTACCGTGCTGAATTTGATCAGCTGAACCCAGTTGTGGCGCGCCATCAGCGCGCGTCCGGCGCGCGAGCCGGGCTGTGCGTTCGCGCCCGCCGGCCGGTTCGAGCCGGTCGTCACCTACGGGCTGCCTTCAGCTGCTCGATGCGAACGTGCTTGGCGCCCAGCCGCCGGAGTCTTCCGCTCTCCCCTCTCACCACTACCCGCGTCACCTCGCCGTTGGAGCGCAGGACGATGTCGTTGAG
>JGI24144J35610_10000539_pt1 | contig 12105 bp, 15 predicted proteins | sample BarGraIncu01121A_FD_35610 | JGI IMG/M metagenome (IMG submission 35610)
AAAAAGCCCTTTGAAAAATGGGCAGCTTATTGGGCTACTCGTTTAATGGTTTTGCGTTGCAAATATCAGAATAGTTTTTGAATTGACAATACGAAAATGAGATTATTTTTAAATTATTTTAATATGAGCATTCCACTCACTATACAACTATTCGGATATACTATATTATTTATTAAAAATGTTCCTGAATATGATATTTTTACATTTATTACACCGTTAGCTCCAGCACTTATAGCTTCTTTATAAAGTTCTTTAAAAACATCTTCTAATTTTGCTTCTTTATAAGTAGTTGGATCATAATACAAGTATACTTTTTCCGGATCTTTATCAATACTACCGGATGTAGACATAACATTGATACTTCCTACAGGTTTATAATCAAAGCTTACTGAATTTGATTCGGTAATAAAGAAATTTTTTTCTAAATATTTTGAATAATCAAAAGTATAAGAAGTCATTAAATATTTTGGAACAACTGTACAAGAAGATAATAACACGGCCATTATAGCCAACACCATGATTTTTTTCATAACAATTTAATTTAAAAGGTTGATAATATAGTTTATAATATAATTTGCAGCATAAATGATCCCTGCAAGAATGATGATTGCAAGTCCTATCAATTGATAGTATTTCAAACGTTGCTTGAGTTGATACATGTTGCAAAGATATATATAATATTTAACATAAAAAACCCGATACTATCAGCATCGGGTTTCTTTTCTTATTCCTCTTTAGGGATCAGGGGTTCTTTCTTTTTCTCAGCGGCCAGTCGTGCCATCCGGTTTGATACCAGTTGTCTGAAATAAGTGATCTGATAATTCACCTGGTCAATAATGGCATCGTATTCGTGCAAGGTATTAAATACGGCATAGGCATTAATGTTCAATACCAGTTCGCGGTAATCGGTATCAAGCGCCAGGCGTGTTTCCGTTACCTTCTTTTGCTGTATGGCATTTACTTTTTCGGCACCACGGGCAGACAGGCTCATGGTAAACTCAGCGTTACACCGTGCAATGTCTGAGAATAACGCTTCACCGCCAATGGTTTTCAGATCAGCTTTCAGTGTTTCAGATATTTCGTTGTTACGTACTGTCATCATGCTGCTTTTTTTGTCATACGACAGTTGCTTTACGTCTCCGTACTTGTTTAATATGAACATAATCCGTGTACCGGCTTCGCGAACAAGCGGATCCATTTCGAGCATGGCCGATTTTACCTTCAGACGAAAACTGGCATCGAGCTGGTTGCGTTGCCTGTTAGCCTGAACTACTTCCAGAGTACGGTCACTTCCACGGGTTTTACCCATTGCCGCTTCCTGCAGTTGCAGATTCTCAGAATAGCGTGATACTACTCCAAACATATCCGAATTGGACATAAGTACAGACGTACGATTCAGTGCGTCGATAATCACAGAATGAAATTGATGATGCTCACCGTTAGTCAGTCGCATCAAACAGATAGATGAAATTTGTTTCATAACGATTAATTTTTAAGTAAAACAGTTGGTTAATTACCCGCGTATTGCGGTTTTATCGTTTTATACACCTGAAAAACAGCCGTATATTGTTCGTTTCTGTATATTTTACATTAAAAAACAGGTTCATTTCATGTCAATTTATATCGTGTTGCAATATCCATATCCAACATTTTACAGTTTTCAATTCTTTTTATATCGAAAACACAAAAATAATTATCGAAATAAAAACATTAAAGGACAAAACTGGTCGATAAGTTACCCGACATGGTCAACATTTATGCATTTTGTTACACCTTTTATGCGCTAACGGCTTATATTTCACACTACAAACCCCCTCTGGGTAAAGAATGTATTTTTATCGCCCTGATTTTTGGCCGACTCGCTCTGTGCCTGCCTTGCAATTGCACGGTTTTTTGGCAGGGGAAATGTGAGGGAGAATGGGGTAGTGGGTAGTAGGTAGTAGGTAGTGGGTAGTAGGTAGTAGGTAGACAGTGCTTAGTAGGTAGTAGGTAGTAGGTAGTAGGTAGTTGGTAGTGGGTAGACAGTGCTTAGTATGTAGTAGGTAGTAGGTAGTGGGTAGACAGTGCTTAGTATGTCGTATGTAGTTATCAGTAAGTAGTATGTAATTATAGTATACAGTTGTAGTCGATAGTTTATGATTGCGTTCTTACTACCTACTACCTACTACCTACTACCTACTACCTACTACCTACTACCTACTACCTACTACCTACTACCTACTACCTACTACCTACTACCTACTTAGGACTTAGTGCACCTCCTGATCCCTTAGGACTTACATGTTGCATGAACTGTTTACGACACATCAGGTACTTGAATGCATCAGTGAAGTTGGTACTCTCACGGGGTAGGCGATGTGCTGGTAGTCCATCGCCTTTCTTTTCTTTTACTACTAAGCCGTTGCCTTTGGGTCCTGTGGCTATCTTAGCAGGTGTACGCTCCAACTGTGCCTTCAGGCATGGGCAGTTAGTACGATCGATCATAAGCATGGGCAACTTCTTATTACTGCCACTCATCAGTTCCATCATGAAGTTATACTCAGCATTGCTGTATATGTTACCCTGACTGAGTGATAACAGCAATACTGTCCATCCTGTGCTCTTACCATCTTCATCACGTTCTATTGCCTTCTTGATCTGACTGGCTACGTCCTGCCCTATCTTGCTGTAGTTGTTGGCTGCCCTGTCGTAATACAGTTTGAGTTGCTTCACCTTATGTGGCTTATAGAAGCGTATGAACTCATCGGCTATCTGCCTGATGTATTGAGGGGGCAATGTGTACATCTCTTTAAGTATGCGATACTTCATGCCTGTTTGCTGCCCGAATACCAGCCATAACGTATTACCGATATCCAACCCACCCTCAATGGCACGGTTCGTATCCAGGTACTTCAGTATACGGCAATCGGGTTCCTGTCCGAATGGTAGTGAATCAAGGTACTTATAATCGTTTCCATCATTGTAAAAATGCTTTTCGGATAAGTTGCTGTAAAAACGGGATGCAGCACTTAGTATAGGAATAATACACAGAATAGCGGACAATACGCCCTCTAAACCCACTTCAAACTCATCACTAAACCAATCTATGGAAAGGATATCAACGTTTATATACGAACTGGCAATCCAGAATAACGATACATCTTTCCGGCACTTTATCCAACGCGCTTCCCATCGTTGCATATTTTTTTCGGCCAGTTCTATTTTTCGGGCATTCTTTGTCTCCAGGATGGCTGCATATTCAATTTTTGTTTCATTATATACAAATCCGACACGGATAAGCTGCAGCAACTTCTTTTTATCGTTTTTCTGGACCATCTTTAGCATCCAGTCATATTCACCGATATTATTCGGATCGGGCATATCCGATGTAAATGTCTGCGAACGGTAAAAAGGCGATTCACCGTATTTAGCACGATATCCACGTACTGCTTTTAACAGGTTGGCAATACGCACTTCAGGAAAGTATTTCACTTCATCACCGAATATCCCGACATACGAACGACCGGCACCAATGGCTGGCCTATCGAGTGAAACAAATGTCAGGTTGAATCCGGTAAAAAATACCATAGTATTCTTCCAGTTGGACATGATGTTGTACATCTTATCACGCCATTCCTTTGGTGGTTCGCAATTAATCACATAATGTACACCTTCCTCCCACCCGTGAAGCCGCAAACCTTCCTGCAGGGATGGAATAACGTTTTTATGGAGGTTCGCATACGTATCACTTGCCCAGGCGAACGGTGCACCCGGGCAATCGTATACAGCTTCCTGTAATCTCTCAACGGCAAAGTTGGTAGTTTTGGTAGATGCACGGCCTAACAACAACGCCACCTGATTGGGCATGATAATGGCAAACAGTTGTGCCAGCCAGTTGGAATAACGTACTTCTACATCATCACGATTGAGATTCAACCTTGTTTTCTTGCTCATCGAATAGTTCTAAGAAGTTTACTTTATTTACACCGGCTTCCATGCGGATACGGTTCTTTTCGCGTTCGGATATCCCCAGGTTATCAATCTGATCACCCAGTTCTTTACGGTCCACAGATGGTAACCCAATGGATCCGGGATTGAGTGAATAGATTTTGATAGGCTTTTTATACAATCCTTCCGGTATGCGGGCAGGTTCTGGAGTATCAAGACCTTTGATTTTAAATGCTTTTGTCATAAGATCTCCATAAACCTCCATATCCTTTGAACTTTTAGCCGTCAGCTTCACCACATTTGCAGCAGCACGGATATCTTCGTACATGGCATTACGGTGTGCCTGGGGTTCAACGTTATCATACGAATAGAACAGGTTAATGCATTCGTCGAACATCTCGCGGGCTTTTCGGTATGGTATGTTGATAGGTGGATGCTGAATGAATGCAATAGCGTTTTCTTTGCCGTATTTACGGTTCAACGTGTTCAACAGGTGCAATACGTCCAGATACTTCTGTTCGTCGTCTGACAGCGTTTCTTTTGAGCCTGACTGAATATAATCCTGCAGGGTATCGAAGTGAGATGTATTAAATGCCGCCATACATGATCTGATCTAACGCGTTTCGAAACTTCACCGTCTCACGGAGTTTATCCAGGCGTTGTGCCTGGGTGGCATTATTCGGGGCATCGCTTACCATACCGATACCTTCCATGGCTTCATGATGCAATATTCCAAAATCGTAATGGTATTTTAATTTACTGTCAATAAGCATATAATAGTACATGAATTCAAGTTTATCAATCTTATAGAACATGGCAATCTTCTCGGGAGTATACCCAATGGCCGCCAACTTTTCGTACTGATCCCAAAAAATGAGTTTCATCCATTCAGGTTCATTATCTTCATTCCATGTAACTAATTCGGTTATTGTATCCATGTTTCTGTATTTTCTTATCCCCCTTTAGGGGTTAGGGGTTCTTTAATTCAATAGTCTGCGTACTTCTGCCAGTTCATTCTGCTTTAATTCCAACCGTTGTTTCCTATCGGCCAATAATGCCGGCTTATCCCCTTTTGCTATTTCGGTTTCAATGCGCCATATATTATGCAGTAACTTTCTTTCTTTCTCGATAAGTTCACGTATATTCATGGCTTTCAAATCCTTTAGATGATTGAAATGTTTGAATATCGGGTGTTTTCCAAGGATAGAGTGATGTTGCTTATAGTAGTTTAATTCGGCATAGATGGCACGGTTTTCACGATAACTGGATATCAGTTCACCTGCAGTGGCAGCACATTGCTCCAGCGTGGTGCATCCGGATAACTCAGAATGCAATGTCCGGTACCGGTAGAAACTTGAAAACTTATCGGTAACCAGGGCTTTTAGTTCAAACGGGCAATCGGGAGTGGATAGGAAAGGAAATTCATCTCTGAATGTCGTTTGTTTAGGAGGTTTTGAGTAGGTAGTCGGTAGTCGGTAATTGGTAGTAGGTAGTAGGTAGTTGATTCCTGCTAACTTACAAAGTGAATCTGTCAACAACCTGATATTTTTTACCGGATTACTCTTAATCAACCGAATGAGTAACAGGTTGCCGGAATATTTTTCCAGCAACCTAATACCATCTTCAGGAATACATCCCGATTGTAACCAATTTTGAACTACTTGTTTCATTCCTTAATTAAGAATAACCCAATCTTCAGCCAACATATCAGTCTGAGATGCTAACCATCCATTCACAACGGTACCGTCAGCAGCTTTCATACACAGGTAAGCAGTAAACTTAACTGTATCTGCCGGATTTGTTACATCTATCCCATCCTGTGCGTAATAATCCTTTACACTTTGTGGCAATGATTTCACTTTATTGACTACCATGTCAATATGTAACTCATCAGCTGGACGCATAAATACAAACATCTTTTTCCCATTCCAACCTTTACGGGCAATTAATTTCCCTTTTTTTACAGCTTCTAAAGCTTCACTAAATGTTATTTCTTTCATGTTTTAAATAGTAAATAGTAAATGAATAAATAGTAAATTATCTTATCTGTGTAAATTTTTCTTTAATCTGTGTAAATCAATTTTCAAAGCGTGAAGGTTCAGAAAATTTTGTTTCCAAAAATTCAATCAGCAAATCAGAATAACCAGTTTCGGAATTGTTCAAAAACTTTTTACCGTTTACAAACCGAATAAAATCATCACGATTTGGTTTTGGTGATACTACCCGAAGTAAGTAATGACCGTTGATGTTGTCGATTTGTTGTGGAATATGATCACCATAAATAAGATTGAAATAAATGGAAGGAAGAAGCAATCCCTCGTCATTTAAAGAAGGTATTTCTTCAAATAATTCAACTAACTTTTCCTTTTCGTAACAAATAGGCGTATGAGTGTCATAATTATGAATCGGACAAATACCATTACCAAATAAATTAATAGCCGTAATCGTATCATTCCGGTTAATTTCATAGTGTTTGTTCGTTCCGTCAATATGTTTCAACTTTCCATGAGCCGTTAATATCTGAATATCGGCCAGCATAACCGGTGATACCAGGTAGATATCATCATTGCTCCAAATAAAGCAATCACTTACCCGTTCGTCGGCAATGGCCAGCTTCAGCTTTTCGAGTGTATCGATTTGCGGATTGTCTGAAAATTTATGTGCAGGGATATGAATTACTTCATCCGAGAACCATTCTTCACTGTCACCGATCACCACCAGTTGAAAATCTTCCCGCAAATTCTTCTGCAGGGACCTGACAGCAAAAAGCAATTCATTCCCCTGGGCATCCGACTTCAGGTAAGGAATACAAACGGTAAGTTTTGGCTTAGAAAGGATCTCAGGTTTTTGCATTATATCCGCTTCAAATTCTTCTGCAGTTGTTTTTGGTATCAGTTCAATAACAGGTTTCGTAATATCCGGAGTATTTTGGTCTTCCGGAGTTATTTCTTTCTTGACTTTCTTCATGATTTACATGGTTTAAATGTTTAAAATTTCGTTTTATAAATAAGTATACAAATTTGCAATTGCAAAACGATTCTACAAAGGACAAAAAAGAACCCCTAACCCCTAAAGGGGGAAAATAAAAAACCCGAATATCGCTATTCGGGTTTTTCTTTCTTTTCTTATCCCCCTTTAGGGGTTAGGGGTCTATAATCCCGCTCCTTCACTTCCAGTCCCCGTTAACCCCAAAATAGCGTTAATGGCAAGGTCGTCAGTTAATGGAATAGCAGCTTTTGAAATATGACCAAGAACAGATCCCGGTATCAAACTCTTCAACTGAATAGAGTGACCTCTTTTCTTCGAAGAATCTTCGGTATTGTCCTGGGTAAATTTCAACGGATTCCCTTTTGTTCCGGCAATCTTACAATCGTTACCTTCGCATGGGATAGAGATAGCACCTAAATCTTCATTCAGGTTGTTTTCTACGAATTCATCAAACTCCAAATCAGTACCAGGCACTTCAAAATCTACGTTGTGAATATGTCCGCGGGCATCATCATCACCGGTTGAAGTCTGGAATACATTTTGAGTGGAAGCAGTATGATAAATTCCAATTGGCTTTTTCAATGCCAGGAATGAAAAGTCAATCACTTTCACACCTTTTTCGTCACGGATGCAAGTTGCGATATCATCCTGTTTGTAAAGGAGTATATACGCACCTTTACCAACCGGACGACCGGCATTAGGACTTTTCTTTTTGACAGATACAAGTGTATATGACATAATATTTATATTTTTAAAGATAAAACTATTTTTTAGTTAGAAATCAAATACATTCAGTTACCGTGCTGAGAACGGTAACTGAATGATTATTGATTGATTACAATCCGTTACCCGGAGAATCATCCAATACTGTTTCGCCCGGTACATACGTAGCAGGTACATAAGCGAAAATTGCTTCTTCCATGGCAAAACCACAACCTTTCCAAAATTCCATGAACACTTTCACGTCGTAGTTCTGAATCTGAATGAATACTTTGGCTTCACTAACATTACGTGATTGCAGGTGAATGAAGTTTTCTTTCGGAGTGATTACGAATGCTTTTGTTCCCTGAAATCCATCAACAGGAGCAAAGGTCAATTTGCTAAAGTCGAGTTTCATCATTTCACCATCCACGTTTTTAGTCGTTGGATATTTAGCACGGTAAGCGCGGCCATACATAACGATCAAATCAGGATCAGCATGAATGGTGATTGCTCTTTTTTTGTATTTGTAAGGGATATTATCCACTACAGTATCAAAACTTGCCAGAATATTTGCATCTGTCAACGTAACACCATTCAGCAACCAGGTTGAACGGTTTCCAACTTTTTGTTGAAGTTCATCCAAAATGGTTAATACACCGTCCATTGATTCTTCAGCGGCCGAACCTTCAGCACCATCCTGAGTCTGGGTACGTTCAACGAACTTACCTGTAGACATAGCCAGTTCTAAATCTTCCAACAGTTTAGGTAATACCAACGTATTGGTGATAAACGCAACAATCGGCATTTGATCCGGTGTCATATTTTCATCATACAGGTAACCAATATACTGGTCAACGATATTTGCAGGAGTAATAGCAACGTTCACTTTCAATTTGAAGTTCTTGATAGTGATCGGGGTAAATTTTGCAGAACCTTTAGGAGTCCATTTTGGAGTAAACTGTTGAAGTACGCTCGTTTGAATTGCTTCAGTGGCACGCCATTCGGTTTTGTCAGTCAAAACGGTAGTCATGTAATCGGTAATGGTCAAACCAAGGTTCAACTGACGAAACACATCAAGTTTTTGACCTGAAATGTATTTACCAAATTCAGTTTGAAGTTCAGCAGTATCAATGGTTTCGTCACCACTGTATTGCATGGTACCGGTACGGAAATAGTCAGCAACCACTTTGTTGTGCTGATAAGCCATGTTAGGCTTGAATGCGATTGCTTTTTTACCTGCGCTCATGTCAATAACTTCTGTTTTGTCATCTTCCGGAGTTTTTTCCAATTTTGCTTTTTCAGCTTCCAATACCAATTTTTCACCTTCAAGTTTGGTTTTTGCAGCCAAAGCAGCATCAAACTGAGTTTTCATTGTAGCCAGTTGACCCTGTAATGCGAATATTTCCGGATTGGTAACTGTAAGATCAATACCAGCCGCTTGTTCAGCGGCTATACCTGATTTCAATTTTTGGAGAAATAACGGTCCCCATTCAGCAGTAATTTTTTGCTCATCATCTGCTGAAAAACCTGCCTTACCGTCCGCTCCTTTTGGTACGGAGGTAAAACCAAGAAAAGCCAGAGCCATGGCAAGTGCTTGTTTAAACATAATTGTTGTTTTTTTATTGATTAATAAAACTGTTTGCTATATTTTTATTTCTGATACTCTTTGCATGTGAAATAGCCATATTCATATCACCTACATGATCAATCAATCCGTATTCTTTTGCCTGTTGAGCAAAAAACATACGTCCGGATATGATTCCTTCAATATCAAGGTTCAAATTTGGTCGTAATGATTTTACTGTTTCCTTAAATCCAATGGCCAGCGGGTTCAATTCTTCTGACTTCAATAAATCATACCTTGTTTCGGGAGTTGGTAATGCATCCACGGCATTCATAAATGGTTTATTCTTCCAATCAGACTCATCCGAATAAACTACATGATCTTCTATTCCGGCCGCTTCGAGTTGTTTTTTATTGGTGCGGAACGACATCATAACTCCAATACTACCTATTTCAGCAGATATAGAATTCCCGGCAATGATTTCATCACACTGGCATGCAAAATAATAAGCGGCCGAAGCGCAAAGATCAACCAGGGCAATAACAGCTATTCCTTTGGATTGTGCATATTTGGTAACGTCGATCAATGGAGCAATAGCATCCACCGATCCACCACCTGAGTCAATATCATATATAAGTGATGTGAATTTACCGGAGTCAACAGCTTCTCGAATGGCATCGGCCACTTCCATGGTGCCATAACTGCAATATGAACCATATTTCAGCATTGTGCCTGAAATACAGAAAATAGCGGTACTGTCTTTTGGTACATTATCGAAAGAAGAATCACCGGAACTCATTTTGGTTGAAGTACCGGCAATGGATAGTTGAATCTTTTCGCGTTCGGATAGAATAGTGGAAAATTTATCGTCGGTATATTGACGTTCCAATAATTTGTCAACAATGCCCAGCTGAGAATCAATTGATCTATTCAGAATAAACCATTTTCCACGTATAACGGCATTAAGTAAGCTACTATTTTTCATATTTCTTCTATACTATTATTGATAGTACAATTTTAAGTAGAAATATAGCCGTATGAAAGGACTTTTTAAACAGTCAGGTATTTGGCTTTTTCGGCAGAAGTACGGGTTGAAGTCAGTGTTGTCATGGCTGGCTTTTCGCTTTTCAATGAAGTTAATACAACAGGATTGTCGGGCGTGCCTATTATTTTTACGTCACCGTTCGAATAAACAGCTTTTAATATCAGGAATTTTCCGGTTACATCCAACACCTGATCATCTATTTGTTTGTTTTGTCCGCGGATAACGATGGAAAGTTCCTGGTTAATTGATCCACCATTTTCGGGATCTTCTTCCTGAAATGCAACCGTAGTGAACTTTATCCGTTCAAATACTCCGGAACATTGACAATGTATACCCGGATAATCAACGAACGATATATTGTTAAGTTCGGAGAAATATAATTCTGATATGTCCGAACGCTTGTCTGAATTACGTTTTATTTCCATATTGTTAATTTATTAGTGCACGGTTAGTTAGTGGTTTAACTCTAAATACACGTTTTATTGCTTTTGGAGTTAAATGTTTTTTAATTTACTGTATAATAGCGTTTTGAATGTCCGACACTACACGTTTAATGGTATTACGCCTGTTACGGTAATCCATTTGCTTGATCATATCGAATGTAAACTGATTTTTCTTTATATTCATGCTTGCCAATATTCCCTCAATGATGAACTTTTGGCAATATCCTTTTTCATATCCTGTCTGGAAGAACTCACGTACCCGGAGTCTGAAAAACGATTCTATGTAATCATTGATCTGGTTCGATTTCCATTGTGAGAAAAAAATAAAGTTATATTTCACCACATAATGCGTATCGTGGTTAATAGGCAGGATCAACTTCACCGGGTTAACACACTTTTGCTTTACCGGCATATCACTAATGGACCACATACTGTCGATAAACATGCCAATTTCATTGCGTTTATTCAATTTAATACGTTCGCACTCATCTTCACCAAATTCATAAATCATGAAGTCATGCAGATTAGGACGTAAATCAAGGATAATGACAGGTTGACTCTCAAAAATTGGGTTTTCCATAAAAAATAGATTAACAAATTAATACATTCAGACAAGAAAAAAATATTTTCACTCCTACAGGTGCACGAATTTTCCGACCTACAGACCTACAGACCTACAACATTTTGTTTTTGGCAGCTAAATTACTAAATATAAATAACATAACCTAATGAATGCAGTTAAAACACCGACCTACAAACACCGTTTTCGACCTACAAACGTCATATTTAACTATTTTACGACCTACACACCTAAAAACACCCGACCTACAGCGACCTACAAAACAAAATCTCAGACCTACACCGACCTACAAAAAAAGCATACACGAAAAACACACAAAACAATGATTACCACCCTTATATATATATTATTTTATTGAAAAATATTATTATTGTAGGTCTGTATGTCTGTAGGTCGGTGTTTTTATTTTTATTTTTCAAGTATTATTTATTTGTTATTCTTAAAAAATTAGGGGGTGCGGGGGATTTCAAACCTTAATGAAATATAAAACTACCCCCTCCCCTAAAGGGGAGTAAGAGTGGAGAAAGAAATAACCCCCAACCCCTAAAGGGGAGTAAGAAATGAATAGTACCGACTTCACAACTATCGTATATAAGAAAAGCCTGCAGAATAGCAGGCTTTTGATTAGTATCGGATCTTATCCCCCTTTAGGGGTTAGGGGTTGTTTTTATTCGTTTGTAAATTTCTTTATCCCTTTTCCCGATCTCTGTGAACTCCGGATCTGATTTAATGGTTACTGATATCGGAGTATCAATATAACCGGCACCAATGATACCCACTGTGGCCGCGTGATCAAATAACCAGTTATCACCACAAAGGATCTTCATTTCTTCCGGTATGGGTACGTACTTCCGGC
>JGI24144J35610_10000550_pt1 | contig 11932 bp, 13 predicted proteins | sample BarGraIncu01121A_FD_35610 | JGI IMG/M metagenome (IMG submission 35610)
AAACGGGTTTGCGCCTAGATCAGGTCCAGGCGACGCTCCCGCCCCGCTCGCTGCGCCAGAGCCACACCCAAGTCATCCGCGGGGTCGAGTTCGTCATCTCCCCTTGAGAGTACGGCCAGAGAGCCCCCGCCGTCAAATAAGTATTTGCCGGGAGCGTCAGGACGACGTGTTTTCGCCCTCTGCCGCGGGCGCGTCGATGCGCTCGGCAAAGGAGGGGAGATCGATGTCGGCGCCGGTCCTGACCCAGGCTCGCTCGTAGTCGTAGTTGTATGTGAGCCGGGTTCCCTTGGGGAGCAGGCGGCGCAGGCCGGTCAGCGTTCGCGCCAGGTCGCCGAATTCGATGAAGAAAGGCTCGCCGAGACCGGAGCCCGCGAAGCGCGGCGGCACGTTCTCCTTCTCGCCGTAGACGGGCATGTCGCCCTCCAGCAGCTCGACGTCGCTTGGGATGTAAAGGCCGGTTCCGGCAACTGGGTCATCCGTGACCGGAGCCGCCTCGGCCGCCATTGCGACCTCGGCTACCGCAACTTCCGCTACGGGCTCGGGCGTCGCGGCTTCCACTACGGGCTCGGGTGACGCGTCGGGCACGGGCTCGTCGCTCGGCGCCGGCTCGGAAGCCGGCGCAACGTCCGAGACAGCCTCGGGCGCATATCCCACGACGGGTTCGGGCGCGACTTCCGCCACAGCCTCGGGCGCAAATTCCACGACCGGTTCGGGCGCGACTTCCGGCGCCGGCTCAGACTCAGTCTCGGGCGGCTGCGGCATTTCGGGAACCGGAGTCTCCTCGACGAGCGGTGAAAAGTCCTGCTCGGAAGCGAACGTCCAGGCGGGCACGGCGGTCTCCTCGTGGATGAACGGCTCGCCACCGGCGACCGAGGCGAAGTTGGCGCTCTGGTCGATCTCGGGATAGGCAGCGGGAGCGGCCGGCTCGGTGCTTTCGACATAGGCGATGGCCTCCGGGCTCACGGCTTCCCAGCTGCCGTCGGCCGCCTGGCGCCAACCCGGGTACGGATCGGCGACCTGCTCCGGGTACTGGTCGGCGAGACCCTGGCCCTGTTCCTCGGCGCCCTGCTCGGTTCCGGCAGGCCCTTGCTCGGCTTCGCCTTCGCTGGGTAGCCGAACGAACAGGCCGCGGCGGAAGCTCTCGCGCACCGTTGGGCGCGGCGGAAGCTCTCCTCTACCTTCTAGCCCCGGGGGCTCGGGAACCTGTCCCTCTTCGCCTTGATCGCTCATGAAATGATCGTTTCTCCCTTGTCACGGCCGTGCGTGCTTGCTGCTGTATCGGCGCGTGTGCCCAGAAGCCTGAGTATCTATCGCTCGTTGTCGGTAAAGATAGAACCAGAACAGATAGATGATGAGGATAGAGGCTCGTTTCAATTGACGACCTGTCGACTGGTGTGGTCGCTGAGTGCGATGCTAGGACGCGGCGGCTCGGTCGTAGCCGAAGGCGACGGGCGAGGCCGAGATAGGCGCAGCGCGCCGCCGAGCGGCCAGGCGGGGGAGCGGTTCGTTTTGAAGCGAGTATTAGCGATCGTCGCGCGCGAGGAGGGGAGAGATGACAGATTCCAAACGGGATGAACCGGTTCGCTTGACGCGCATCTACACCCGCACGGGCGACGGCGGCGAGACGAGCCTCGGCGACGGGACTCGTACGGTCAAGACCGATCCTCTGATCGCGGCGCTCGGATCGCTCGACGAGCTGAACGCCGCGATCGGTCTGGCGCTTGCCGCTGCCATGTCCGAGCGACTGCGCTCGCCGCTGGAGCGAATTCAGAATGAGCTCTTCGATCTGGGCGCCGACCTCAGCGTTCCTCCCGCCGAAGGATCGCGCGAGCGTCTGCGCATCGGCCAGAAGCGGATCGAGACGCTCGAGCGCCTCTGCGACGAGTTGAACGCAGAGCTCGAACCTCTGCGCAGTTTCACGCTACCCGGCGGCGGCGAGGCCGGTGCGCGCCTGCATCTGGCGCGAGCGATCTGTCGCCGCGCCGAGCGGGACGTGCTCGGTGCGGCAGGCGAGCACGCGCAGAATCCGCTCGTCGCCGTCTACCTCAACCGGCTCTCGGATCTTCTTTTCATCCTTGCCCGGGTCGCGTCCGCCGACGGCGGGGTGCGGCTCTGGCGGCCCGGCGCCTCCGACTGAGTGCGTCGAAACAAGCGAGCGGGCCTATACTGGCGCGCGTGCCCGATCCGATCCGCATAGTCATTGCCAAGCCCGGTCTGGACGGCCACGACCGCGGCGCCAAAGTGGTTGCGCGCGCCCTGCGCGATGCCGGCATGGAGGTCATCTACACCGGGCTGCACCAGACGCCCGACCAGATCGTCGAGACGGCGATTCAGGAGGATGCCGATGCCGTCGGGCTTTCGATCCTCTCGGGTGCGCACATGACACTGGTGCCGCGCGTGGTCGAGGGCCTGCACAGCCAGGGCGCCGACGACGTGCTCGTGCTGGTCGGTGGAACGATTCCCGACGACGAGGCGAAGGCGCTCAAGAAGCGCGGCGTCGCCGAGGTCTTCACTCCGGGCGCCGCGACCGGGACGATCGTCGAGTTCCTGCGCGAGAAGATCAACTAGCTCAACTAGCGCTCTGTTCTAGGGCGCAAAGGTGAGATTGTCGAGCTGGTGGTAGTAGTTCGCACTCGCGGCGCTGAAGCGCAGCACGGTGTAGTCGGGATCGCCGACGCCCAGGGGGTAGTACCTCTCGTATCCGTCGCGCCAAACTCTCTGCCTGGACTCCGGGTCGTTAAGTACCTCGACCTCACCGCGGAGCATCAGGCCCATCCAGTCGGAGAAGTCGACGAAGTAGACGCTGGCCCTGGGATCACGCATGAATTGAGCCACGCGCCTGGACGACGTGTTGGTGCTGAACCAGACCGTTTTAAGCTCCTCTGTCTCCATCTTCAGCATCGCCTTGATCCACGGATGACCGTCCTCGCCGTTTGATCCCACGAGTGCGATCCCGGACCTCTCGACCAGTGCGAGCGCCCTCCGGCGGGCTTCCGCTTCGTTCATCCCGAGCCCCCTTCTGCGGTTGGGCGGCTCCGCTTCGAGCCAGCGAAGCGTCGTCGCGGGTCGCCGATCGTGATCCCGAACGGGAGTCGGCTAGTCGGTCATGATCGTAACCGCCGAGGTTACGAGCGCCAGCGCTGCGCCCGACTCGGTCGCGAGCGTGACCGGAGAGACCGTCGTCTCGACCTCGATCGCCATCCCGGGAGCGAGGCTGTCGAGCTTTTCGAGCGAAAGGTCGGCACCGTAGTCGTAAGCCGCCGTTGTATCGGACGAGAGCTCGAGGGTGAGCGTGCGCGAGAGCTTCTTGAGGCGAAGCCCGCTCGAGCTGGCCAGGCCCTTCACACGCATGCGGAGTGTCCCGGCCGTGGAATCGGCCGCGATCAGCTGACCGTTCAGCGTCAGTGAGACCTGAGCGCCCCGCTTGGCCGCGAAGAGCAGAACGCGACCGCGCTTGAGATAGCGGTACGGACTGACGGCGCGGCCGCCGCGGGGATGTACCTCGAAATGGAGGTGGGCGGTGATTCCGTTGGCATCGCCCGAGTCGCCCACGAAGCCGATCGGTTGCCCGGCCTTGACGCGAGCGCCGCTGGAGAGCCCCTTGGCGTAGGAACCGCCCGCGACGCATTTGCCCTTGTTGTCGTTTTTCATCGTCCGGTCGTTGTTCAGGTGGATGTACTCGTACATCGTTCCGCTGCGTCCGTACAGGTAGAGCATGCAGCCGGCGCTGGAGGACCTGGTCCAGAAGGTGACCTTGCCGTCTTCCGCCGCCACTGCGAGCGACTTCTTGACCGCCACGATGTCGTTGCCCTGATGGGGCAGGCGCCCGCGCGGGTCGCCGAAGTCGTTGGTGTAGGTGACAGGCCCGACGACCGGGAAGACGATCCGGGGCACGGCCTTGTTACTACCGCCCGAGGCAAGCGGTACGGCGAGCACCGAGGCGACGATCGCCAGCGAGAGTCCCTGTAGAAAGTTTCTCTTCCGCATTTCGAGTGCCCAGCTAAACCGCAGCGCGGGACCCTATCAGGGCCATAGAAGCCATTCCGGTCTAGCCGACAAAAGTCTGGCGACTTTCGTCGGTGGGAAAGCGTCTTTGCTCCTGTCCGCCGCGACCGACATGGCGGGCGCGGCCCACAAAACGCCATCCTCCGACTCATCCGCCTCGAGCACTGACCACACCTACGGCCAGCCGAGCACGCTCGTAGGAGCAGACGAGGCACACGCGTCGAAGGCGCGGAGACTCGTACACCAGGGTCATACCGCGAAAAGTCTCAGCCCGCTCCGCGGGCCNNCTTTTCGCGGAGAAGAATCGGTACGATCAGCTCATGGACACCGAGCTGAGGAAGATCGGCATTGAGGAAGTGCTCGCGGCGCGCGAGGCGATCGGTAACCGCCTGCACCACACGCCAACCTTCTCTTCGGCGCAGCTGAGTGAGATCACCGGCGCGAACGTTCTGCTCAAAGCCGAGCTCTTCCAGCGCACCGGAGCCTTCAAGGCCAGAGGCGTGCTCTCCAAGCTGGCCACGCTCACAAACGAGGAGAAGGCCCGCGGCGTGATCGGCGTATCGGCCGGAAATCACGCCCAGGCGATCGCCTACGGCGCCTCGCTCGAGGGCATCGCCAGCAGGGTCGTTATGTGGCAAGGCGCCAGCCCGCAGAAGATCGCCGCCACGCGCGCCTACGGTGCCGACGTCGATCTGGAAGCCGCCGATGCGAACGAGGCCTTCGATCGCGCCGACGAGCTGGTCGAAGAGACGGGGATGGTCATGGTTCATCCCTTCGACGACCCGTTCATCATCGCCGGCCAGGGCACGCTCGGGCTGGAGATGCTCGAGGACACGCCCGAAGTCGGCGCCATCCTGGTGCCTGTAGGTGGCGGCGGGCTCGTTGCGGGCATCGCCGTAGCCGTCAAGGCGCTCCGGCCCGACGTCAAGGTGATCGGCGTCGAGCCCGAGCAGTCGGCGGCCCTGTATGCGGGCCTGGCCGGAGGGCAATGGGTTCGCGTCAAGCCCGATTCGATCGCCGATGGACTTTCGGCGCCCTTTGCCGGCCACCACTGCATCGCCATCGCCAAGGACAAGGTCGACGACGTCGTGCTCGTCAGCGAGCAGGAGATTCGCGAGGGCATGCGTTTCCTGTATCAGCGCGCCAAGCTCGCCTGCGAAGCGGCCGGCGCCGTCTCGACCGCCGCGCTCCTCGCCGGCGTCTACAAGCCCGAGCCCGGGTCGACGGTTATCGCTGTTGTCTCCGGTGGCAACGTGGCGCCCCGTACCGCCTCTGGTATCCTCGATCCTGATGAAGGCTGATATCCATCCCGAATATGTGCGCACGATCGTTCGTTGCGCCTGCGGCAACGAGTTCGAGACGCGCTCGGTAAAGCCCGAGCTCCACGTCGAGATCTGCTCGGCTTGCCACCCCTTCTACACGGGCAAGCAAAAGCTCGTCGATACCGGCGGCCGCGTCGAGCGCTTCCAGCGCCGGCTTGAGAAGGCCGACAAGGCAGCTCGCGCCAAGAAGGCGTGAGCCAGCGGGGCCGAAGATGCTCTTTCGGTCGCGCAAGCAGGGCGCCCGCGTCACGACGGTAAACCCTAAAGGAAAGCGTCTTCGGCGCTTCCGTTCCGCCATCGGCGCCACGCTGCCCCTGCTCGCCAAGCAGTCGACGATGATGTATGGCGGCCAGGCTGTGATCGAGGGCGTGATGATGCGCAGCCCCTCCTACTGGTCGCTGGCGGTGCGCAAGCCAAACGGCGAGGTGGCCGAGGTCTGGCATCCGGTCGATTCTCTGATGAAGCGGCATCTGATCTTCAGGCTGCCCGTCATCAGGGGCGTAATGGCGCTCGGTGAGTCGCTCGCGATCGGCTTCCGTGCGCTTGCCATCTCGACCGAGTACGCCGCCGAGGGCGAGGAGGGAGAGGAGAGCATCGAGCTTGGCCGCTGGGCNATCGCCCTGATGTTCATCTTCGCGATCGGGTTTGCGCTTGCGCTGTTCAAGGTTGGGCCGGCGGCGACCACGCGCCTCGTGTTTCCGCATCTCTCAAACAGCGTCTTCGTGCTGGTCGAGGGCGCGCTCAGGGTGGCAGTGCTTATCGCATACATGGCGCTCGTCGGGCTGCTCCCCGATATCCGTCGCCTCTGGTCGTACCACGGCGCCGAGCACAAGGTCATCAACGCCTACGAGGCGAAAGAGGAGCTGACCCCCGAGAAGGTGGAGCCCTACAGCGTCATTCACCCCCGCTGCGGTACCGCCTTCATGCTCTGGGTAATGATCATCGCTATTTTCGTCTACTGGACTCTCGGCCTGATCTTCGGGCACCTGAGCCTCCTCTGGCTCATCGTCAGCCGCATCGTCATGCTGCTCCCGATCGCCGGCATCGCCTACGAGCTGATCCGGTTTGCAGGCAAGCACCGCTCCAGTCGCATCCTGAAGGCGCTGCTGGCGCCCGGCCTCTGGCTTCAGCGGTTGACCACTCGCGAGCCCGATCGAGAGCAGCTCGAGGTATCGATCGCCGCCTTCACGCGCGTCTACGAGCTCGAGACGGCTCGAGACGCCGAGCCTTCGCCGGCCGTCGCGGCACGTCCGATCGACGTAATCGCCTAGCTCCCCGGCGCCGAAACGCCGCCACCGAGGTTAGGACCGGCGGCGGCGGGACAAACCTCGTGCTGACAGACGTTGTCGCGAGCGAGAGGGGAGCATGAGATGGCCAAGAGAACTGCTGCCGTCACCTGGACGGGCGGATTGCTCGACGGTAAGGGAATGATCGAGTCGAGCGGCAGCGGAGCGCTCGGCGCTCTGCCGGTCACTTGGCTGTCGAGGGCCGAGTCCTCGGACGGAAAGACCAGCCCCGAGGAGTTGATCGCGGCCGCGCACGCCTCCTGCTTTGCCATGGCTCTCTCGATGCTCCTGGCCGACGGCGGGACGCCGCCGGATGAGCTGGACGTGCGCTCGACGGTCACCTTCATTCCGGGCACCGGCATCACCAAGTCGGAGCTCGAGCTGGGCGGCCGTGTGCTCGGTCTCAACGAGGAGGCGTTCCGGGCCAAGGCCGAGCAGGCGAAGACGAACTGCCCGGTTTCCCAGGCGCTGAAAGGCCTGGAGATCACGCTGGCGGTGAAGTCGTTCGAGCCGGCAGCCGCCTAGCCGCCGCGACACAGATCGAGCAACGTTCCTCCTGCGTGGCTCCGTGCCGGTGCCAGGCACCGGGAGATAGCCGGTACGGACTACGTCTCTTCGCTCTCCGGCGAACCCTTAGCTTTTCCCCATCCCCGGCCCAAATTGCTCGACCAGCTTGGTCAACTCGAGCGGGAAGAAGAACTTCGAGGCCGGGCCTTCGGCCAGCTTCTTGATCGCATCCAGGTACTGCAGGCCCATCGTGTTCGTGTCGACCTTCTTGGCCTCGGCGGAGATCGTCACGAGCGCCTTGGCCAGGCCCTCGGCGTTCAGGATCGCGGCCTGGCGCTGTCCCTCGGCGCGCAGGATGGCCGCCTGTTTCTCGCCCTCGGCGACGGTGATGTTCGCCTGGCGGGTGCCCTCCGCTTCGAGCACGACCGCGCGGCGCACGCGCTCGGCCGACATCTGGCGGTTCATCGCCTCCTGAATCTCGGGCGGCACGGTCAGCTCGCGGATCTCGACGTTGGTGACCTTGACGCCCCAGCGCTCGGTCTCGTGGTCGAGTCGCAGGCGGATCATCTCGTTGATCTTGTCGCGCTGCGAGAGGACGTCGTCGAGGATGATGTCGCCGACGACCGCGCGGAGCGTCGTGGTCGCCAGGCCGACAACGGCCAGCCGGTAGTCCTCGACCTCGAGCACCGACTTCTCCGCCGAGTTGATATCGATTCGCATGTAGACGAGGAAGTCGATGTCGATCGCGACGTTGTCCTTGGTGATGTTCGTCTGCTTGGGGATGTCGAGCACTTCGGTGCGCGTGTCGACCTTCATGACCTGGTGCAAGATCGGGATCTTGAAGACGACGCCTGGCCCCTTCATGCCCTCGAAGCGTCCGAGTCGGAAGCGCGCGACACGCTCGTAATCGCGCACGAAGTTGATGATCGGCATCTGTTTCTCCTAGCTCTTCTGGGGTTTTTTCGTTCCGGTTTTCTTTTCGCGCAGCGCTTCGACGATCACACTGAATCCGTCGACCGCGGTCACCTTCACGCGCTCGCCCGGCTCGGCCGTGCCGCTACCTTTCAGTTCAGCCTGCCGGGCCTCGCCGCCGACGAGCACCTCTCCCTTCGGCTCCAGGCGCGTGCTCACCTCGGCGACGGCGCCGACCAGCGCCGCATTCTCGAGCGGGCTCACGTAGCGCTTGCCGTGGTGCGACATGTGCACCTCGCGCGCCATCAGCAGCACGAGCAGCCCGACGATCAGGGCCAGCGAGATCAGTACCCAGTAGCTCACACTGGGGTTATATCCCGGCAGTCCCGGACTTCCGAAGTATCCGAGCAGGAAGATGCCGCCGAGGATGATCGAGACCGTGCCGGTGGCGCCGAAAAAGACGTGGCCGGGCGCGTGCAGCTCGAAGCCGAGGAAGAGGATCCCGACCAGGATCAGTGCGAGCCCGGCCCACGAGAAGGGCAGCACGCTCAGCCCGGCGAAGGCGGCGATCAGGCAGATGATGCCGAGCGAGCCCGGAATCCAGGTCTGTCCTCCCGTCCAGAGCTCGATGATCAGACCGAGCCCGCCGACGTTGAGCAGCAGGAAGACGAGGTTGGGATCGGAGAGGAAGCTGAGTATGCGCTCCCACAGGCTCATGTTCACCTGCTCGAGCGGGACACCGGCCGTGTGTACGACCTTCGGGCCGGCGCTTGAGGCGAGAGTGCGTCCATCGAGCTTGGTTAAAAGCCCGTTCAAGGTTGATACTTCCGCGTCTGCGATTCCGAGGCGCACGGCCTCCTCGGCCGAGTAGGCGCGCGCCTTGAAGACCGTCGCCTCGAGCGCTGCGATCGGGCGATGGCGGCGGGCGGCGATCGAGTGCATCAGCGCGGCCACGAACTGGGTTGCTTTCTTGGCCTCGGTCGAGCCCAGGTTCTGACCCTGTGATCCGACCACGGCCGCGGCACCGATATTGGTCGCGGGCGCCATCGCGAGATAGGACGAAGCGGCACTGATGAACGTCCCGGCCGAAGCCGCGCCGGCACCCGACGGGCCGATCCACACAACCACCGGAACCGGCGAGGCGAAGATGTCGTGCACCATCTCCTGCATCGAGGTGATCGAGCCGCCCAGCGTGTTGAACTGTATGACTACGACCTCGGCGTTCTCGCTCGCGGCGTGATGCAGTGCTCCGCCCAGAAAGCGCTTGCCCAGCTCGTCGATCGTCGTGTTGTAGTGAACGACGACCACCGGCCCGCTCTTAGGAGCGGCGCGCGCGCTTCGCGAATGACCGAGCACGAGCCCGGTCAACCCGGCCATCAAGCAGACGGCTACGAGCAGGCGGCGAAACGTCACAACGCGATCCTAGTGATTATCGGCTCCGATACGAAGACGCTCGGAGCGCCGGGCAACCGTCACCCGACTTCGTAACCGGTATTCAAATCTCGAGCTGCGGTGTCTGACACCAGTTGAGGCGTCCGGGCGAAAACTCGATCGCCTGGCAAGTCGAGCTACGCCCGCTAGCATCGTGGAGTGGCCGGAATCGAACATCTCGTCGAAGAGCTCGAACATTCCTATAGCGAGGCGCAGGGGCGCATGTCCGACCCTGCCGTCTACAACGACCACAAGCAGGCGGCCGCGGCGGGGAGGCGGCTGAAGGAGCTGGAAGGTCCTTACAAGCTGGCGCAGGAGTGGCGCCGGGCGCAGGCCGATCTCGCCGACGCTCGCAGCGATTCCGAGCTGGCGTCGCTGGCCGCGGAGTCCGAGCAGGAGCTGGAGCGGCTCGAGCAGGAGCTTCGTCTGGCACTGGTCGAGCACGATCCGGCCGATTCGAGGGACGTGATCATCGAAATCCGCCAGGGAGTCGGCGGCGACGAGGCCGCCCTCTGGGCCGGCGACGTCATGCGCATGCTCACGCGCTACGCCGAGCGGCGCGGCTTTCGCTGTGAGGAGCTTTCGTCGAGCCTCAGCGAGGCGGGCGGCATCAAGGAGGTGCGCTTCGCGATCAAGGGCGACGGCGCCTATTCGATCTTCAAGTGGGAGGGCGGCACGCACCGTGTGCAGCGCGTGCCGGCAACCGAGTCCCAAGGTCGTACCCACACCTCCACCGCGACCGTCGCGGTCATGCCCGAGGCCGACGAGGTCGAGGTGGAGCTGGACGATCAGGACTTGAAGATCGACGTCTATCACTCGGGCGGGCCGGGCGGCCAGTCGGTGAACACAACCGACTCCGCCGTGCGCATCACTCATCTACCGAGCGGGCTTGTCGTCGCCATGCAAGACGAGCGCTCGCAGCTTCAGAACAAGGCCAAGGCGATGCGTATCCTCCGGGCCCTCCTCTACGAGCAGGAGCGCGAGCGCCAGCATGCCGAGCAGGCGGCGGCCAGGAAATCGCAGATCGGCTCGGGCGAACGGGCGGAGAAGATCCGCACCTACAACTACTCCGAGAGCCGCGTCACCGACCACCGCATCAAGCTGACGCTGCACCGGCTCGACCAGATCCTGGACGGCGACCTGAACGAGCTCACCGACGCGCTCTCGGCCGAGGAGCAGCGCAGAGCGCTCGAGGCCGCTACGGCGTGAGCGAGGCTCCTGCTCAGGGGCTCGTTACCCTGCGCCGGGCGCTAGCCGGCGCCGACGAGTACCTCAGCCGCCGTGGCGTCGAGCGCGCCCGCTTCGAGTCCGAGCTGATCTTCTCGCTGGCGCTTGGCTTGAGCCGCATCCAGCTCTACATGGATCTCGATCGTCCGCTCACGCCCGAGGAGCGCGAGCGAGCGCTGGCGCTGGTCGAGCGCCGCGGTAAGCGCGAGCCGCTGGCCTACGTGCTCGGCGAGTGGGGCTTCAGGCGCCTCACGCTCAAGACCGATTCCCGCGCGCTGGTGCCCCGGCCCGAGACGGAGATTCTGGTCGAGCGGGCGCTGGCGCTGGTCGAGAAGCTGGAAGAGCCGCGCGTGCTCGACGCCGGTACCGGCTCGGGCGCCATCGCCCTGGCGATCGCCGACGAGCACCCGGGCGCCCACATCGTGGCGCTCGATGCTTCGGCCGAGGCGCTCGAGCTGGCGCGCGAGAACGCCGAGGCCTGCGGACTGGAGCTCGAGTTACGGCTAGGCGACATCCGCGACCCGATCGAGAGCGAGTTCGATCTGGTCGTCTCCAATCCGCCCTACGTTCTGCCCGAAGAGATCGAGACGCTAGAGCCCGAGGTGCGCGACTGGGAGCCGAGAGAGGCGCTGGTGGGAGTGGGAGTGCCGGAAGCGCTGGCAGGTCGCGCGCGCGAGTTGCTCGTGTCCGGCGGCTGGCTGGCGGTCGAGCTGGGGGAGGGACAGCAGAAGACCTATGCGGCTCTTCTCGGCGACCTCGGCTACCAGGCGGTTACGATCACCCCCGACCTGACCGGACGAGAGAGAGTGGTGGAGGCGAGATGGCTGTAGAGGGGTTTCCGACCGATCGCTATTCGGGGCGCGGGCTGATTGTCGGGCGCTCGGCCGATGGAGAAAGCTGGCTGCAGATCTACTGGTTGAGCGGCCGCAGCGAGAACTCGCGCAACCGCGTACTGATCGAGGAGGAGGGGCAGATCCGCACCGCCACCGCCGACCGCTCCAAGCAGGTGGACGGCACCTTCACGCTCTACACGGCGCTCTGCACGGTGGAAGGCGCTCACATCGTCGGTAACGGCGACCAGGTCACGACCGTGGCCGAGGCGCTCGATGCCGGCGGCTCCTTCGAGCAGTCGCTCAGGACTCGCTCGGTCGAGGATGACCCGCCGATCTGGACGCCGCGCATCACCGCCATCGTCAGTGGCGACGAGCTCCGCTTCTCCAAGATCGCCAAGAACGGCCACGC
>JGI24144J35610_10000565_pt1 | contig 11750 bp, 14 predicted proteins | sample BarGraIncu01121A_FD_35610 | JGI IMG/M metagenome (IMG submission 35610)
CGTCTGCGCGAACCGCTCGTGGCTGCCTCCGGTAGTGATGGATATGGTGGGCCCGGCAGGATTCGAACCTGCAACCAAGGGATTATGAGTCCCAAAATGCCCGTATCGGACAGTCTAGCCGAGTCCTGTCCCGGTCGGTATTCGCGCAGTTGAGAGGTGGTATCGGGGGCCTAGTCGGACCCGACGAGTACCACCCCGTTTCGACACGCGCGGCGGCTACATGGCGGATTTATGGCGGATGCACCGAGAGGGAACGAAGCGACACGGCGGTTCATGTCCCCCCGGGTCCCCTCGGCCGCGCGGAGCCCACCGGCGGTGACGGCAGGTTGAGGGTCTACGGCAGTTGCTGGACCTGCTTGGGTTCAGGTGTCGCTCGAACGCGATGCCCCGTTTGCGCCGGGGCGGGTGGAACCGCGTGTGCGAATTGCGGAGGCTCCGGCTACCTCACCTGCAGAGAGTGCGGCGGGCCCGGCTACTACGATTGCGACGCCTGCGGCGCTGACGGTCAGGTTCTGTACCGCTTCGGGTTCAAGTGGGAGGACACGTCTTTCGGCTCGTAGTCGCAGCACAGAGCAACGGCGCTGATTGAAATGTGAGGATTGCGCACGCTCAGCCAGAATCTCCAAACCCGTACACACCGGGAGCCGCAGCACCTTCCAGCGCGCGGATTGGCGGGGNAGGGGCTCCCCCNCCNCCCCCTCCGGCCCGGAGTTTCGTCACAAGCGCTGGAATCCATTATGGAACGGTACGACGCTCTGGCCAATCTCAATCGGATCGACCGAGAACTTGCCGATCGGATGCGGACGGAAATGCGGGCTCGCGGAATCCAGATGCCGTAGGATTCGCCGCTGACCGCCGACGTCAATGCTGACATCAGTGCCCACCGACTCCGGAGTGTGGACGCCCGCTCGTCCGGAGCCGGGCACCGTTGGCGCCGCGGCATACGCGCTTTACTGACTCCATTGCGCGCCATATACTCCGCTCAAGGCGGCGCGCAACACGCTCTAGCGCCGGTTCAGTCCGGTCCTGAGGAGTTTGTGGAGGCGGGGATAGATGGCAGAGAGCAAAGAGGTTCGCCGGCTTGGGGCCAAGTGGGAGGCCGGGACGGGCTGGCCCAAGCGTCTGGACTACATAGAGATCAAGGGTCTCCGTGGGTGGACAGGCCAACGCTTCGAGCTTCGGTTCCCCATCATGGCCGTCGTTGGCGAGAACGGTGCGGGCAAGAGCACGATCTTGCAGTGCGCGGCGTCGGTGTACGGAGCACCCTCAAAGAAGGAGAGGGAGCGTTTCGCATCCGACTTCTTCCCGGACACACCGTGGGACAGAGTGCGCAACGCTGAGATCGGGTTTGCGGGACGAGAGGGCGATAGCCGGTTCGTATCGTCCGTCAGGAAGCCAACTGACCGCTGGCGCGGCAACCCCGAGCGCCGAAAGCGCCATGTCGAGTACATCGACCTGAGCCGCATCCAGCCTGTGCCCGCCCGTGTCGGCTTCTCCAAGTTGGCGAACATCAGTTACACCGAGGTCAGCGCCGAACTCTTCGACCCGAGCCGCCTGAAGAGGCTAAGCCAAGTCCTTGGGCGGACGTACGACCTTGCGAAGATGGCTCTGACTTCGGGAGACGAGCACCGGAGTGTGGCGGTCATGACTCAGCAGGGCGCCATGTACTCAGGCTTCCATCAGGGCGCAGGGGAGACGACGATCGCCGAACTACTACAGGTGGACATCCCGAAGTACAGTCTGGTGCTCATCGACGAGATCGAGAGCTCGTTGCACCCCCGGGCACAGCGCCGCTTGATCCGAGACCTTGCGGAACGGGCGCGGGAGTCGGAATTGCAGATCATTCTGTCGACGCACTCGCCCTACGTCCTCGCCGAGCTGCCGGCCGAGGCACGCGCCTACATCATGCAGTCCGCAAACAACCCTAGAGAGATCGTCTACGGGGTGAGCCCCGAGTTTGCATTGACGCAGATGGACGATGTGGCGCATAGCGAGTGCGACCTTTACGTCGAGGATCCCCGGGCTGAGACCATGCTGGTGGAGATCCTAGCCGTGCATCAGACCAACCTAGTCCAGAGGTGTCAGGTGATCCCGTACGGCGCTGCGTCGGCAGGGCGAATCCTCGGGAAGATGGACGAGGATCGCAGGTTCCCTCGCCCGACAGCGGTGTTTCTCGACGGGGACAACAGCGCGGCTCCGGGCTGCAACCTACTGCCCGGTGACGATGCACCCGAACGAGTCATATTCGAGGCGTTGCAGACACGCGAATGGACGGGGCTGCCCGAACGACTCGGCCGTCGCCATTCGGAGGTCATCGACGCCTGCAACAAAGCCACCACCTTCGCCAACCACCATGACTGGGTCAACTACGCAGCGACGCAACTGGCAATCGGGGGCGACAATCTATGGCAAGCCATGTGTGCTGAGTGGGCCACGAACTGTCTCCCCAGCGAGGACGCCAAGGAGATAGGCCGCTTGGTCGAGGATCTGCTCGATGGAATACCACGTGAGCGCCAGCCGGCGACGAACGTGGCATCGGTTGCGCCCCCTTCGGCCCCGCCGACTCCCGCGCCCCGTCGGGCCCCGACTCCGCCCGACCAGACGCCGCTCTTCAGCCTCGACAGCCCGCCGATATAGCCCTGTGTGCGTTGCGAGCTGCACCCTAGTGGACTTGCGCGGGCGGATAGCAAAGAGAAGAGGTCAGCGGCCCGTGGGCTGCTCGATTCCGTACTGCGCAAAGACCTCTGGCCATCCTCGAATCTGCCATGCGTCCTTGTGCATGGCGAGTTCCGACAGGACGCGGCCTGTCCTAGAGGCCTTGCGACTCCATCCAGTCGGCGACGGCCAAGACCAGCGCGCTCGTACAGTTCTGCTTCACAGCATTGGCCAGATGGCTAATCACGACCACGTTGCCGGGGACGTAGCCCTCGTCGGGACGCAAGCGGTCCAGACTCGGAGACGCGTCATGGAGCGCGTCTGTTCCCTTGAGCAGCGGGATGCCCAGCGCGGGACACAGCTCAGGAATGTGGATGTCCTCGACCTCGATAGTGCAGGGCAGGCCGGCGGCCTTCGCCCTCTGGCGAGCGTGGACGAGCATCGTGTACTCCATGGTTCCCGTCATCCCATGCGTAGTGTGCGATTCCGCGGCAAGTCTACGGTGCTCGCACCCGCAGCTCCGGGTGTTCCCGCTCCTCAGGTTGTAGATGAACGCGTTGGCGGAGCCGCCGCAGTCGCATCTGCATTCCCAGCGCCCGTCGTCGAGTCGCCCCACCGCCGTGAGAAGACCGAATCGCTGACCGGTAAGATCGACTCGTAGTCTCATCGTCCTGCCTCGAAACAATCGGTTCCGCCCGTGCGGAGATTGGCGTCAGAGGCCATTCGACTTCATCCAGAGACCCACGGACTTGACTTGTTGGCTTGTGCAGTTCTGCTTGATCTTGTTGGCGAGGTAGCTGATCACTACTACGTTCCCGGGGACGTACCCCAGGTCGGGGCGCAGGCGGTCCAGACTCGGCGAAGCGTCTTGCGTGTTCGCACCCGGCACGAGCGGTATCCCGAGCGCGGGACAGACCTCAGGGATGTGGATGTCGTGAACCGTGATGGTGCAGGGAAGCGCGGCCCTCTTGGCTCGTACGCGGGCGCTCTTCCACATCTGGTGCTGCGTTGTTCCGCTCAGGCCGTGTGTTGTCATCCTCCGCCGGGTGGACTCGCTCTTGGCACAGCCGCAACTGATGGTGTGCCCACTACGCAGAGCACCGGCAGCCACGGAGGATACTTTCCCGCAATCGCAGCGACACTCGCAGCGGTGGTGCTCAAGGTGTCTCAAGACAACTAGGCGTCCGTATCGCTTCCCAGTCAAGTCGATGAAGCGAGCGTTGCTGTCGTCCCGTTTGAGGCAACCGCAGCTCTTCACGGTGCCTCTCGTGAGCAGGCTCGTCATGACCCGATGCGAACTACCGCACTCGCAGAGACAATCCCACAGTACGTTGCCATACCGGCGATCGCCGCTGTCCGCGATCACCGTGAGCCGTCCGAACTTCTGTCCGACTAGGTCAACGCGATTGCTCACTCTCTCACCGCCCCAATGGTTCCCCATGCTCCCGGCGCGAATACTACGCTTCGCCCGACATGATGCGACCCCGCACGGAGCAGGGGCGCGGAGGTCGGCTCACACGCTATCGCAGGAGGCTCACTTGAGCCCGAGCAGCTTGCGCCACCACGAAGTCACCTTCGATGCTGCATCCCGTGGCCGAGGCCAACACGGCCGCGAGTCCACCGAGCGTCCCGAGTCCACGCGGACGCACATGTCCGACCCCGGCTGCCTATGGCGCTGCGGGAAGTAGAGACAGTCCCGGCACAGCCAACGCTTCGCCGTCATCGCATGCTGAACCACAGCGTGAACCCGACGATGAGCAGGACCAACAGTGCGATGCCGATCTGGTTGAATCTGAGGTAGTAGCGGAAGAAACGTGACCCGGCTCGCGCGCATCGCGGACACGCATCGTACTGATCAGCGTACTCACGGTCGCACTTGGCGCATCGCTTCATCTGGATCCCCTCAGATTGCCTTGTGCAGGAAGTACCAGATGCCGTTGAGCTTTGCCCAATGCTGGCTGAAGTTGTTGGTGTACTTCTTGCCGTAGTCGCTGTACTGCCTTCCAGTGACCTGCAGCGTTTCGGTGCGGTCAATCTCCGCGACGTTCTGGTACGTCTTCTTGGTCACTGGCGACTTCCACTTGCTGAGATTGCGCACGCCACCCCACTTGACGCTCAGGATCTCAACATCAGCCATCGACGTCTTCCACTTCTTCAGCGACATCTTCTTGCGCTCGTCCGGGTGGATGTACTTGTACGAGACTGAGTCACGATGGAACTGCATAGCGGCCCAGCACCGCTTGTAGGTGGCGAGCGGTGTCATACTCAGGGACGCGACGACTGAACTCTGGCCGGGCACCACAACGAGTTCGGCTGAGTACGGCTCATGGTCTTTGACTGTCACCGCGAGCGTGCGCGTCCCAGGAGCCACGTTCTCCAGCGGGACTCCAATCACGACTGGCTGCCCATCGAGGGTGATGGTTGCGCTGGTGATCTTCTGCGGCTCGACTGCCAATTCCTTGATGCTTACCGTCACCGCAGCGTCGGTGATCTCGACAGTCGCGCTCGCATCACCGTTGCTGAAGTCCAGGTCCACTTGGGCCTCGGGGAATCCGCTCGCAGCTACGGAGGCCTTCGTAGTCGCTTTGCTGACCCCAGCGAGACTGAAGAAGCCCGTCGCGTCCGTTTGCGTAGTCTCACCCGACGCCGTGACGACCGCACCCACAATCGGGTCACCAGATGTGTGGCCCACGACACGACCACTAACAGTGGCGGTATTGCTGCAGCCAGTTGTGAACAGCGTGAGCGTGCACCCAAGGACGAGCAGGGCCGCGGTGCGGCGCTTCATGATGACCTCCCCCAAGATCGAGCGGATTCCCGATCCGCACATCTGCACCCTAGCACCAACGACTAACATGCGAGTCGCGCGCCCCCAGCGGCCGCACGCGACCTCGAGGAGCCCCCCCCACGATCCGCATCCTCACGGCCTGAGGGATCACCGCGACCGCCGAGATGCGACGTGCATATTCGCGAATTGAGAAACGCGGCCAGGCGGAGGGTATGCGCCTTTGCTGGGAGCGGCGAAGCGCCGCGCATGCGCCTTATGCGACCAGAGGGCACATAAGGGAGGGTGTCGGCCGCGGCCCCGGCGTGCAGGCGGTGGGGGGTCCCCATGGCATGACGGGCCCGGCGCGATCGTTCACGCGCGGTACGCGCACGCCACCTGTTGTGATTAAGCACGAACGGGGGGCAGCGGCGATAGTGACCCTGTAGTCCAACTGCGCGTCCGAGCTGGCGGCGTCCACGAAGCGGTCCTCAGGGACTTCGCGGGATCGTCGACTTTCGTGGTGAACGCAGGCTCCCCAGCCTTGGGGCTGGCCGCGGCGTACATCCTGTCCGCAAGACTGGTTCCCTTTCCGGGCGCGGCCCCACAGCTCCCACTGCATCCCGCCAGGAGCAGCACCGCCCCGAACGGGCCGTCCGCTACGGCCTGTCGTCTTCAACTCCCACCCTCTGAAGCGCGCCAAAGAGGGAGGCTCCAAACGCGGCGGACATCACAGTCCAGAACAGAAGAACCCGGGGACCGGCTCCAGATGCCGGGACAGGTGGCGAAGACTCCGCGGAGGCCGAGAGTGACGTCGCGTCCGCGGATGCGGTGTCTTGGCCAGCAGGGACCTGCGCAATATCCGAGCCTGGGGTGGCCACAACCGCGTGAGAAGCCACGTCTGACTCCGCACGCTCAGCGGGCGGCTCTTGCAGCTGAGCGTCGTGGGCCGCGCTGAACATCAGATCGGCCAGATCGTTGGCCGCGCGGCTGAGCGACATCCGCGTGATGGAAACCACCTGCGCGTCCATTCCCGCGGCTGCGAACTCGGTGACAAGACTCACGTAGGACTGATGCGAAGTGGCCGCGGCCTGCTCGGTCTCAGCGGTCACATCGGTGATCTGTTGTAGGCCGTCGGGTACGACCCATTCTCGATTCTCGTCGGGCTGGTCGGTGTAGGTCTGCGCGAGCTGTTCATAGCGGCTGTGAATCGCCTCCTCAGCGACGCACTGGTCAGTGTGCAGTGGATTGCAGATATCCGAGTAGTAGTGGGACAGCAGCCCGAAGCTCCTGCTCGCCGACACGCGATCGCCCGCTCGGAGATCCTGCACGGTCTCGTCGTAGAGCGCCTGCACTCTTGTCGGCGCGTCCCCGTAGGCCGAACCCCAGATGTCGTAGACATGGTGATATGTGTCGTGGAGGACCATGTCCGGGTCGTCGGTCACCGGCTGCGCAACCGACCAGTCGAGCCACGTCACGCCCTCTGCCACTGCGAGTCTGCTGGCTTCGTACAGGATCCAGTCATGAGTCCCGAAGCCTTGCCCGCCGTCTGGCCCATTCGACCACCCGACGAGAGCCGGGACAAGCAGGCATGCCAGAAGAGCGACGGCAACGCGTCTGAGCGCGTGCCGATCCGCCTTCGCCCCTCGCAGAACGCTCACGACGGTGGATTGCACCTGCTACACGGCGTAAGGCCCTCGGCCTTCGCGTCGCTGAGGCTGATAGCGATCTTGCTCTTGGACAGGTAGCTGCATCCGCTCGTGTGGTACTTGGAGCCTGTGTTGGTCTTGTAGACGGTGACCGTGGCCTTCGGAGCCGGCTTTGGTTTGGGCTTCGGAGCAGGCTTCGCCGCGGGAGCGGGACTGGGGGCGGGGGCGACGACGGCAGGCTCGGGCTCGACCACAGCGGCAGGCTCGGGCTCAACCACCGCGGCCGCAAGGGTCTCATCGGCAGACTGCTGGGTCGTCTCAGACTCCACGACAGCAGGCGCGGGCGGCGTGACCACGGATGGAGCTGTCACTACCTGAGGAGCCGGCGGTGCTGGGGAGATGTTCGTGTTCCCCGTACCCGCTGAGGCAAGCATCGCGAAAGCGAAGAGCGCCCCAAGTGCGGTAAGCGCGACACGGATTGGAACAGCGAACTTGTTTCGCTTCCACATCAGGTAGATGCCATAGAAGATCGTGAACGGTAGTAGGAGAACGGCCAAAACGACCTTGACCCACATTGGGATTCTCGACCACGTGCTTGGCGCCGCGGCGACCACCGGGACAGCCTCTACAACTGACGGTTCAGGGGCTTCGTACACGCCCGAGATGCACGTCGCGGGATGCCCGTTCGTGCACGATCCGTCAGCCTGCAGCCATGCGTTGGCTCCGCACTCGGAGCAGTAGCCCGCCTTCGCCATCGTCCCCCCTAGTCTCAGCCCCCAAAACGCGAATCCAGCGTGCATTCACAGACTCAGTGAACTCGAACGGCTGCCCATTCTGCCCGCCGTTGCGCGCTGCGCCCCTGCGGCGAGTCTACGCCTACGCGACAACGTCGTGGGTCGCAATTCGCTAGGGACTGGCCCACCGCCGAAGCCGTCTGGGCGTCAGAAGTAGCCGCTACTTCGGGGTGATTGGTGGCGTCGTCCACATCCGCCCTCTCCACAGGGAAGCGCCCGTCGCAGGAAGTGAGCCCCGCGCCAGTCGCTTTGCCGTCGCACGGGTCGGCGCGCATGTCAGTGCTGTGCGAGACTGTGGCGGGGAGAACGGCGCGTCATGCGCACAGGGGGTTCTGAGGGGGAGTCGATGAAGAAGCTCGTTGCGTTGCTGTGCCTGCTCGCAGTCCTATGCGTGGGGTGCAAGAGCACGGCGACCTTCCACGGGCGCCTAGTGAGCAAGACCACGGGACAGCCAATAGCGGGGGCCACGGTCGTCATGCCATCGGGGACGGCCACCACGGACTCGAATGGCGGATTCAGCGTGTCGGGGCTCGCGATTGGCTCCGTTCAGGCCAAGATCACCGCACCCGGGTTCGAGCCCGTGTCTCAAGATCTCAAGGTGACTGCCAGCGAGGCGGCGACCACGCCGGTCGAATTCCCTGACGCATCCCTTCGCGTGGTCGTCGCAGAGACTGCGGTTGAGAGAGCGGCAGTCAAGAAAGCGACCGTGCACCTCGGTGAGACGACGGCCGCAGTGCAGCCTGATGGATCGTTCAAGGCGAGCGGGCTGCCAAGTGGGGACGTCACCATGAGCGTCGAGGCGGCTGGCCATGAGACGAGCTCGAGCGTCGTGACCTTGGTGGCCGGCGACAACGTCGCCACGATGACGCTCAGCCTAACGGCCAAAGCAACGTACCAGCGCTACTACGACGCCTACTCGTACGGCAGGTTCACCGCCGCGTACAAGTACCTCCACGCCGATATTCGCAAGAAGGAGTCGTACAAGCAGTTCGTCAGGGACATGAGCGGGAGCGGCACTTCCATCTCACTGAAGATGGCCGGGCAGAGAGTGCTCAAGACCTGGCGCTCGAAGCGGACGAAGCGCACATATCGGGACGTGGCCGAGATCGACCGCTCGTACGTGTACGAATGGTATGGCAGGAAGTACACGGACAAGCTCAGCCAGCACTTCGTGAAGGTCAAGGGCGTGTGGTACATGGTCTGGGCGTCCTAGGGCGTGGATGCGACTTGTGAGTGGCGAATCTGCGGCCATCCAGCAGGCGAGGACAACCATGGCAGGGGGCCACATGATGACGCACACGTGCAGGGCGAAGAATTGCAGGATGAGGTGCCGGCAAGTACCGTCCGGGCGGCCTACATTCGAGACATGCGCAGCGGAACCGCGTATCCGGTTCTCAGAGGATTCGCTGGGATCGTGGCGGTGCCCTGCTACGCGGGCGCGAGTGTCTATGTCGGATACGTCGCCAGCAATGCGGGCGGCAATGGCAATCCTCCCGCGTTCTACGCGGGTTTGGCGGGTTCCGTCCTGCTTGTCGTCGGTGGTATCGCCTTCAAGGAGTTCACGACAGCGCTGCTCGACATCGCCGACGCGACGATCGATACGGCCTACGTCGCTTGGACATCGAGCGACGAAATCGATTAGGTTCGGGTTGGATGGCGGCAAGACGTGACCTCCATAGTCGCGGTGTGGCCACCGTCGCGACCCTCGCGACACAGAAGCGCCCCGTCACTCCCGGCGGGGTGCTTCGCATGTCAGCACGCTCTGACAGTATGATGGCCGCAGGGGCGAGCAGGCCGGTGCCAACGGCGTCGCAAGATTCGAAGACTCTCGGGGGGAATGAATGGCCGTACACAGCACGATGCCATGTCCATACTGTCAGAAGATGAATCCGGCGCCGGAGGATGAGCTCGGCCGCACTACCGTGTGCCAATGGTGCCATCGGAAGTACGGCTATGACGCGGCAGGCGTCGCCGTGGCGGTTGTTCCAGATCAGCTGAAGGACCCACCTGCGGGCCGGCTCGGAGCAGGTCCAGCGTCCGCGCCAACCGCGCCGTCTGCGCTGGTCGCGCGTTGCCCGGAGTGCGGTGCGATCAACCTTCACGCCGCGCGCTTCTGTTCGTCCTGCGGAGTGACGATGCCAGAGCCGGACAGACTGGCCGAGCTTGCGGCCCTGCAGGCTGAGGTCCACACGCTGCAGCGCAATCTCATCGCACTCGAGTCCAAGCTGCCAAACACGGGACTCCTGAGTGACAGCTTCTGGACGCGAGCTTGGGCCGTCTTTGGCCACTCGCTGGCCGTCGGCGCAATCATCTACGGTGCCGTATTGCTTCTCGCAGTGGCATTCGTGCGGAGATAGCACCCTGGGGCGATGAGGGGGGAACGATGGACGACGAAATCTTCTATGAGACGGTCGCCGAGGAGCTAGAGCGCGGCGAACTCCGCAAGGGCCTTTGGACGAAGGCGCTCACTGAGGCCGGAGGTGGCGAGGCTGGCGGACGGGTCTACCGAGGGCCAACCACGTACCACGACCCATCTGATCGTGTAGCAATCCAAATCGGGTCACCCGCGGCGAGACTGTAGATTCCGGAGTAAGCACGGAAGATCTGGCCACCCCGGCTGACGGAGACGTAGCCAGTCCAAGCCCCGTTCACGAGCACGCGAAGTTCCATGGTCGCGGCGTACTTCTTCGGCGTACTTGCTGTGGGTGCCGGAGCCCCTCGCGACACCGTCAGTCCGACCTTGCTGCCCGGCAATGCTTCGGCTCCCGCCTCGGGGGACTGCGAGATGACAGTCCCCCTGCTCACCGCACTTGTCTTCGTCACCACAGAGACCCCAAGACCGGCAGAGGCAAGTGACTTGGAGGCTGCGGCCTGAGTAGTGCCGACGACGTCCGGGACTTCCACAGTTTCTGGGCCTCGGCTGACGACCACGTCAACAGGCGACCCTGCGGCAGCTTCTCCTCCGGGGCCGGGCGTCTGGGATATCACCGTCCCGGCAGGAATCGAGGAGTCGTAGGTGCGCGGAGCTTCTACCATCCGCAGGCCAACCGCCGAGAGCGCGGCTTTCGCTTCGCCGCTCTTGAGGCCCACGATGCTTGGAACCTTGGCAGGAGGTGGACCTGCGACGAGTATCGTGACGGACGTGTCTTGGCTTGCGCTACTTCCTGCGACGGGATTCTGCGCGACAACGGCACCCGCTGCCCCCTGGGCGGTGTCGTCATACGTGACGCGCACGCTCGCGAAGCCAGCGTTGGAAAGCACCTGTACGGCTTGTTGCGGCGTCTTGCCCTTCACGTCTGGAACGCTCGCTCCGCATCCCGCAAGCAAGACGGCGACCATACTCAGCGCAATCGCACAGCACAGGTGAGTCCGGAGATCCTTCATGATCTCTCCCTCCACGTTCTCCAGCACCTCAGATAGGATGCACCCGCGTGCTGGATGGCGCTCGCGGCGATTCCCTACAAGTTCGACCGCCATACCGACACTTGGTAGCCGCGACGCTGATGCTCTCCGCACAATAGGAACATGGCCTGTTTGGGTCTTCGCTCGGGGGCCACCTCACGCGTGCCTCATTTGTGCCCGCAACCGAGCATAGGCGGCCGCCCTGACGCCCCCCTCGCCGAGTACCCTACTCGTTCACGTCGATTGACTGCGCACCACCGTCCGACACGTGCGCCGTCCAGTTCACGCCGTCCCAGTACCTGCACTCATGACGGCCCACCGGGTCGGCGAACCAGCCGGGGGGAGTCACGCCCTGCGGGGGCACACTCGTGGCGTCGCGAGGCGAACCGGCCTTCTTCTTGGAACGGCTTGTGGCAACGGCGTGGCCTATCGCGTAGAGACCGAGTTCGACAGGTCCCCGGCCAGACTCGCTGGCGGCCTGATCGT
>JGI24144J35610_10000570_pt1 | contig 11666 bp, 18 predicted proteins | sample BarGraIncu01121A_FD_35610 | JGI IMG/M metagenome (IMG submission 35610)
ATCACGCCCCGCACCCGCTCGTCTTCCAGGTAGTAGACGACGCCGGTCTCGTTTTCCTGCTGCCAGTCGGCATAAGTCTCGAGCGACGAGGAGACGTCTCCGACCGCCTCGTAACCGAAATCGAACAGGTCGGAGAAGAAGTAGGGCATGTAGTCGTACGGCTCTCCCGCCCCGGCCATGTTGCGCCCGGCCGCCTTTCCCTGCGCGACGGCGTTGTCCCAGTGCTCGACACGCATCCTCTTGCCCAGTGCCGCGTAGGGGAAGTTGGCGTTGTCGCCGGCGGCGAAGATGCCGGGAACAGAGCTCTCGAGTAACTCGTTCACTTCGATGCCGTTCTCGACTGCCAGCCCGGCCGAGGAAGCGAGCCCGACCTCCGGAGCAATCCCCGCTCCAACCACGATCGAGTCGCAGGCCAGATGCTCGCCCTCGCGCGTCTCGACCGCCAGCCAGCCGCCCCTGGGCGCGAAAGAGATCGGGACATCCTCGCTCAGAATGCGAATCCCACGCTGCTCATACTGCTCCTGGATCGAGCGGGCGAGCGCCTCGGGGAAGATGCGCTGCAGCATCAACCGACCCGGGAACACCATCGTCACATGCGCGCCGTGCATGCTCAGCGCCGCCGCGATCTCCGCACCGATAAAGCCCCCGCCCACGACGAGTATCGACTTCCCTTCCGGGTCGCGGCTCAGCTCGACGTAGTCGTCGAGCGTGCGATAGTAGAAGACGTTTTTGAGCTCAGCGCCCGGGATCTGCAGGCGGCGCGGCGTTCCGCCGGTGGCGAGGAGCAGCTTCCCGTAGCGCTCGCTGCGGCCCCGGTCGGTGAGAATCGTCTTCTCGCCGGGATCGATCTCGCTGACCCGTTCATCACTCGCCAGCTCGACGCCCGCGCGCTCGAAGTAGGCGCGGTCGTGGACGAAGATGTCGGTTACCTCGTTCTTGCCCGACCAGAGCTGCTTGCTGAGCGGCGGGCGGTCATAGGGGAGATGCGACTCGGCGCCGACGAGCAGAATCGAGCATGAGCTATCGAGCTCGCGGATTCCCTCCACAGCTGAGATCCCGGCGCGCCCACCACCGACGATTACGTAATCGAACACGCGTCACTTCTTCCCGTCTGCGACGGCGACTACACACAACTCTCGAACTCNCCGGGCCGGGAGGCCACCACTCCTCCCTCCCCGGTGTCGAGAACCTCCAGCGGAATGAAGACCCGNCGACTGGGTGTGATCGGTGGATGCGAGGCTAGGACGCAGTGCCCGAGTTCGTAGCCGNNGGCTACGGGCGCGACCGAGGACGACGCATCGCGCCGCCGAGTGCGGCCAGTGGGCGGAGTGCTTCGTTTCGCTGGAGGTTCATTGCCTATTCGTAAAGGATGCGCGTNTCTGCGACGAGACCGTGCCAGAACGCGAGATGAGAGAAGCCNCTCAATGGCTGAGCCAGGGAGATCGACACCTACCTCCCTGGCTCAGATCCNATTCGCGAACGACGCAGGCGTCAGNAACNAGCCGGCGTTAGCCAGACAAGCTCATCGNAGTGGCACCGTCCCCNCGANATTCNGCGGGCCCTGCTTGATTTTCACCTTCGAGCCGTCGTCCATCGTGAGCACGATCTCGCTGACTGTGCTGCCGTTGGGAAACTCGGCATAGACGATGTTGTTCTTGAGCTTGACAGGCGACAGCTTGCCGTTGACGATCGCGTCGATCCTCTTCACCTGATCTCGAGCCTCTCCGCCGATTCCGGTCGGCGAAACGCGAGCTCGTAGCTGCCGACGATGCCTGCCAACGCGCCGCGAAAGCTCTGGTAGCGACGGCTGTAGACGTCCTCGATCGTCCGTGTTTGCCTGTCCATACGCCTGAGAGAGGGCAAACGCAGTCCGTTTCTTTAGCGACGAAGCTCTTTCGCCATCTCGTAGTACTCGAGGTGCTGACCGGGCGCGACCTCGTAGTCCTCCTCGGAGACNATCTCGTAGCCGAGACGCAGGTAGAACTCTTTCGCCGGAAGCGAGGCGCTCAGATCGAGCCGCTCGANTCCNNCTGCGAGCGCCGCGGCTTCGAGCTCGGCCATCATCNTCTGCCCGATGCCGCGGCGCTGCCAGGCGGCGCGGACGAACACCCTCCTGACCGTTGTCCCGGCACGAGTCCCGGTCGCAACCAGCTTCCCGCCCGAGTGCACCACAATCGTGTGCCCGGAGGCTGCGTCAGAGATCACGACCTCACGCTCGTGGTACTGGTGGAAGAAGTCGACCACGCGCGGCGGGTAGACAGCGGCGTAGCTCGTGTCGATCGTCTCGCGCACCAGCTCGCAGACCTCGTCGAGGTCGGTCTCACGGAAGCGCCTGACCGCCAGCTTCTCGGCCCGCTCGGTCACGAGGCCGCAATTCGCTCGACGACCAGCGTCAATCCGTCCATCGCCACTATCCGTACGCGCTCATCGGTGTCCGCACCCTCGGCGCAGACGGCAGCCCAGAGCTCGCCCTTGTAGCTGACGCGGCCGCGCGGACTACAGGGCTCGCTCACTCTGACCGTGCTCCCGACCATCTGTCCGGCCCCAACCGCGGCCCGGCGCCGGCGCGAATACCAGATTCCGAATACGACCTCGCCGCCTCCCCGAGGACGCCAAGAGCCAGCACGAGCCCGTTCCAGGGCGCCGGCAGAACGAATACTGCAAGCACGATCGCGGTCAAAAGCAGCACGCCGACAGCCTAGTACGCCCCGAAACGAAGGCGCACCGGCGAGCGATGGCTCCAAATCGAGCCGTTCTTCGCCAGAGGGCGCCCGCGGCGATTTGGTCGCCCTGCGCCAAACCGACACTGAATCTGCACAGCTGCGTGCTTCGCTGAGCTCCTCGGGCCGGTACTTTGAGCCAACCCCGCGGGCGGGTGGCTTGGTGGCGGGCGAATAGAGAAGTGCTCTAGTAACGCGGCCGGGGCGGTAACGCCGTCTCGAGGTCGCTAGAGACGGATTCGAGCTCTACGTCAGCGCCACGAAGCTCAGTCGATGGCGCCGGGCACGTAGTCGACGAGCTCGAGATAGACCATGTTGGCGGCATCGCCCGACCTGGGCCCGATCTTGACGATGCGCGAGTAGCCACCGGGGCGATCGGCAAAGCGCGGTGCGACCTCGCTGAAGAGAATGTGCACGGCGTCGACCGAGCGTAGCTTGGCGATGGCCAACCTACGAGCAGCCAGGTCGCCCCGCCGGGCGAGCGTGATCATCTGCTCGGCGAACGGCTTGACGGCCTTGGCCTTGGCCTCGGTCGTCTTGATGCGCCCGTGCTCGATCAGCGCGCAAACCAGGTTCGCGTAGAGAGCGTGCCTGTGCGCAGAGTCGCGCCCGAGCTTTTTGCCTTTGTGCTGGTGCCGCATCGTTCCGGAACCCCTAGTCCTCGCCGCGCAGGTTCAGGCCGTGAGCTGCAAGCGTCTCCTTGACCTCTTCGATCGACTTCTTGCCGAAGTTCGGNATCGCGCCCAGCTCGACCTCGCTCTTGGAGACGAGATCGCCGATTGTCTCGATGCCGACGCGCTTGAGGCAGTTGTAGGAACGAACGCCCAGTTCGAGCTCCTCGATCGGGAAGTTCTCCATGCCGTGGGCAACCGTCGCCTCGGGCGCGGCCTCGGCGGCGGCGACCTGCGTCAGTCCCTCGATCTTCTCCACGTCGGTGAAGATGGCGAGCTGGCGGATGAGGATCTCGGCCGCCTGTGCCACCGACTCGCGCGGATCGATCGAGCCGTCGGTAGTGATATCGAGGCGAAGCTTGTCGTAGTCGGTGCGCTGACCGACGCGGGCGGCTTCGACGTCGTAGGAGACGCGACGAACCGGCGAGAAGATCGAGTCGACCGGAATGACTCCGATCGTGTGCTCGGGCCCGCGATTGAGCTCGGCGGGGACGTAACCGCGACCGCGTCCGATCGTCAGCGTCAGCTCGAGCTTGCCGCGATCAGAAAGATGTGCGATCTCCAGCTCGGGATTCAGCAACTCGAGATCGGCGGGCGCCTCGAGATCGCCGGCCGTAACCGGGCCCGGCCCCTTCTTCGAGAGCCGCACTTCGATCTCGGGCGAGTCGCCGTAGAGGCGACAGATCAGNTTCTTCAGGTTGAGGACGATGTCGGTCACGTCCTCGCGTACGCCCGGGATGGTGGTGAACTCGTGTGCGACTCCCTCGATCTTCACCGAGGTGACGGCGGCGCCCTCTAGCGAGGAGAGCAGCACGCGCCGAAGTGAGTTCCCGAATGTGTAGCCGAAGCCGCGATCGAGTGGCTCGATCACGAAGATGCCGCGGCGCTCGTCCACTTCCTCGTGGACGATCTTGGGAACCTGAAATTCCATGAGGCTCGTGCGAGTAGCCAAGTTGACGTTCCTTTCCCTCTCCCTAAAACGTTCCCGGTCGGTTACTTCGAATAGAGCTCGACGATTAGTGACTCCTGCACCTGTGTGTCGATCTCCTCGCGCTCAGGCAAGCGCAGAATCGTCCCCGTCAGACCTTCATGATCGGCCTGCATCCAGCCCGGAACCGAGGCGGTGAGATCGGTGGCATCTCGGATCAACGACTCGGCGTCGGAGCCCGGCTTNACCATGATCACGTCCTCGGGTTTGAGCTGATAGCTGGGGATATTGACGCGTCGCCCGTTCACCTGAAAGTGCCCGTGGCGAACGAGCTGGCGGGCCTGCGAGCGCGAAGAGGCGAAACCGAGACGCGTAACCACGTTGTCGAGCCTGGTCTCGAGCAGGCGCAGCAGGGTCTCGCCGGTGATGCCCGAACCGCGCGCCGCTTTCTTGTAGTAGCCGCGGAACTGCTTCTCGAGCAGGCCGTAGTAACGGCGTGCCTTCTGCTTCTCGCGCAGCTGCTGCAGGTATTCGCTCTGCTTGATGCGACCGCGCCCGTGCTCACCCGGCGGATAGCTGCGTCGCTCGACGGCGCACTTCTCGGTCAGGCAGCGCTCGCCCTTGAGGAAGAGCTTGAGGCCCTCGCGGCGGCACTGCTTGCATTTTGGTCCTAGATTCCTTGCCATCGCCGCTTACACCCTGCGCCGTTTCTTTTGTCGAACGCCGTTGTGCGCCTGAGGCGTCACGTCTTTCACAGAGAGGATCTCCAGCCCGGCCGCCTGAAGCGAGCGAATGGCCGTCTCGCGACCCGATCCCGGGCCCTTGACGAAGACCTCGACCTTCTGCAATCCGTGCTCCATACCCTTGCGCGCCGCAGAGTCGGCCGTCACCTGCGCCGCGAACGGCGTCGACTTGCGCGAGCCCTTGAAGCCCGCCGAGCCGGCCGATTCCCAGACGATAACGGCGCCCTCGCGGTCGGTCAGCGCGACGATCGTGTTGTTGAACGACGTCTTGATGTGCGCCTGGCCAATTGCGATGTTCTTCTTGACGCGNCGGCGNGTACGACCGCGCGTCGGTTTTCTCGGAGGTGCCAACTATCTCCCCTTCTTGCCTTTGCCGATCAGTTTNTTCGGGCCCTTGCGNGTGCGTGCGTTCGTTTTCGTCCTCTGACCGTTCACCGGCAAGCCGCGGCGGTGGCGGATACCGCGATAGCAGGCGATCTCGATCAGGCGCTTGATTGCCTGCTGACGCTCGCGGCGTAGATCGCCCTCGACCTCGAGGTTCTGGTCGATGTAGTTGCGAAGCTTGGTGACTTCCTCGTCGGTGAGATCGCGCACCTTGGTGTCGGGCGAGAGTCCAAGCTCGGTGCAGATCTTGAGTGACGTCGAGCGCCCCACTCCGAAGATGTAGGTCAGCCCGACTTCGAGTCGCTTCTGGTTCGGCAGGTTGACGCCGGCGATACGTGCCATTGACTAGTCCTCTTACCCTTGCCGCTGCTTGTGGCGCGGATTGGAGCAAATCACCATCACGACACCGTGGCGCTTGATGACGCGGCAACGCTCGCAGATCGGTTTTACGGAGGGACGAACTTTCATTTTCTTTACCTGNGCCTGTAGGTGATCCGGCCGCGTGTCAGGTCGTATGGCGAGAGCTCGACCTTTACCTTGTCGCCGGGGAGGATTCGAATGTAGTGCTTACGCATCTTTCCCGAGATGGTCGCAAGCACGCTGTGTCCGTCATCTATTTGCACCCGAAACATCGTGCTCGGAAGCGCTTCGACGACCTCGCCTTCGACCTCGATTTTCTCTTCGCTCTTCGCCATCCTTCTCACGGAAACCGCGCTCAGCTGAGCGCGGTGATGCCCACGGAACGCGCGCGCACTCNGNCGCGCTGCGCCGCGGCAGGGAATCGTAGCAGCTCCAGCCGCGTCGTCGCACTCTTCGACCATCGTCAACCCGCCGAAAGCCCAGCTATTACGGCTAGATCGACGTCTGACGCCGCGGTGAGGATGCGCGGCCCGCTTTCGGTGACCGCAATCGAGTGCTCGAAGTGCGCCGCCAACGAGCCGTCGGCGCTCGAAATCGACCATTCGTCCTCGTGCACGAATACGTCCGGCGAGCCGGCCGTGATCATGGGCTCGATCGCCAGCGTCATGCCCACCTTCAGCTCCGGGCCGCGCCCGGGCTCACCGTAGTTGGGAATCTGCGGGTCTTCGTGCATGACCCGGCCGACACCGTGGCCGACGAGCGTGCGCACGACCGAGAAACCTGCACTTTCGGTCGTCTGCTGCACCGCGTGCGAAATGTCGCTGAGCCTGTTTCCGGCTCGAGCCCGTTCTACTCCCGCGGCGAGCGCTGCACGACACGTTTCGAGAAGCGCGATCGCCTCTGGGTCGGTCTCTCCGACCGGGAACGTGAAGGCGCCGTCGCCCACGAAACCGTTCAGCGTCACGCCAACGTCGATCGAGAGAACGTCCCCCTCGACGAGCGTGCAGCCGCCTGGAATGCCGTGCACGACCATGGAGTTGGGCGACGCGCAGATCGAGGCTGGATAGCCTCGATAACCCTTGAAGGTCGGCTCGGCACCGTGTGAGCGAATGAACTCCTCGGCCAAGGCGTCGAGCTCGGCGGTGGTGACGCCCGGCGCGATCGCGGCTCCGACAACGGCCAGCGTGCGGGCGACAAGCTCGCCGGACTTCGCCATCCGCTCGATCTCGGACGGCGACTTGCGAATGATCACTGAAGAACTCCTCTCAAAACGAAGCTCCGTCGCCTGGCCACGCTCGGCGGGTCTTCATTCCGAAATGAATTCATGCCGCGCCGTCGAGCACGCGCTCGATCTCGGCAAACACCTCGTCCATACCGGGCGAGGAATCAATGGCGACTAGGATCCCTGTGCTGCGGTAGTAGTTGGAGAGCGGCTCGGTTTGGCGGCGATAGACCTCGAACCGATTCTTGATCACATCGGGGNTGTCGTCGGCTCGACCCTGCTCGGCTGCGCGCCCCAGCATGCGCTCCACCGCGGTCTCCTCCGACAGTTCGAGCTCGAGCACGATCTCGAGCGGGCGACCGAGCTCGGCCAGGAGCGCGTCCAGTGCCTCGGCCTGGCCGATCGTGCGCGGGAAGCCGTCGAGGACGAAGCCGCCCTGTGCATCGGGTTGAGACAGCCGGTCGCGGGTGACCTCCACGACCAGCTCGTCGGGAACGAGCGCCCCGCTTTCGACGATCTCCTTCACCTTCTGGCCCAGCTCCGACCCGGCCGCGATCGCGCTGCGCAGCATCTCGCCGGTCGAGATGTGCGGAACTCCGTGCGTCTCGGCGATGCGAACCGCCTGCGTTCCCTTGCCGGCGCCCGGAGCGCCCAGCATCACGATGCCGAGCTCACTCATTTCAAGAACCCTTCGTAGGAGCGCGCCATCATCTGCGATTCCATCTGGCGCATCGTGTCGAGAGCAACGCCGACGACGATCAGGATCGAGGTTCCGCCGAGGGCTCGAGAGCTCGCCTGCTGGAAACCCGCGTACTTGATCACGAATACGGGGAAGATCGCGATCAGCGCCAGGAAGAGCGAGCCCGGCAAGGTCAGGCGCGTCATCACGCGGTCGAAGTACTGTGCGGTCGGCGGTCCGGGACGGATACCGGGGACGTAGCCGCCGTTCTTACGCAGGTTGTCGGCCTGGTCGACCGGGTTGAACTGAACGGCCGTATAGAAGAACGTAAAGCCGATGATCAGCAGCGCCTCGAGGCTGATATAGAGGTTGCCCGTCGCCTGGAAGTGCGTATTGACGAAGTGCGAGGTGCCCGGGAAGAAGAGCGCGATTGTGGGCGGGAAGGACATGATCGCCGCCGCGAAGATGACCGGGATGACGCCGGCCATGATCACGCGCAACGGCATATAGGTCGAGCCGCCGCTCGTCATGCGGCGACCCACCACGCGCTTCGCGTACTGGATCGGAATCTTGCGTTGCCCCTCCTGAACGAAGACGACCGCCACGATGACAATGATCACCAGGATCGGGAAGAAGAGGCGCTCGGTGGAGTTGCCGTTGATCCAGACGGTAATGCCTCCATAAAGGCCGGCGATGATCGAGGCGAACACGAGCAGCGAGATGCCGTTGCCCACGCCTCGCTTCGTGATCAGCTCGCCCATCCACATCAGCAGCATCGAGCCTGCCGTGAGCGTGAGGATGATCAGCATGAAGCGGCCGGCGTTCCCGGGCAGGTAGCCCTGGCGATGGAACAGGTAGGTCCAGCCGATCGCCTGGATGAAGGACAGCAGAAGGGTGAAATAGCGCGTGTACTGGGTGATCTTTGCCTGCCCGGACTCGCCCTCTTTCTGGATCCGCTCGAGCTGGGGAACAGCCGCGGTCATCAGCTGCATGATGATCGAGGCCGTGATGTAGGGCATGATCCCGAGCGCGAAGAGCGAGAACTTGGAGAGCGCGCCGCCCGAGAACAGGTTGAGCAGGCTGAGTACGGTGCCGCCCTGGCTCTGGAAGGCCTCCTTGATCTTGGCGGAGTCGACACCGGGGGCCGGCATCCAGCAGCCAAGCCGGTAGAGCGCGAGAATGACCGCGGTGAAGAGGACGCGCTTACGAAGCTCACGAACCTTCCAGGCGTTGGCGAGCCAGGAGAGCATGCGTCCTCGTTACTCCTTCGGCTCGGCGGCCGGGGCTTCGGCCGGAGCTTCCTCTTCGCTCGGCGCAGGCTTTGCCTTGGCGCGCTTCTTCGGCCGAGCCTTGGTAACCGACTCGCGCAGACACACGACCTTGCCGCCCGCCTTCTCGATCTTCTCCTTGGCACTGGCTGAGAAGCGGTGCGCCGTGACGGTCAGCTTTTTGCTCAGCTCGCCGTCACCCAGCACCTTGATATCGACGCGGGTGTTCGAGACCAGCCCCTCTGCGAGCAGCAGCTCGGGAGTCACATCGCTTCCGGTGTCGAAACGCTCGAGATCGCGAACGTTGACCGGCTGAGTCTCGGTGCGGAAGGGACCGACGGGCATGGCGTCTTTCGATGTCGAGCCGCGCAGCTTAGGCAGGCGCATGGCCAGAGGCATCTGACCGCCCTCGAAGCCCGCGCGCATCTTGTGCGAGCCCGCGCGCGACTTCTGTCCCTTGAGCCCGCGGCCCGAGTAGCGCCCCTTGCCGGAGCCCTGGCCGCGGCCGACTCGCTTGCGCGACTTGCGCGGCTGAGCCGGAGAGAGGTTCGAGAGGTTGATCTCTTCGGTCATCGCGCTTCCTCGACTTTGACGAGATGGTTGATCTTCTGGAGCATGCCGGTCAGCTGCGGACTCTCTTCGCGCTCAACCGAGCGACCGATGCGTCCGAGTCCGAGCGCACGCAACGTCCCGCGGTGCCGGGGGCTCTGAGTGATGACGCTTCTGGTCTGCGTGATGCGCACACGAGCCATCAGACAGGTGCCTCGGTCGTCTTGGCGGGTGAGCGCGGCGGCAGCACGTCGGCAATTGACTTGCCGCGGATGCGCGCCACATCTTCCGGTCGGCGCAGGCTCTTGAGCGCATTCACCGTCGCCTTGGCCATGTTGATCGGGTTGGTCGTGCCGAGACTCTTGGCCAGAATGTCGTGGATACCGGCCAGCTCGAGCACCGCTCGCACGCCGCCGCCGGCGATGACGCCGGTTCCTTCGCTGGCAGGCCTGAGCATTACGCGCGCCGCATCAAACTTTCCGATCGTCCCGTGCGTGATCGTGGTGTTGTGCTTGGGCACGGTGAAGATGTTCTTCTTGGCATCCTCGACCGCCTTGGTGATCGCCAGCGGAACCTCGCGCGCCTTTCCATAGCCGACTCCGACACGGTCGATCTCGTCGCCTATTGCCACCAGAGCGGTGAAGGAGAAGCGCCGGCCGCCCTTTACCACCTTGGCGACGCGGTTGATCTCGATTACACGCTCTTTCAGCTCACGTGGATCGGATGATTCTACGTTTCTCAAAACTTGAGTCCTCCTTCACGCGCCGCTTCCGCGAGCGCCTTGACACGACCGTGGTAGAGGTAACCGGCGCGATCGAAGACGCAGGTCTCGACCCCGGCCTTGCTCGCGCTCGCCGCCAGGCGCTTACCAACCTCGGCTGCCTGGACGGTCTTGTTGCCTTTGAAGCTCTTGGGCAGGCTCGACCAGGCCGCCGACGCGAGCGTTCGCCCGTGCTCGTCGTCCACGAGCTGGGCCGAGATGCCTCGATTGGAGCGGAAGACGACCAGGCGCGGCCGCTCGGCCGTGCCGGCGACCTTGCCGCGCACGCGCCGATGGCGGCGAATGCGCGCTTCGCGCGTAGTGAGAGTGCTCATGCCCTCTTACCAACCTTCCGGCGTACGTGCTCGCCGACGTAGCGAATGCCCTTGCCCTTGTAGGGCTCGGGCGGGCGCACCGCGCGAATCTCGGCGGCGGTCTGCCCCACCATCTGCTTGTCGGTGCCCTTGACGATGACCTGAGTCGGGACGGGGACTTCGAACTCGATTCCGTCACGCGGCTTGAGGACCACCGAGTGCGAGAAGCCAACGGCGAGCTCGAGGTCTTTCTCCTTGAGCGTCGCGCGGTAACCGACTCCTTGGATCTCGAGCTGCTTGGAGAAGCCTTTGGCGACTCCCTCCACCATGTTCGCCACGAGCGTGCGAGTGAGGCCGTGCAGAGCTCGATCGTCGCCGCGGTCGGTCGGCCTGGTTACTACAACCTGACCATCCTTCTGCTCGATCTTCATTCGCTGCGGAACGACCTGTAAAAGGGTGCCCAGCGGCCCGCTCACCTCAACGCGCCCAGGGGCGATGGTGACGGTGACTCCGCTCGGCAATTCAATTGGTTTTCTTCCAATACGACTCACGTCAGTAAACGTCCTTCACTCGCCGGCAGAAAGCGCCGGACTCTCGTCGGAACTCACCAAACAAAGCAGACGACCTCGCCCCCGATGCCTTCCTCTTGAGCGCGGCGGCTCGTGATGAGGCCCTTGGAGGTGGAAAGAATAGCGGTGCCCATGCCACCGAGTACGCGCGGTAGGCGATCGCCCTTGGCGTATACGCGGCGGCCGGGACGCGAGACACGGCGCAGGCCACTGATGACCCGCTCGCGGTTGTGCCCGAACTTGAGCTGGATAACCAGCGAGTCGAAGCTTTCGCCCTTCTCGACACGAAGGTCGCGAACGTATCCCTCCTCGACGAGGATGCGCGCAATCGACTCTTTGATGCGCGAGGTCGGCATGCGCACCTCTTCCTGCAGCGCCTTGTTGGCGTTGCGGATACGGGTAAGCATGTCGGCTATTGGATCGGTCTGCACGGTCGCACCCTCCTACCAGGAGCTCTTGGTCATCCCAGGAATGACACCCTCGTGAGCAAGCTCGCGCA
>JGI24144J35610_10000574_pt1 | contig 11628 bp, 11 predicted proteins | sample BarGraIncu01121A_FD_35610 | JGI IMG/M metagenome (IMG submission 35610)
CGAGTCGCTAGAGGTCTTGCCGCTCTCTTTCGAGCTCTCGCTCTTGCCGCTCTCACCGCCCGAGTCCGAGCTCGTTTCCTTGGCCTGGCGACGCGAGCCGCGCCCGTAGTCGGTCGCGTAGAAGCCCGTTCCCTTGAAATGGATCGCGACCGGATGGAGCACGCGCTCGACCGGGCCCGCGCCGCAAACCTCGCAGACCTCGGGCTGAGAGGCGTCCATGCGCTGGAGGACTTCGAAGACGTGACCCTTGGGGCAGCGGTACTCGTAGATCGGCATCGAGATTAAGGCTACACGGCTCGGTGTCTTCGCTCGCGCGCCTCGCGATGGCAAGGTGCGTCGTCAAATGCAGATAGCCCGCCGGGAAGGCTTTTTCGTTGCCGGCGGCGACCGCGGGCGGCCAGTGCGGCCGAGGCGCCGACGAGGCCGCCAAGCACGAAGGAGCCCGCGCTACGGAAGAATCCGCGTACGCCGCTTTTGCCGTTGCTCACAAGGGCCTCTTCCTTTCCGACCGTCCTGCTCGTCGCTCGGCGCTCGAGAAGCGTTCGCCCATCACGCTAGCGACTTGCGCGCGCCGCGTGAAGGAGGGATTCGATCGCTCGCATTCCCGTCTCGCCCAGATCGATGCTCGAATCGTTCACATACAGCTCGATATGAGCCCGGCGCACCTCTTCCGACAGCTCCTGAGCGTTGACGCGGACGTAGTCGCGGCTGGCCTCGGGATGACCGAGGGCGTACTCGACCGAAGCGCGGATTGCCCGCCCGGCGGCGGCGCTTGTCTCCGCGTCGAGATCGGAGCGGGCGCAGATGCCGGCCAGCGGCACCGGCAGTCCGGTCTGCTTCTCCCACAGCTCGCCCAGGTCGCAGACGCGCACCAGGCCGTGCTCGGCGTAGGTGAAACGACTCTCGTGGATGATCAAGCCGGCCTTCACCTCTCCCCTCTCGACCGCGCCGAGAATGCGNTCGTAGCGGAGCTCGACGAGCTCGCCCAGCGCCGGCGCGAAGCGGCGCAGAAGTAGCACGGCGGTCGTCTGCAGGCCGGGCACCGCGATCGGTCCGGCGGCGGCACGGGTCAGTTCGATCGGCTCGCGCGCGACCACGAGCGGCCCGCAGCCGAAGCCGAGCGCGGCGCCGCTCGCGAGCAGGCGGTAGCGATCGCCCAGGCCCGCGAAGGCGCCGAAACTGAGNTTGGTCAGCTCCAGCTCACCGGTGTGTGCGCGCCGGTTCAGCTCCTCTATATCCAGCAGCACCGGCTCGATCTGGAACGGCGCCTCGACCAGCCCGTGCGCCAGCGCGTGAAAGGCGAAGGTGTCGTTGGGGCAAGGCGAGAAGCCGAAGCGGAGCGTGCGCATCGCATCGACGGTACCGCAAACAACCGACTCTGCTTCAATCGTGCCCATGGCCAAGATCGAGATCGTCCGGGAGCCCTACGGCAGCCCGCTGTCGCGGCCGTTGACCGACGCCCAGGCCGAGGAGCTGCGCGAGCGCTACGGCGGCTGGGAGGGCGCCGGAGCCGAACCGGAGCCCGAGCTCTTCGACGACCCCGACGGTTACTTCCTCGTTGCCCGACTCGACGGCAAGCCTGTCGGCTGCGCCGGAATCTGCCGCTGCGAAGGTGAGCAGACNGCCGAGCTCAGGCGCATGTACGTCGCCCCACAGGCGCGCCGGCACGGAATCGCGCGCGCGCTGATGAACGAGCTGGAAGAGAAGGCGAGCCGGCTCGGATACGGAACGCTGCGCCTGGAGACCGGCCCCGAGCAGCCCGAGGCAATTCGCCTCTACGAGGCGGGCGGATTTGCGGTCATCCCCAACTTCGGGCCCTACTCGGCGCAGCGGCGCAGCATCTGCATGGAGAAGGTCCTTCTACAGCAGAGCCTCTAGCAAGCGCCGCGTCGCGCCCTGGAGTACGTAGAGACCGTCGTCGACGCGCCAGTTGGAGCGGCTCGGCTCCTCGACCTCGTTGGAGATCACGCGCAGCTCGAGCGCCGGGATGGCCGCCAGCTGCGCCGCTCGCAGCACCGAGAAGCCCTCCATCGCCTCGACCTCGACCTCGCTCGAGCCGCCGACGCTGGCGGTCGTCCCGACCGGCAGGAAGCGTGCCTCGGGGAGTGCGCTGCGCGCGGCTTCGAGCAGAGCCGGGTCGGGTGCGAGCCGGGTGGTCGAGAAGCGTGGGAAAAGGTCGCAGTAGATCGCCTCGGTGCCGACGACGACGTCGAGCACGTCGATGCCCGAGCCACGCCTGGCGCCAGCCAGCCCCACGTTGATCACCGCCCGCGGCCTCTCCTTGAGGATCTCCTTGGCGGTGGCGATCGCCGCCTCGACCGGCCCGACCCCGCAGGCGAGCAAGCGCGCCTGGTCGCGCGCGCCCGCGAGCTCCTGACCGATTGCTCCAACAAAGAGGATCACGTTGGAAAGCTACCCGCAGCGACGTCGCTTCGAACACTAGGCCGGATTTGAAGGCTGGTTCCCAGGGCGGCGGTACCAATCTCCACGCCAGAGCGCCTGGGGAATGAAGGTCGGTAGAGCGCCGGCTCAGGGTTCAGGCGCCTTTACCCACCCTCCCACGGGGCGTAGCACGGTAGCCAGAACATGCGCTCGAGAATGTGCCGGTTCTGTACCTAGCCAGGCCGAGTCAAAGGATCGGAGTTCTCCTGCAGAGCTGCGACGGACAGGCCGGCCGAACGCTCTAGGCCACGCGCAGGTGCATGCCAAGCTCGNCGGAGACGGCCTCTGGCTGCCTGCGCTCTTCCAGCTCGTCGGCTGGTTGCGACGGCCTGAGGATCTCTTTCAGATCGGGCGCAGGGGTGGTGGGACTCTCCGCGTCCTGCGAAGCTTCTGCGGTCTCTTTCGAAGCCTGCCCGCTCGGCTCGGTTTCCATATCGATCAGGACAAGAGACCGAGCGGAAACGCCGCGCCGAGCCACTGAGCCCAGCCACTTCGGCCGCTCGGCCTCTTCGGGATCAACCCACCCGGAGTCGTCGCCGTGCGTGCCCTCGCGCCGCGCAACTGAACCGAGCCACTTTGGCCGCGCTTCCTCCCCATCAACTTTATCCTCGCTCCATCCCACACCGTGCTCCTGAGCCAGGCCACGCCGTGCGATCGAGCCGAGCCAGCGAGGAGCCTCAGGGTTTTGGTCGTGAGGGAAATCTGTGTTTGGTGCCGCAGCCATGCCTCGATAATCGGCTCGAGCAATGCGGCGTTTCGCGAATTTTTGAAAACGACCACAAAACGGTGATGCCGATTTCCCGGTTTTACGTACCTGCGCCGAGTGGAGAAGATTCGGGCATTGATGGCCTCTACGATCGCCAACCAGTGCTACTAGACTCCAGCCCGTGAGCTACACGATCTTCCGCTACGAAGAACTCGAGTTCCGGCCGCCCTCGCGCGGGAATCAGAACCGCGGCCTCGCTCCGCTATCCGAAGCCCTGCAAAACATGCGCGCCAACGTCTGGCGCCTGCCGCCGGGGGTGCGCGGCGCACGCCATCTCGAGCACGTCCAGGACGAATTGTTCGTCGTCCTCGACGGCACAGCGACGATGCTCCTCGGCGACCCGCCCGAGCGAGTCGAGCTGCCGCAAGGTTCGGTCGCCGCCGTTGAAAGCGAAACCGCCCTCCAGCTCCGCAACGAGAGCGGTGCGGAGANCACGGTGCTGATCGTCGGCGCGCCGCCCGTCCAGGGNAAGGCCGATTACCTGCCCGACGTGGAGTAGGCCCTCTCCCGCAATACCGAAGCGGCTAGTTCTCCTCAGTCTTCTCCGCCGGCGCCTTGGTGAACGCGATCTCGTCGTTCTCGGCGTCCACCAGCACGGTGTCGCCCGCGGCGAAGTCGCCTTCGAGCAGGTGCTGGGCGAGCGGGTTTTCGATCAGGCGCTGAATGGCGCGCTTGAGCGGGCGGGCGCCGAAGGACGGATCCCAGCCGGTCTCGACGATCACCTCTTTGGCCGCAGCGGTCAGCTCGAGCGAGAGCTCGCGCTCGCTCAGGCGCTCGCGCAGGCGGGCGAGCTGGAGCTCGACGATGTCGGCGATCTGCGCGCGCGTCAGCTCCGCGAACTCGATGATCTCGTCGATCCGATTCAGCAACTCGGGCCGGAAGAACTCGCTCAGCTGCCCGGCCGAGCGCAGGTTGGAGGTCATGATCACGACCGTGTTGCGGAAGTCGACGGTGCGGCCCTGGCCGTCGGTCAGGCGGCCGTCGTCCAGTATCTGCAGCAGCACGTCGAAGATCTCCTGGTGCGCCTTCTCGATCTCGTCGAGCAGGATCACGCAGTAGGGCCGGCGGCGGACGGCCTCGGTCAGCTGACCGCCCTCCTCGTAGCCGACGTAGCCCGGCGGCGCCCCGATCAGGCGGGCGACGGTGTGGCGCTCCTGGTACTCGGTCATGTCGAGCCTGACCATGGCGCGCTCGTCGTCGAACATGAACTCGGCCAGCGCGCGGGCCAGCTCGGTCTTGCCCACCCCGGTCGGGCCGAGGAAGACGAAGGAGCCGATCGGCCGGTTGGGATCCTGCAGGCCGGAGCGGGCGCGACGCAGAGCGTTCGCCACCGCCTCGACGGCCTCGTGCTGGCCGATGACGCGCTCGTGCAGGCGATCTTCCATGTGGATCAATTTCTCGGTCTCGCCCTCGAGCAGGCGGCTGACCGGGATGCCCGTCCAGCGCGCCACGACCGAGGCGATGTCGTCCTCGTCCACCTCTTCCTTGACCATCGGCTCGTGCCCGACCTCGGCCTCGGCGCGCTCGTCGCGCTCCTTCTCCAGCGCCGGCAGCTCGCCGTAACGGATCTCGGCCACGCGCTCCAGCTCGCCCGAGCGCTCGGCCCGTTCGGCCTCACCGGATAGCTCGTCGATCTTCTGCGTGATCTCCTTGACGCGGTCGAGCGCCTCCTTCTCCTTGGCCCAGCGCGCGGCCAGCTCGTCTCGAACTGCCTGGGCCTCGACCAGCTCGCGCTCCAGCGGCTGCTTCACTTCCTTCTTCTCCTTGGCCATCGCGGCCAGCTCGATCTCGAGCTGGCGAACGCGGCGGTCGGCCTCGTCCAGCTCGAGCGGCGAGGAGTCGATCTCCATGCGCAGGCGCGAAGCCGACTCGTCGACCAGGTCGATCGCCTTGTCGGGCAGGAAGCGGTCGGAGATGTAGCGGTCGGAGAGGACGGCGGCGGCCACCAGCGCCGCGTCGCGAATGCGCACGCCGTGGTGGGCCTCGTAGCGCTCCTTCAGCCCGCGCAGGATCGCCACCGTGTCGGTCACCGACGGCTCGCCGACGGTGATCGGCTGGAAGCGGCGCTCGAGCGCGGCGTCCTTCTCGATGTACTTGCGGTACTCGTCCAGCGTGGTCGCGCCGATCGCGCGCAACTCGCCGCGCGCCAGCATCGGCTTCAGCATGTTGGCCGCGTCCACGGCTCCCTCGGCCGCGCCGGCGCCGACGATCGTGTGTAGCTCGTCGATGAAGAGGATCAGCTCGCCCTCGGCCGCCTTGATCTCGTTCAGCACGGCCTTCAGCCGTTCTTCGAACTCGCCGCGGTACTTGGCGCCCGCCAGGAGCGAGCCGATGTCGAGCGCCCAGACCCGCTTGCCCTTCAGCCCTTCGGGGACGTCGCCGGCGACGATGCGCTGCGCCAGCCCCTCCGCGATCGCCGTCTTGCCCACGCCCGGCTCGCCGATCAAGACCGGGTTGTTCTTGGTGCGGCGCGACAGCACCTGCATGACGCGGCGGATCTCGTCGTCGCGCCCGATCACCGGGTCGAGCTTGCCCGCTTCCGCCAGCGCGGTCAGGTCGCGGCCGAACTTCTCCAGCGCCTGGTAGGTGCTCTCGGGATCCTGGCTCGTCACCCTCTGTGAGCCGCGCACCTGCTCGAGCCGCTGCAACAGCTCGGCGCGCGGAACGACGTCGAGCGCAAGCAGCAGATGCTCGACCGAGACGAAGTCGTCGCCGAGCTTGCGCGACTCGTCGAGTGAGCGGTCGAGCAGGGAGGCAAACGCCGCGGAGCCTGCGGCTGAACCGCGGTGCCGGAAACAGTGGGGCGGGCGCGCAGGTCGGCCTCGGCTTTCGCGCGCAGCTCCTGCCCATCGCCGACGAGCGTGCGCGGCAGCTCCTGGTCGAGCAGGGCCACGAGCAGATGCTCGGGATAGACCTCGGGGTTGCCGCCGCGGCGCGCCAGCTCCTGCGCTCCCGCGACCGCCTCTTGCGACTTGAGCGTCAGCTTGTTGAAGTCCACCTCTCCTCCTATGCTCCCTTGCCCCTACGCCGACGCGATTGGGGAAGCGGCGGCTCGGGCGCCCGGTAGATCACGAGCTCGCGCCGGTAGGAGCGGTGCACCTGATCGATCGCCTCGCGCATCTCGCGCTCCATGCGATCGAGCCGCGCGTGCATCCGCCGCATCTCTTCCTCGAGCGTGAGTACCCGCTCGACCCCGGCCAGGTTGAGGCCCAGCTCGGTCGTCAGGCGCTGGATCTCGCGCAGCAGCTCGAGATCGGCCTCGGAGTAAAGGCGCGTGTTTCCACCCGTGCGCTGCGGGCGCACAAGCCCCTTGGCCTCGTAGATGCGCAGCGTCTGCGGGTGCATGCCGACCAGCTCGGCGGCGATCGAGATCATGTAGCGGGGGCGGTCGTCGGTCATCAGCGCACCAGCCTTTCGCGCGGGTTTTCTCTCGAAACCGACTTGAGCTGCTCGAGCGCTTCCTTCTCGACCTTGGAGAGCTTCTTGGGAACGGTCACGCGCACGCGCGCGAGCAGGTCGCCGCGGCCCGAGCCCTTGAGCTTGGGGGCGCCGTGGCCACGCACGCGCAGCAGCTTGCCCGACTCGGAGCCGGGCGGAATCTTGAGCGAGATCGTGCCGTCGGGAGTAGGCACTTCAACCGTGGCGCCGAGCGCGGCCTCCGGGTAGGTGACCGGCACCTCCACGACCAGATCGGCGCCGCGGCGCTCGTACAGAGGCGAGGGCGCAACGCGTGTGACTACGAAGAGATCGCCCGGCAGCCCTCCGTTCAATCCCGGCTCACCCTTGCCCTTGAGGCGGATGCGAGTGCCGTCCTTGACCCCGGCCGGGATCTTGACCTTGTACTGCTTGGTGCGCCGCACCTGGCCCGAGCCGCGACAGGTCGGGCAGGGCTTCTCGATGATCATTCCGGCGCCGCGGCAACGCCTGCAGGGTTGCGAAATGGCGAACGGGCCCTGGCTCTCGGCGACGACACCGCGGCCGCCGCACTCGGGACACGTCTTGGGCGAGGTGCCCGGCTTCGCCCCCGAGCCGCCGCAGGTCGCGCAAGCCGCGTCAACCTCGACCGGGACACGCGTCTCGGCCCCGCGCAGGGAATCTTCGAAGGAGAGATTGAGCGTGGCCTCGATGTCGCCGCCCCTCATCGAGCGAGAGCGCGCGCGGCCTCCGCCTCCACCAAACAGGTTCGAGAACACGTCACCGAAGCCACCCAGGTCGCCCAGATCGAACTGCTCGAAACGAACACCGCCCGGTCCCGCTCCGCCCATCTGCGGCCCGCCGGCGCCGAACGTGTCGTACTGCTTGCGCTTTTCGGGGTCGGAGAGAACGTCATAGGCGTTCTGGACCTCCTTGAAGCGCTCCTCGGCTTCCTTGTCGCCGGGGTTGGCATCGGGGTGGTGGCGCCGCGCCAGCTTGCGGTAGGCCTTCTTGATCTCCTCCGCGCTGGCGCTGCGCGAAACTCCGAGCGTCTCGTAGAGGTCGCGAGAGCTCATTTCGGAATGAACACCCGTCGACTGGGTGCGATCGGTGGATGCGAGACAAGGACGCAGGGAGCGCTCGTAGCAGCGCTACGGGCGCGACTGAGGACGAAGTATTCGCGCCGCCGAGCGCGGTCAGGCGGCGGAGTGCTTCGTTCTGAGAGTAGTTCCCGGGCCATCGTCGATCAGCTCTCGGGGGCGCTCGCTGCTGCGACGACGACGCGCGCCGGCCGCAGCACGCGGTCGCCGAGCAAGTAGCCGCGCTGAACGACTTCCAGGATCGTTCCCTCCTCCGCGCTCGAAGGGATCGCCGCCAGCGCCTCGTGCACGTGCGGATCGAAGGCGACGTCGGTGGGAATCTCCTGCAGTCCCTCCCTGGCCAGCACGTCGCTCAACTGGCGATGAACGAGGCGGACGCCGTCCTCGAGCTTGGCCTCCTCGTGCAGTCCGGCCGCCTCCAGCGCTCGTCCGAGATCGTCCAGCACGGGCAGTATCGCCTCGACCAGCCCGGCGTGGGCACGCGTCACCAGCGCCTCCCGCTCGCGGGCGACGCGCTTGCGGTAGTTGTCGAAGTCGGCCGCCACGCGCTTGAGATCGGCCAGGTACTGGTCGCGCAGCGCCTCGGCCTCGGCCAGCGTCTGCTCCAGCTCCTCGCGATCGNGGGCCGGCGCGGTAACCTCGCCCGGCGCCTTCGCAGCCGCCGTCGTCTCGTGCCTGTGACGGCCGGGCTCGTTCGGCTCGTGTGGATGTGCTCTGCCTGGCATCGGCGGCTAGCTCTTCTTCTCGTCGTCGTCGATTACCTCGTAGTCGGCCTCTTCGACGACCTCCTCGTCCGATCCGGCCTGGCCGTCCTGGCTCGAGCCGGCACTCGCCTGCGCCTGCGACGCCGCCTGTGCGTAGACGGCTTCGGCCAGCTTGTGCGAGGCCTCCTGCAGCGCTTCGGTCTTCGAGCGGATCTCGTTCACGTCGCTGCCTTCGACCGCCTTGCGCAGCTCTTCCAGGCGGCTCTCGATGTTCGAGACCTCGTCGGATGAGAGCTTGTCGCGATGCTCCTTGAGCGTGCGCTCGCTCGCGTAGAGCAGTTGCTCGCCCGCGTTCTTGGCCTCGGCCAGCTCGTGCAGCTTGTGCGCGTCGTCGGCGTGGGCTTCTGCCTCGTGCACCATGCGCTCAACTTCGTTCGGATTCAGCCCCGAGCCGCCTTCGATCTTGATCTGCTGCAGGTTGCCGGTGCCGAGATCCTTGGCCGAGACGGCGATGATGCCGTTGGCGTCGATGTCGAAGGCGACCTCGATCTGCGGGATGCCGCGTGGTGCCGGCGGAATGCCCATCAGGTGGAACTTGCCCAGCGTCTTGTTGTAGGTCGCCATCTCGGACTCGCCCTGCAGCACGTGCACCTCGACCGAGTCCTGGTTGTCGGAGGCGGTGGTGAAGATCTCCGACTTGCGCGTCGGAATGGTGGTGTTGCGCTCGATCAGGCGCGTGAAGACGCCGCCCTTGGTCTCGATGCCTAGCGAGAGCGGAGTCACGTCGAGGAGCAGGATGTCCTTGACCTCGCCCTTGAGCACACCGGCCTGGATCGCGGCGCCGACGGCAACCACCTCGTCGGGGTTGACGCCCTTGTGCGGATCCTTGCCGACGATCTCCTTGACCCGCTCCTGCACCGCCGGCATACGCGTCATGCCGCCGACGAGGATGACGTGGTCGATCTTCTCGGCGCCCAGTCCGGCGTCCGAGAGCGCCCGCTTGGTTGGCTCGACCACGCGCTCGAGCAGCGCGGCGGTCAGCTCGTTCAGCTTGGCGCGTGTGAGCTGGAGATCGAGGTGCTTGGGGCCTTCGGGGGTGGCGGTGATGAAGGGCAGGTTGATCTGAGTGGACATCGTCGAGGAGAGCTCTATCTTGGCCTTCTCGCCCGCCTCGTAGAGTCGCTGCAGCGCCATCGGNTCCTGGCTCAAGTCGATGCCGTTGTCGCGCTTGAACTCGGCCGCCATCCAGTCCACGACGGCCTTGTCGAAGTTGTCGCCGCCGAGGTGGTTGTCGCCCGAGGTGGACTTGACCTCGAAGACGCCCTCGCCCAGCTCGAGCACCGAGACGTCGAAGGTGCCGCCGCCCAGGTCGAAGACGAGGATGGTCTGGTCGTGCTCCTTGTCGAGACCGTAGGCGAGCGAGGCCGCGGTCGGCTCGTTGATGATGCGCAGCACGTTCAGCCCGGCGATCTTGCCGGCGTCGCGGGTCGCCTCGCGCTGGGCATTGTTGAAGTAGGCCGGGACGGTGATTACCGCGTCGGCAACCGGCTCGCCTAAGTAAGCCTCGGCGTCGGTCTTCAGCTTCTGCAAAATCATCGCCGAGAGCTCCGGCGGCGCATACTGCTTGCCTTCGGCGTTCACGCGCACATCGGCGTTCGGACCCTTGACGACGTCGTAGGGGACGATCTTCATCTCCTCGTTCACCTCGTCGAACTTGCGCCCCATGAAGCGCTTGATCGAGAAGATGGTGTTCTGGGGGTTGGTGACCTGCTGGCGCTTGGCCGGAGCGCCAACCAGGCGCTGGCCGTCCTTGGCGAAGGCGACTACCGACGGCGTCGTCCGTCCGCCCTCGGCGTTCGGAATGACCGTCGGCTCGCCGCCTTCGAGCACGGCCATACAGCTGTTGGTCGTGCCCAGGTCGATACCGATCGTCTTTGCCATTTTCAAAATCTCCTTCGTACGTTGTTAGCTGCTAAGAAAATCTAAGCCTCAGTGTATCAACCTTTCCCCTACCTGCAAGATTCTATGCCGGTACATCTCGCCTCCAGTCGCGCCTGCCGCCCGCTTGGCTGATAGCGCGCCGGCGCCGCTAGAGATCTCTCGATCCTCTGCCGACAAAAAACGCAAGATCCCTCGCTCGAGCGAGCGCCCGCTCACTCAGGTGGGCGACCACATCCGCGCGAAAAACACCCTTTTGGGTGAGAAACGCCGCTGTCAACAGCGAGAACGAGGGATTAACACCCGCGTAGGCCCCGCCGATTACCCAACGCAGTGGCAGGCGATGGCGGCATCGGTTCCAGCGTGCGGAAACCCCGCATCCTTCTGGGCACCTCTGACGAGACCTACCTGAAAGACGTCCGCCGAGCGCTACAAGAAGCCGGCTACCGCGTCGAGGCGGCTCTGGACAGCGAGACTGTGATGGCCTCGCTCGAGCCACGTCGTTATGACCTCGCCATTCTCGATACGGGCCTCGGTGAGGTCGACGGGCTGTCCATCTTCGATCGCTTGCGCACCGAGCCGGACGGCCGCGACCTGTATCTGATCGCACTCGGCGACACCGATGAGAGGCCGCCNCTCGGCGCCCCCGTCGGGCCCGACGACTGCGTGAACAAGCCGTTCGAGATCGCCGACCTTTTGGCCAGCATTCACATCGGTGTGCGTACCGTCACGCTCCAGCACGAGCTCGACTTCGCCAATCACCGCATCTCGACGCTCGCCATGACCGACACGCTGACCGGGCTGCCGAACCGCCAGTCGATCTACGACATGCTCGGCACCGANATCGCGCGGCAGGATCGGGAGAGCCCGCCTTCGTGCCTGGCGCTCGTCGACATCGACCACATGCGCGAGATAAACGATGCTTACGGCCGCGCGGGCGGCGATCTGGCCGTTCTACGCGTCGCTCGTACGCTGCGCTCAACCGCGCGCGAGGCCGACACCGTCGGCCGGCTCGGCGACGACAAGTTCACCATCGTTCTTTACGACTGCACCCCCGAGGATTCCGTAGTCGCCTGCGACCGGCTTTGCGAGTCGATCGCGCACGAACCGTTGGTCATGCCCGACGGCGAAGTTCGCCTCTCGGTGTCCTGCGGCGTGGTTGCGCTCGACCCGGATTTCTCCGCAGTCGAAACGCTTGACGCCGCGCGCGCCGCCCTACACACCGCCAAGGCGCGCGGCGTCAATCATGTCGCCCTCGAGGCGA
>JGI24144J35610_10000589_pt1 | contig 11472 bp, 14 predicted proteins | sample BarGraIncu01121A_FD_35610 | JGI IMG/M metagenome (IMG submission 35610)
ACTTACAAAAAGGAAGCGCCTCCGTGACGGTGGGCTTGTTTCGCCGTGAACGTGGGCCTATTTCGAACGTATCGATGGGTTCATTGAAGCGAAATATGCATAATATCTGATTTGAACATAAAATTATGTTCAAATTATGCTCAAAACAACAGTTCAGCCTTGAAAAACTCGCATTTTTGACAAACAAAAAGCCCGCATCCCCTAGAGGCTGTAGGCTAATCGTTTGGAGCCGATTAACGGATTCGAACCGTTGACCTGCTGATTACAAAATTTTTTAGGGGCTTTTTGAAATGTTTTGTAAATTCCTGTAAAGTCTACGGAATACGGCGTCAGCAGACTTTTTTAGTTTGTAGCTTTTTGTGTCTTTGTGCAGGTTTGAGCATAATTTATGCTCAAATTATGCTCAAGTAAATAGTTTGTAAGGTAATGTGGCTTCATTACAAAGATGTGTGATATTCAAGAATCGAAAGTGCTTGTACCAGCGTAATGTGTCCTTGTGCTGACGGAGCTGTCTGTCCGTAGTTTGCTGGTAAACTTGTCAATGACATATTAACAGGAAGGCGAAAACGCCGGGTGTTATAGTCCTGTTGTGACAAGATGGGAGAGGGAATTTTTGTTATTTCGAGGACGTTGAAGCTTTACATTATAGTTTGGCAAAACCAAGCTCTTTTCCAACGGAGATGCTGTTCAATTTTCGGTATACTTCTTCAGTTTCCGGAGTCTGAATGCCGTATTTTTTCCCGAGATCTACAATGGTTTGTCCGAACAATTCTCTTTCGTCATATGCGGCGGCAGATTCCACATCCCGCTGTAGGGATGTCCTTGCTTCATACGGGAAATTGCAAGCCCCGTAAAAACATATTTGGACGATATCTTCGGGTAAATGGATACCCTCTGCCAGACTTAGCGTCCGGATTTCCTCCATAATGTTTTTCACTTTTTCGCTCAGCTCTTGATTTTCAAAGACTTCTCCCAAAGACCTCTTTTCAGTGGCTGTTACGAGGACGGCTTTTCAAATTGCGCATATATCATATTGCGGAACAGATCAAATGGTAGTACTCTCTAAACGTGGGGGTGAAATTGTGTATAATATTGTTGCTAAAGTATTTAATGTGATGCAGTTCGTGTTTGTTGCATGGAACGGCTTCTGGTGGAACTATCATGTTGGGCTAGCAAAGATGCTTGATGACAGAATCTCAGAACTGGATCCAATTTGGCGAGAAAAGATATGAGACTGTTTCACAAACCAATTGGCTGACAAGAATCGGCATACACCGAATTAAAGGGTATGCAACTTTCTGTGTGTAATTTGAATAATGTATTGATTTGTGAACAGGGTGACAAATTCCACTATGTATATGTGTTATCATTTTTTTGTTTTTGATCTATAAATTCAACTTCTATTATGATTGTGTTCAATTAATACTCATGCAAAACGGATGCAGGCCCTCCTGTTATTGGCACAATTGTTGAATTGTAATTTGTAGCCCGCCTTCCCAGAATTGAAACGTCCAATAATCACAGCATACGCCCGTTTTTTTAGCACGGTCGAATTGCAGCAGCACGGTCAACAGACGTTACAGACATAACGTGTTTTTCTGTTTATTGCATCAAATTGACAAGCCCTGTTTGAAGATATATATTGTAAAAAAGAAGATCTTTTATTGACGAGAGGGAAAAGTAGGATGCTTTGTAAATTCTGCGGACGGGAAGTGCCTGACCATTCTGTATTCTGCTTAACCTGNGGAAAGGAAATCGATAGGACAGATTTATCGGAAGTGAGCATCACCCATGTATCAACTCAACCANNGACACCCGACACAAATAATGAGTNACCACTTGCCGAGCCACAAACTATAATGCATGGTCCGAACGTCTCCTGAGTTCTGGAAACTCTTGATTAGGAATATAACCGATAATTAAGGTTCGGTTGACAGAAAAGTCAGACTTATATATAAAAATAGAACAAAAATATAATGGAGGAACTATTATGAAAAAATTACTTTCATTCGGATTAGTGCTATTACTTGGTATAGGATTGCTTGGCGGCTGCGGCAAAAATGTCACACCCACTGAAAATCCCGGGCAGCCTTCTTCAGAAGGAACAAAAGCATCAGCTCAGTCCAATGGCGATACCAGTAATGACTATTTCACCTGGGATGGAGACATAATCAAAGGGTTGACAGAAACCGGTAAGGAACAAACGGAGCTTGTTATTCCAGACACAGCAAAAAGTATTGGCAAGAGTGCTTTTTTGCTTGATTCGAATCTGACAAAAGTCTCATTAGGAACTGGTCTAGAAGAAATTGGAGACAGCGCTTTTTATTCATGTCAAAACTTAACTGAAATTAGTTTTCCCCGCTCTTTAAAGAAAATTGGCAACTCTGCATTTTACAACTGTAAACGGCTTAAAGTAGTAACCTTTTCTGAAGGTTTAGAGGAAATTGGAAACAGCGCTTTTAGTGACTGTACTTTTTTTGAGAAAATTGAACTTCCTGAAGGCTTAACAAGTCTTGGAGAGCATGCATTTTATCCATGTACAAAAGTAAACACCTTCTATTTACCTGCTTCATTAGAGAATATCCCATCAAATGTGTTTGGGTTAGGGGCAAACGCTACCGTATATGTTAAAGAAGGTTCTTGGGCAGATCTTCACTATTCAGAATATACAGCAAATTATATGGCATCAGAAGACTTAACGTATATTAAGAGTTATTATTGATGATTGCGGAGCGTTAACATGAGAGAGGTTACAGTGGTTCGTTCAGATGAATCCGGTGAAATAATGATTGAGTCAACAATCATTGTCTTAATGACTACCTTTATCCTTATCTTTCTTGTCAGTCTGGGGTTCCTGCTAAGCAAGGCTGAAACGTAGATATATGCGTTGTTTTGGGGGCATTAATTGATATTATAGATGTTTGGGAAACACAATTAACTCATCAAATATATAAATGTGAAGTGAAAGAATTTAGCGTATCACCCGCAAAAGACATTTTGTTTGCATATGCTTCTATTTGGGGTTCGCCCACGAATAAAGTTGCATACCCGAATTAAATACAGTCTGGGGGATTAGGCTCGATCATGTTATACTAAGACAGTTTTAGTACAGAGCTTCGAGCATAGGGATTTGCCGGACGGGTCATTATCACTTTTTCGGACAGTTTGCAAAGAAACACAATCATCACAAAGTGGTCTGCCCCCGGTTCCTTTTCTGGAGATACGAAAATACTACGAAAGCGAGCAGGACTAGCGGGAATTCAAGGAATGAGAGGAACGGCAGAAAATACAGAATAATGAATAAACCGAAAGAGCAATCAGGGCCTCAAAACCTTGATTGCTCTTACTTGATATACGGACGCTCTGCTTTCAAGACTATTCAAACAGATATCTGAGCATCTTTTCCGGCGCATTCACAAACTGTTTGGTTATGCGAAAATGTTCGGTTTCCTGATAGGGAACGGAGTTTATTCCGTTCTCTGAAAGTTCGAATACCTCCGCGCCGGGAAAAGCCATGAGGATTGGCGAATGGGTGGAGATGATAAATTGAGAGTCATGTTTCACCAACTCATCGATGCAGCACATCAGTCGCAGCAGGCGCGAGGGCGACAGTGCCGCCTCCGGTTCGTCGAGAATGTATAGACCATTGCCGCCAAACCGATTTTCCACCAGCGCCATGAAGCTCTCTCCGTGGGACTGACTATGCAATGAAACGCCACCGTAGTTAGAGACAACGCCGATTTCATCGATATTGGACGCCACGTTATAGAAACTCTCCGCCCGGAGGAAGAACCCGTCCTTACGACGCTTTACACCTTTGCAGATGGTCAAGTACTGATACAGCTCCGAGTGGGAATCCTCAGTAGAGAAATTGAAGTTTATCGTCCCGCCCTCAGGATTGAAGCCCATCGACACGGCTATCGCTTCGACAAGGGTGGATTTGCCAATGCCATTCTCCCCGACAAAAAAGGTCACGCGCTTACATAGAGGCAATTCGCCCATGTCACGCAGATGTTTGACCACCGGCAGGCTGTGCAGATAGCTGTCTGTGGGAACATCTCTCGCCAGTTTGATGCCAGTCACATACAGGTCACTCAACATGATTTTTTTCCTCCTATTCACAACCCATAATAATTAATAATATGGTTGAATGCAAAAGTCATTGTAGGGTAAATATACCGGGCAGACTTTTCCGAAGCCGCTGACGACGCTGTAGGCGGGTTTTGAGCCATGCAACGGCTTAAAAACTGCTTAAAACCGTGAATTCTATGTTGCATTGCCTGTCGATTTTATAGTAAAACAGACAGATTGAAACTTTGCATTGCAAAAGTAAACGCAACCTGCCTTAAGATTGTATGGTTGGGTTACTATCTGTTCATCAGTTTTCGTTGCACTTCTATAACTTTTCTGTAGATAGTGACCTTATCTTTAATTATACTATCTGCTGCGAGCCCGTCAACCTTGACGGAACGCCACCGGAAATGCTTGATAGATCATGCCGACGGCGACGAGAACTCAGAAACATCTACCTGGTGATTGCCGTCGGACTGTGGAGTGTAGCATTTCCGCCGCCAACCCGTCAAGGTCAAGCCGCCGCTTGCGGCGGTGACTCATCCTGCCTCAGGCTCCGAAAATCTAGAAACATCTGTTTTGATATACCCCCACGCTTTGCAATACTAAACGCACCTTTTTTGCTCATTTTTGCCCCGAAAACTTGCGTTTGCTTTTGCAATCAACGTTGTCAAACGCCTGGGCGGAGGTGCTTCCGCATTGTTTGAAATGAATGTTGAGAGCACTGCGGTCTTTGACAATATCGGGGTTGCTATACGATTCGTTCTTCCGTTCGTTGTGGTGCTCGCGGATGCCGATCGCCTTCTTTTGATAGGCTTGATTGCGACCGACCAACCTGTCGACTTTGGGCATGGAATGACCTCCCTTTTCCGAAAACAGCGGAAGGGCCGCCTTTTTCAGGTAGCCTTTCCGCTGTAAAGTTAGCGTTCATGTTTAATTTTTAAGTTCCGTCGCACAATAGTTTCCATTTGCTTACTTTAAAATAGTCTTTAGTGTCGCAGGATGCAAACTCACATTCTTTTAGAATAGTAATTACTCAACACAATCGCCAACACAAGTTCTAATAGAAATATCGATGCTACCATGATTATGGCGATAATATTGATTTGCATAAAACCCATAGCCAATACAATAACAGAAAGGGCATAAATGACCACTTGGTTAATCTTCGCTCCAACCTTTTCACGAATTCTGGTATTCCGTTCATCGTTGACTTCTATATTCTTTTTTCGTGTGAACTCTTCGTTCTCTGTTTTCGAAATAATAAGCGCACTAATGAAATTTCCAACGCCAAGACAGAATACGGCAGCACCTAAACCGATACACAAACCGGAAATCATTTTTAATTTTTCTTCAATTAGAACAAACCCGCCAATGTAAAAAAACAATGCACCTATCACCGCCATCAACAGGTAAAGCCATATTTTACTTTTTTTCATTATCCGATTCCTCCTCATAAATAAAAATGTCTTCAACGCCCATTTTAAAGTAACGCGCTATTTTGAATGCAAGGTTAATAGAAGGATTGTATCGCCCATTTTCGAGCGATCCTATGGTTTGCCTTGAAACCTCTAAAATTTCCGCGAGGTCTTCCTGCCTTATGCCTCTTTGCTTTCGTATCTCTTCAAGTCTGTTCTTCAAAATATCACCTCCGCTGCGGAAAGTTTACTTTCCATAACTATAATATCACCATTGCATCAGAATGCCAAGCAAGCTTTCCGTTGTTTTTGAACAAAATTAAATGGGCATGCAACTTTCTGTGTGTTATCCATACTTTTCTTATACTCAGTTATTGCATAGGTGACTTTCTTATTTTCATCATTGACAATGTAATCCAATATTTGGGGATCTGTTATACCAGATATACTATCAGCAAAATCATCTATTGCTTTAATCATTAAATTGCGTTCATCTTTTCTTCGTTCTCTAAAGGTTAGCAGATCTTTGGCAGTGACATCCATAATATTCTGAGGAATGAAATCATTAAGAATGAGAGAAGCCAAAGCTTCTTGACTTGACTCGGAAGAATCGCTTCCAGGATAAAAACTATCCTGTATTTGCTGGTCATGCAAAAAGAATGTTGATGCAGTCCAAATATCTTTGTTATTAGTAGTTAAAGACAATTTGTTTTCCTGAGCCATGTGTCTGGCCAAATATGTCATATACAAATTTGACATTTCTCTGGATGTATAAACCCAATCATCATCTTCGAGTATATTTTTATCAAACAAAAGAATATTTTTTAAAGTAACGTCTATTTTGTCTTTGTGAATTCGACAGTATTGTGAATATCGATCTACATCATCATGGTGAAATTCAAGTGCTGCGGCTTGCCAATCTTTTGATTCGATTTTTCTTAAGAAATCTTCTGAAATCATTTTTTGGTATCTGTTTGGGGATAAAGGAATTCCAATTTCTCCAGAAGAACATAACTCTTGAATATTTCTAGGCTCATGTAAGGAGTATTTTTCAGGTACAATTCTATATATCTTATCCCAGAGCAAAGAAGAAATCCAAAGCCACTGATAGTCCTCACTATTGAACTCAATTGTTGGGTAATAAAGAATGTCTTTACTCATCTAGTAGACGCCCTCCTAATATATTATTAAAATTAAATAATAGCATATTTTGAGTATTCCGTGCCATTTTAAGCCATCGAGTGGCTCACCACTGGCCGGAATTGAACTGAACCATTTTCTTATACATGAATGCTATCATTTTATGCTATGTTGTCGAAACATACACCCACGAATTTGCTTGTACGCTATTTTGAATATGTGCCTGTTTGCGATCAAACGTGATTAGAATTCCGTCAATATTCCGTCATTTTCAAATAATCGCCTTAATGATGCTGAAAAACAGGCAAACAAAAAGCCCGCATCCCTTACGGGCTGTAGGCTAATCGTTTGGAGCCGATTAACGGATTCGAACCGTTGACCTGCTGATTACAAAAAATAGGAAGGGCTATTCGGGGTGTTATGTGGTTTCCTGTAGATGGCTGCAAATAGTGCGTTTGCGGGTTTTTAGCTGCGGTATCTTTTTGCGAACGTTTGTTCGTTTGAACATAAATTATGTTCAAATTATGTTCAAGTCAACTGTTTGAGATCAGGGAGGAATTATTCGCAGATTTGCAGAGGATTGCAACAATTTTCAGATGGTTTTTTCTGTGGAAATAACGTAATGGCGATTTTGATTTTCGCCTTGTGCTTCGAGCAGGTTTCTTTTAGCCATTTCTCTCAGAATCTGTATTGTCTGAGAAGCTTTAAGCCCAATATCTTATCAAACTGTCCGAGATTATAACACTGACCCATACTAGGTTTTTATGAATATTCAGCGTGTACAAGAAAGATTGCTCTGCAGTGTGGGAGCATAATAAATGAACATAGCACACTTGACAGATAAGTGTAATTTAGTGTCGAATAGCAGTAATTATTCGTGTAATATTGTGTAGTGTATTTTGGAAATACCGTTGATATTTACATGAATATATGTTACATTAGTGCCAACATTAAAAGGATCAGGTGGTATTATGTACAGAAAAATTACTGAATATTTAATAAATTGGAAGAGCGGACCTTATCGTAAACCCTTAATTTTGCAAGGTGCAAGACAGGTTGGTAAAACTTATTCTGTTTTAGAATTTGGGAGAGAGCAATATGAAAATGTAGCTTACCTTAATTTTGAAACCAGTCCTACTCTTATTAAAACCTTTGAAGAAAGTATTGAGCCTGCTTTTTTAATACCAATTTTGTCACGCCTTGCAAGTCAAACTATCATTAAAGAAAAGACTTTAATCGTGTTTGATGAGGTTCAGCTTTGCGAAAGAGCACTTACCTCATTAAAGTATTTTTGCGAAAACGCACCTGAATATCATATCATCGTTGCTGGCAGCTTGCTTGGTGTTGCAGTAAACAGAGAGCAATTTTCGTTTCCTGTTGGAAAGGTTGATATAAAAACCTTATATCCAATGGATATGGAGGAATTTTTACTTGCTTGTGGCGAGAAAGATTTGATTTTGCAAATTAAGCAGTGCTTTACAAATGACACCCCTATGCCAACCGCTTTGCACGAAGCAGCTCTTTCGTATTATAGACAATATCTTGTTGTCGGNGGGATGCCCGATTGTGTCAATAAATATCTTGAAACGAAGGATCATATTTTGGTTCGCCATACACAAAATATGATTTTGGCAAGCTATCTNAATGATATGAGTAAATACAATAACACAAATGAAATCAAGAAAACTCGCNTGGTATATGATAATATTACTGTTCAGCTTTCAAGAAAAAATACAAAATTTCAATATAANCTAATCAAAAAAGGCGCAAGGGCAGCAGAATTTGAAAACGCTATCGAATGGCTTTGCTTATCAGGTATAGTAAGCCGAATTTACCGTGCCCAAAACATCAAAAAGCCACTTGCAAATTATCGTGATATTGACTCGTTTAAGGTTTATGTTTCTGATATTGGATTGCTTTGTGCAAAGAAAGAAATTGTACCNGAGGATGTTCTTTATCTATCAAGCGAGCTTAACGATTTTAAAGGTGGTATGGTGGAAAACTATGTGTGTAATCAATTAACTTCAAATGACTACACAAATTATTATTGGGAATCTGATAGAGGTGCTGAGGTTGATTTTGTTATTCAACGNGACGGCAAGATTATCCCGATTGAGGTTAAATCAGCNGATAATACAAAAGCTAAAAGCTTGAAGATTTATATGGATATGCATAAGCCGGAATATGCAATAAAGATATCTACTAAAAACTTTGGTTTTGAGGACAGCAAAAAAACAATTCCACTATATGCCGCTTTTTGCATTTAATTTAAATATAAAGTATAAATTAAATTTATCCGACTTGAAATATAGTCGGATTTTTTATTGAGAAGAAGTGTATTTTGAGTTTTGTAAACCACGAAGCAATATTGCAAGCAAAAAGGATGGATTTGCTCACTTACCTTCAAAACTATGAACCTAATGAGCTTGTGCATGTATCAGGCGATAGTGTCCATATAATGATTGCGCAGATGGTGGTAAGACTGACCTTTGAACCACTGGTAGAGCCGATCTTCTTCTGCGAAGATTCTTACGGATATCGGCCAAATAAGTCAGCCCTCGATGCAGCAGTTGGTGTCTGCATTCCAAACTTGTCAACATCAACAATCAACATGGCACCAAAAAAATATTATAATAGATATATGCTCCAGAAAACCGCCTGACCACAGGTATGAGGGCATACAGATGAACCTTGACAATCACTCAAAAAATAGCGATCAGTCCAATTCAATCCATTCCTGCTTTATCTCCTAATATCTAAGTTTACTATCTCTATATTCATTGATAAAATCTTCAACTAATGTTTTAATTTTATCTCTAAGGGATCTCACTTGCTCTAAGATTTCTTCGCTTGTTCCGACAAAAGATGAAGGATCTTCCAAGTTCCAGTCTAATACCCGGCGTGTCTGAGGGAATATGGGACATCTCTGTCCATTTTTCTGATCACACACTTTGATAATAATGTGATATATCCTTCCTTCAAGAAAATAGTCATTTGCTATATTAATCGAGTTCTTAGAAATATCATAACCAATTTCTTTCATGGCTTGAATAGCATAAGGGTTCAAAGGAGCAGGCTCAAAACCAGCGCTCTCAGCATAAAACTCACCTTCACCCAATCTATTTAAGAATGCTTCCGCCATCTGACTTCTTGCAGAGTTATGAACACAAACAAATAGTACGCGTTTTTTGGAGTAGTCGTCCAACTTCATTTTTAATAATCCTGCCTTTCTATTATGTTTGCTTAATGATTCATTTTTCAAAAAGAGATTCATCACAATGCATGCAAGCGATTTATACGTATTCTAATATAATATTCATATCAAATTCATCATGCTTTTGTAAAATATAAAAATCTGCTGTTTCAGAGATGAAACAGAGCAGATAAAGTCTTTACATAAAGCTGCATTTCGTATTTACTAAAAACGTTCTTAAACAAAAGGCAATCGATTCTTATTTAGAAATATTTGACTTGAGGTTTTGGCCTTCAAAAAAAAGTCGCAGGTTTTCAGGTAAAACATATTCATTAGCCTTTACGATTGATTCTGTTTGATTGCCATACACTTCTTTTAGAATCGCATTTATGATCAGTTCTTTTGGGGGTTCATCATAGTCAACGCCCTCATAAGTGAAGACCCGACAATCAACATTATCACCGCACAAGTCGCCGCAATCCTTGCAGTTCGACTCTTTGACATCGATCGTGATGTCTTTGCTGTTAATTCGAAGCGTGGGGGAGCTGACAAATAGATATTTTTCAGCTACTTCTTTAGAAGTGATATTCACTTTATTCACAGTTACCTCGTAACCTGTTGCCTTTAATACAGTTGAGTGGCGCTCTGTCAATCGGATATAGAAAAATACAATCAAACGTATTGACAATATTCGATTTGAAGAATAAACTAAACACATCGAAAAATTTCGATTGGAGGAGGTGCTACATTGATTTTATACGAAGAAAATGTGAGAGTGTTCAAGGCTTTTTGTGATGAACACCGCCTGATGATTTTGAATCTTCTCAGAAGCGGGGAAAAATGTGCATGCGTGATTCTGGAAGAATTGGATATTGCACAGTCGACTCTCTCCCATCACATGAAGATTCTTTGCGAAAGCGGCATCATCGACAGCCGCAAGGAAGGGAAGTGGACATACTACTTCATTTCCGATAAGGGTACTCAATGTGCGAAGGATCTATTAACAGAGTTGACCGCTATGACGGATGTTTGTGAATGCAAGGGTAACTGTTTGTGCAAGTGAACTGACATACCAAAAAACAAATAAGGAGTTTTCAAGATGGAAAAGGCAAAAATAGAAGGAATAGGATTTTTTCAGAAGTATCTGACACTATGGGTTGCGCTGTGCATGGCAGCGGGAATTTTGATCGGCAAATTCATACCCGCATTTCCGGCGTTTTTTGGTCAATTTGAATATGCCAGTGTGTCAATCCCGACTGCTGTATTGATTTGGGTCATGATCTATCCGATGATGATGAAGGTTGATTTTAAAAGTATCAAAAATGTTGGAAAGAACCCCAAGGGTCTTTATGTAACGTGGATTACCAACTGGGTAATTAAACCATTCACGATGTATGCTCTTGCGTGGCTCTTCTTTTTCGTCGTGTTCAAGGCATTTATTACACCAGAACTGGCTACCCAGTACCTGGCCGGAGCAATTCTGCTGGGTGCTGCCCCCTGTACGGCGATGGTATTTGTATGGAGTACATTAACCAAGGGTAACCCTGCCTATACAGTTGTCCAGGTTGCCACAAATGATCTTATTATACTGGTTGCGTTTGTTCCGATTGTTAAATTCCTGATGGGGGTCAGCAATGTTTCCGTTCCCTG
>JGI24144J35610_10000597_pt1 | contig 11421 bp, 9 predicted proteins | sample BarGraIncu01121A_FD_35610 | JGI IMG/M metagenome (IMG submission 35610)
TCCTGCATAGCCTTTGAAGCCCGCAGAACATCCCTTCTGACAATCAGGAATACTTTCCGGCATAATCCGGCAAGATAGGTTGCTTCTTCCGCAGCAGTATCTCCACCACCAACTACAGCAACATCTTTACCTTTGTAGAAAAATCCATCACATGTAGCACATGCAGACACTCCCTGGCCTGCATATTTCACCTCCGATTCCATACCCAAATATTTTGCGGTGGCTCCTGTAGCTATTATTACTGAATCTGCCTCAATGATTTTATTTTCATCAATAGTAACTTTAAAAGGCTTACCTGAAAAATCCACAGCTGTTGCAATTCCGAAACGGATATCTGCGCCGAAACGTTCTGCTTGTTTTTTCAGGTCCTCCATCATTTCAGGTCCGGTTACCCCATCAGGATATCCTGGGAAATTATCAACTTCAGTGGTTGTTGTAAGCTGCCCGCCCATCTGGAGACCGGTATAAAGGATTGGCTTAAGGTTTGCCCTTGAAGCATAAATAGCTGCTGTGTACCCTGCTGGTCCCGATCCGATAATCAGACATCTGACTTTTTCAATATTCTCAATATTAATGGTTTTCGGGTCTTTATTAAGATCCATTGGTTTAAATATTTCCATATAGTAATAGCTATAATTATTAATACAAATATAATGAACTTTGTACTTCACAGAATGACTAATGTTACATACAACTATTTCAACAGATTTCAAACACAACAAGTGGATAACCTTTTTTGTATTATCCGAATAGTTGATTATTTTTGCACCACAATCGGGGTGTGGCCACGCCTGGCGTGGTAAACTCCGTTGGCTAGCGTATCACGCAAGGCGTGAGGGTCGTCTGTTCGAGACGAAGAATAGTCAAAAATATTTTCGGGGTGTGGCGCAGTTGGCTAGCGTACTTGCATGGGGTGCAAGTGGTCGTCCGTTCGAGTCGGATCACCCCGACAGGGTTTCAGAAGACCTGAAAAATTCCAGTACATAGTTTAGTATATGACTCTAATACTAACTATGTACTTTTTTTATATGTGAGTCAAATAAAACCCATCCACAAAGACTTAATTAAGATGAATGGATTAAACCTAAACATTAATAAAGCAAAATCAATTATTTAAATCAGATTCTCTACAAAATGTATTTATAATATTGTAATTGGATTTAACTATCTTAAAGATTTATTATGAATATTTATATTCGATGAATATAGTTCATGTAACTGATCAATATTGGCCATCAATCAGCGGTGTTTCCGTTACAGTTGATGCTTATATAAAGGAGTTTACAAAAATGGGGCATAATGTTTTTTTGTTAGCTCCCGAATATCCAAATGCTTCTGAAATTGATAATAAGAGGAATAGTTCTCATCTTTTCAGATTTAAATCATACAAAGTCTTTTTTAATGTAGAGAACAGACTGGTTTACAGAACTCAAAAAAGTAATATTTATAAAGTTCTTCGATCAATAAATCCCGATATTATTCATTTACATACTGAATTTGCAATGGGGAAAATGGCCTCCTATTATGCTAAAAAATTTCATATTCCACTAGTAATAACTGCACATACCAATTGGGAAGAATTAATAACCTATTATATACCCTTTATGCCTTCAGGGTTTGCACGAATTTATTGTCGATGGTATATGCGGAAGAGCTATAATAAAGCCGATGTTGTTGTTGTGCCTACTTCTCTAATGGGTGTTCTACTTAAACTTTATTTTGTTAAGCCACCTATTCGGGTTATTCCTACCGGAATTGATATAACTGAATTTTCATTAACTTGTTCAAAAGAGGAATCAAATTCACAACTTTTTGAATCTTACCCTCAATTAAGGGGCAAGAAAATTTTATTCTTTGCAGGTAGAATTGGAACAGAAAAAAATATCACTTTTTTGATAGACGTACTTAAAGAGTTATTACCCAAAAACCCAAATACGATTTTAATAATATGCGGTGATGGGCCTGCTATTCCTGAAATTAAAAATTATGCAAAGGAATGTGGCGTTTTTGAGAATCTGTTATTTACAGGATTTATTGAACGGCATAAACTCAAAACTTATTATTCAATAGCAGATGTTTTTGTAATTGCTTCAAAAGTAGAAAGCCAGGGAATGGTAGCCCTGGAATCGATGGCTTGTGGGACACCGGTAGTGGCTATTGGCGAAATGGGAACACGTGAAGTAATGGGAGGAGATTATGGCGGATTTATGGTCGATAAAGAATTGGAAGAATTTACTGAAAAGGTGGATCTTTTATTAAATAACAAATCTGTTCATTCATTAAAATCGGATGAAGCTTTGCAGCACTTATCTAAATGGACAATTCAATCGAGCGCGGAAAAAATGTTTAAGCTGTATACAAATTTGCAAAAAACAGGAAAAGTAAAGATGTGAAATGACACAATCGATCTATATTCTTTTACCTCATCTCCTCTAAAAGAACTGACTTAAACTTATTCTTATCAAGTTTTTTAATTACTGTTGAAAAAAAAGTCATAGAAGCGGGTTTCCCTAAATCGCAGAGGTGGACCGCAATGCGAACATTCAATTTTCTTTTTACTAAAGACAGTGTAAACATCAACCATGCTAAAATTTTCAAGAATATCAATTCTTTATTAACCGGACTACCTAAGGATATAACCGATGAAAAGTGCCTTTTATTCTCAACTGAAATAGAAAGTAGTTTTTCAATAAATAAAGGATTTAAAGATTGAAAAAGTTGAATGTTTTTTTAGTTGCAATCCAGCAGGGTGGGCAAATTCCCAGGTTACAACCCAGTAATAATTTCGAATTGTAAAACATCTCTCTGGTATTCTCGCGAAGAAGATCGGAATCATCAAGGTATTCGGCCTGGTATTTATGATAAAAAACTAACGTCTTGGGAACATTTTTTGAGCATTGGTGAGATAGCCCATGAAAAACTATTTCCAATTTTTTATTTACAAGATTTTCTAAAATAAACTTTAAAAGCACATCCTCATTTTCCAGTGACTTATCGAAAATGAGATGCACAGTCAATGGAATCCCGAATAAATCCATCACATGTTTGATAGTATTCATAGAATTTTCACCACCAGAAACCCTTACATCGTGAAGTGCCAGTGAATAGATCCTTTCCATTAGCTATTATTGGATATAAGACAATTAAAGGATACGATAAAAAACTTCATGCCGGATTTTTGTTTGTCAAAGATAAGTTTAATAAATTTTCTATTTAGTCACGTTCCATTGTTTCCTGTTATTTACAACGTTATATTAGCTTTGTTTTGTTCTCTTTTGTACATTTGGCCGGACAATTAGGGTAAATTCAGTAATCCAACATTTAACAGGAATAAATGAAAGTCAAAGCAACACTAATTTTAATAGTAATAATTACATTTTGTGGTTATATCTATTTCTCCAAACCTAACAAAGTAGTTATTGACGAAAATGGTGAATGTGAAGGTCTTGTAAATAAAGCCAGGGCATTTCTTCAGGGTGACAGATTCTGGAAACTTCAGTTGAAAATGGCAAATGACATTTATAGTAAAAGTATTGCCCCTAAAATACCACCTTCTTCAGAAATGCAAGAGTTATATCTAAAACTGATGCAGGATGAGATAGCTTTAAATGAAAAAATGAAAGGCTTATATTCGCCTGATGAGCAGATGGCTAATCAGTTAAGAATGAAAGCGGATAGTCTTGAGAGGTCCAGTAAATGGCATGTGATTGATGACGCTGCTGTTGCTGAAACTATGAAAGAAGCAGAGAAATTAAAAATAATAATTCCAATAATTGAAGCAAAACTCAGGGTCTCAAAACCTCAGAATAAACCAACAATATAAATAGTTGCGTTTCTGTTTTTAATAGAGCGTCATAATACAACGAACCGATAACGCATTGCGTTTCAGATAAATATATCTTGAAAAACTACTGATATCATTTGTCATAAGACGATACCAGGCATCGGAAAAACCTGACTCAGTGGAACTCCACCAGCAACCTCTGCTTCCCATATCATCGAATGCTCCTTTACCGCTGCGAACACCACCCGGGAGAGCTGTAAACAAAAATTCATTAGTGCCGGTATCATATTTAATCCAATGCATGTCATCAGTTTCTTTCAGTTTACTGTATGCAGCAACGTCTCCACCTAAAAAGTTAACTAAAGTTGACCATTCAGCATCGGTTGGTACATGCCACCCGCTGGGACATACTCCTCTGCTGTCAGTTGCGGCATACCATGTATATAATCTGCCATAAACATCCGCATTGTTATCTTTTCCAGCAAAAGCCCATTGATATTTTGGCGCAATTTCACCTTTTATATCTTTAGATGAAAATCCGGTTGTTCCTATTAATTCACCATTGCGATATTTGGTAGTTTTCAGGTTTTCAGCCATCCATGTCTGTGCACCTATTTTAACAGTTTTGTACTCATTGCCATCACCGTCTTTCACTGTTTGTGCATTAACGGATGTCAGTACCAAGCCTAACATTAGCGCCGCAGTCAGTTTCACCTTTTTATGTTTCATATTTGACCTCCTTATTTTGAATTGAAATAAATTATCATTTTAGTATTTTTTCAGGCTTTCGTAAAAACAATTACCCCGTTTTGTCCGCCAAAACCAAAAGAGTTTGAAATTGCTGCTTCGATTTTTACAACCCTTGCCTTATTTGGGATCACATCCAGATCACATTCAGGATCTTTTGTTTCATAATTAATAGTTGGAGGTAAGATACCATTATATACTGAAAGTACTGTAGCAGCTGCTTCTACCGCACCCGCTGCTCCAAGAAGATGACCAATCATTGATTTATTCGAACTTACAGGTATCCTTCTGTTCCCAAAAGCTTTTTTAATTGCAATGGCTTCAGTCTTATCATTCACTTTTGTCGAAGTTCCATGAGCATTTATATATCCAATATCTTCAGGATTCAGTCCTGCATCTTTCACTGCCATCTGCATGGCAGAAGCAGCCCATATACCATTTGGTTCAGGAGCAGCTATACCGTATGCATCAGATGTCATTCCGAAGCCACTCAACAATGCAAGAGGTTTTGCCCCTCTATTTTCAGCATGTTCCAATGTTTCAAGAACAAGAACACATGCCCCTTCTCCCATAACAAATCCATCTCTGTTGAGATCAAATGGACGACTGGCCTTTTCGGGATTTTCATTGCAAGTTGAAAGTACACCCATGCTTGAGTATCCGTCCAGAACATAAGGAGTAATTGTGGATTCTGCTCCACCTGCAAGAATCACATCTGCCATACCAGCTCTCATCAATCCCAAAGCTATTCCAATAGAGTGTGTTCCCGTGGAACAGGCTGCAGAAATTCCAAGGTTTGGACCATGAATATCGAGTACAATAGCTGCATTACAGGCTGGCATATTGGCTATTACCCTTGGAACGGTCAAAGGATTAACTGATCCGGGGCCCATCTTTACAAACCTTACAAGCTGATCTTCCATATGAATAGGGTCTCCTGCAGCTGACCCTATCACACATCCTATTCTTGACCTGTCTTCAATACTCAGATCAAGTCCGGCATCTTTTACTGCTTCAATTGCTGCACTGGAAGCCAGTTGGGATACCCGTGCAAGTTTACGAGCCTCTTTGCGATCAAAATAATCTTCCGGCTTATATGACATTACTTCTGACCCGATCTGGGTTTTGTGCAACTGAGGGTCGAAAGACTGAATTCTTTTTATTCCCGAAGTACCTGTAATCAATGAGTTCCAGAACTCTGAACGATTACAACCAATTGAGGTAAACACACCAATACCTGTGACTACAACTGCTTTATTTTTATCCATAGATGGAATGGGATCAAAGTATTTTAATATAAACAACCTTATAAAGATAAATAAAATGTGCAAAAACCTAATAATAAAGTCAATTCTTATATTCATGACATATTAGTTTTGAAGGTAGTTCGTCATATTTTATGGTTCCTGAGAATTATTGGTTAATTTTGCAGACTTTTTATAGACAAAGAACGGTTAATTTATATTTTCTAACAGATATTCTCATAAATGATTACAGTATCAAATCTTAGTATCCAGTTTGGGAAACGTGTATTATTTCAGGATGTTAATATGGTTTTCACACCTGGCAATTGCTATGGTATAATCGGAGCTAACGGCGCAGGAAAAACCACATTTCTGAAAATGCTGTATGGTGATGTGGAAAACCGAACAGGATCAGTATCATTTGGACACGGTGAAAGACTATCAGTACTAAAACAGGACCATTTTGAATTTGATGAGTGTGTAGTTCTTGATACAATAATGATGGGCCATTCTCAGCTCTGGAGTATAATGGAAGAGAAGGATATCCTCTACTCAAAGACTGAATTCTCAGATAAAGATGGAATAAGGGCTTCAGAACTGGAGGAAATATTTACGGAATTGGATGGTTGGAATGCTGAGAGCAATGCAGCAAGTTTATTAAGCGGATTAGGGATAAAGGAAGAACAGCACCATAAATTATTAAAAGAACTCACAGGGAAGGAAAAGGTAAAAGTGCTGCTTGCGCAGGCTCTTTTCGGAAAACCTGATAATCTTTTACTTGATGAGCCCACAAATGATCTTGATCTTGAAACAGTAAACTGGCTGGAGAATTACCTCTCCGAATTTGAAAATACCGTACTGGTTGTATCTCACGATCGTCACTTTCTTGATTCTATATGTACTCAGATTATAGATATTGATTTTGGCAGAATTCAGCAATTCTCAGGGAATTACAGTTTCTGGTATGAGTCGAGTCAGCTGGCTCTGCGGCAACAACTTACCCAGAATAAAAAGGCCGAAGAAAAAAAGAAAGAGTTATTGGAATTCATTGCCCGTTTCAAAGCCAATGTAAAAAAGTCAAAACAGACAACGAGCAGGAAGAAAATGATTGAGAAGCTGAATATTGAAGAAATAAAAGCTTCAACCCGCAAATATCCGGGTATAATTTTCACACCCGGACGAGAACCGGGGAACAGTATCCTTAATGTGAAAGGGCTTACGAAAACCATTGAGGGTAAAACATTATTCAAAGACCTTAACTTCACCATAAATAAAAATGACAAAATAGCTTTTCTGTCAAGAGACGCCAGGGCTATGACAATTCTTTTCGAAATACTGAAAGGTCATGAAAAGCCTGATCATGGGACATTTGACTGGGGACAAACAATTGTTAAAGCTTATCTGCCTTTAGATAACGATAAATTTTTCGAAAAGGATATAAATCTTATTGACTGGCTCGCTCATTATTCTGAAGATACAAGTGAGTTGTACCTCAGGGGCTTTCTTGGAAAAATGCTTTTTTCAGGAGAGGATATCTATAAGAAAGTAAATGTTCTTTCAGGAGGAGAAAAAGTCAGATGCATGATAGCGCGTATGATGATTAGAAATGCCAATGTTATGCTTCTGGATACTCCTACAAATCATCTGGATCTTGAGTCCATACAGGCATTTAATAATACTCTGATAAAGTTCAAAGGAAATATCCTCATGTCCTCTCATGACCATGAGTTTATTCAAACTGTCTGTAACAGGGTTATAGAGATAGGACCTAAAGGAATGATTGACAAGCAGACTCAATATGATGACTACATCTCGGATGAAGTACTGATGGAAAAGAGAAACAAACTTTACTAAGAATTATCCTCTATTTTGGTCCTCCCATCGTCAGGTCCGGGAGTATAATATTTAGTGTCTGCACCTGTAGTGTTGATCCTTATGAAACACATCGGACAGCTATCCTAACCTGCATTTAGAAAGAAATTATTGCTTCATCTCATTGCAATATTGAACCAGTTGCACCAGATTAGACGGTTTATCAAACTTAATGCGATTTTCTTTAATATACTTTTTGACTACAGCTTCCTTACCCGGAAAATATTTTACGAATTGTCTTTCATTCAAAAAACTGTTCAGAGTATTATCTTTCCTGATCCAATAAACAAGATCAACTTTTACCTGAAAATCATCCGGCAGTTTAAGATTATAGTAACCGCCTGAAAGTTGAACTGATGTCATCATTTTGGTGTTTGATACCTGAGATGTACCACCATAACCTGCAGGAGTTCCGGGAGGAACAAGATCTCCTTTATGTTGGACAAACAATGAAATAGGTGCAACTAACAGTACTTCATGAAAAATTTTTCCTACAGGGACAAACTTAGTGTCCTGCAGAAACACTGTATCAACCATTTCAGTATTTACCAAATCATAAATATTTCCATCTTTCTCATAGACAATTTTTTCAGATACTGTATTATAGTTCAAATCAGTAGTCTGGCTTTTTCCGTTTTTCATTTTAACCGTTCCCGATGTAAAATCAGGATAAAGGAACTGAGGAGCGTTTCCATCAGGAGTAGTCTGAGAACTAGCTGGTAATGAAATCGTTAAAACAAGAACTATTATCATAGTTTTGCTAAACCTTATAAAACAATTTAAGTGCGTCATATAAAACTATTTTGAATTAAATTGATAAACTTATACATATTACACTCTCTTTAACACTTATTCATTGTATTTTAACGCATTAAGGAACCACTTCATCCTTAATTTTATTTTAGTAAAGTTATAATTTAACTTACTATTCTACATAAGAATTCAGATTTTCCCATCTCACTTTCCATTTGCCGTTATGCGGAAATTGAGCTGCAACACACATTTTTGCAACAGCTGTCAGTAAACCGCCATTACCCGGTAAATAAATTGCAAGTCTGGCATCCTGATAATTATGGCCATTAAGTAAATATCTGTTCTTTGGTGCTTCCATCAATAGAAAATCCATGGCCTGTTCTGCCCTGCCAATAGATGCTGCGGACATCGCAAGCATTGGGAAATCCCACCCCCAGGTAGTTTTCCAGTTCCATTTTTTCAATATCGTATCGAGAGAATTTCCGAGAATAACAGGATCAACCAATTTGGTTTTAGGCATAACTCCTGAAATGCCTGAGACAATCGGGTGATCGCTCATGTATCGTTGGTTAGTGTATGAGTCTTTTGTGTCTTCAGAACAAAGATACAATCCATTTTGTACGGGGAGTTCCGAGATCTTTTCTGTAATATCTTTCCATTTAGACACAGGTTCAAGATTCAAACGTTTCTTCCATTCCTGGGCTGTCTTTAATCCCCAGTACCAGTAAACAAGCTCAAAGGGAGGATTGATAGTTGTCTCGAGTTTCAGGCTCTCCTGTGCAGGGATCAAAACCGGTCCCAATGTATACCGATGACTTATACTGTCATACCATGCGTAAGATGACATAAAATCAGCAGTTGCAAAAACAAGATCTTTATACCTTTTTAAAATTTCTTCTTTGTTCTGAGCGTTTTTATACAGTAGTTCAGCAAAAAAGATAACATGTGGTTGCTGCCAAATCAGGTATGTCCCTACATTACTTGGACTCTCCCTGCCATCAGGACCAACCATCTTCGGCCATCTCACACCTGCATATCCCTGATGTTCTGCAGTCTTTTTAGCATTGTCAAAAATATTGAAGTAATAGTTCATCAGTTTTTCAAGGACATCAGTTCTCTGCCATAATGCAAAATGTACTGCATGCCACCAATGCATCTCAAGGTGGAACTTGCCGAACCAACTATTGTAGGTGAGTCCTGTCTCTGCAGGAGGCATTGATCCACTACACTGAATTTTTGTCAGATATTCAGATAAAATAACCCTCCTCTCAAGTTCATTCGCTCTGGGATCAGTACATTTTGAGAAATCGACAGCACCACCGGTAGTCCAGAATTTTTCCCAACTCTTTCTACTTGCAACTTCAGTTTCGTTAAAGGTTTGTATTCTTCCTGTTCCCGGATTTGGTGAGAACTGGCATGAGAAAGAATAAACTGAATCCGACCGTTGTGGTTCAATCAGATACTTATCTTTTGAAACCTCTTTGATCTGTGCGCTGTTTCGCCAGATGAGAACATTATATTTGTCATTGTCCTGACTCCTTAAGAACAACGTAATATTATTAGTATCAGACAGGATTTTTGTCTGACTGTTTTCAGGAATATTACTATCATAACCATTCCAGAGAGCATTACCTGAAGGAAAATTCAATTTTACTTTTAGAAGCCCCTTCCCTATCAGACCTGATACTATTTTCACCGAAATCATATCATAATTTGGATGACAAACTGTTTTAACATGAACAGGTTCCCCATTTATTTCAAACCGGCTGTCGATTTCACCAGTCCATAGGTTAAGTTTTTGAACCGGTTTAGTTATATCTGTTATAGAAACTTCAGTACCATCTTCATTCTGAATCTGAAGTCCAATAATTCCAAGGTGCTGGCGATGCGGATTGCTTCTCAGCCATTCTGTTGCTGCAGCTTTCCTTACATCCTCTGCAACTTTGAACTGATTGACATATTCAACATCCCTGCCGTGCACATCGTAGCTCTTATATACATCTGATAATTGAAAATTTTTGGGATTTTCAGTTGTGTGCCAGCCCCAGTCCGACATAGTGCCAAGTGGAATGCCTTTGGAATAGAATTCAGGGAAAGTCTGCAACCCGGTAATATCAACTGTAAACGCGAATTCACCATTTCCTACTGACAATGAATTAAGGCTGTCGATTACTGAGTTTTTAATATTATGCCGTGTTACAAGAGAAAACCGGTCTATTTTAGAATTGTCGTTACAACTAGTTGTTAATATGATAAATACAATAACAAAAAGAAAGTCAAATTTCATCCTCATATTTAATATTTTTATTTTACTGACTTCAAAATGTATCAAAACATCAAAATTTATTCCTTACTGTTACCTGAACTAAAGAGTACGCAAAGATGACGCAATGTGCTCAAAGTTAAATCCTTAGTTTTCCTCTTTATATTTTTGTATAATCCGATATCTATCTGAACTTTACGACCTTTGCGGTTAATGGATTTCAATTTATCTGCTTTATGTAAATATAATATTGATATGGTCATTGACCGACTGGTTTTTAAATTATTTTTGAGAAACTGAAAGGTTCTATAAACTTCACTTTCAGAATAACTAAAATTATGGATGCAGAAATCACAATAATCGGGGCAGGAGTAGTAGGACTTGCAATTGCTGAAAAGATCTCAGAGAAATATAAAAATGTTTTTGTTATTGAAAAACACACAACTTTCGGTCAGGAGACAAGCAGCCGCAACAGCGAAGTTATTCATGCCGGAATCTATTATACAAAAGACAGTCTTAAAGCCAAACTCTGTATTGAAGGGAAGAAACTCCTTTATGACTATTGCAGAAAGTATGATGTACCTTTTAATAATTGTGGAAAACTGATTGTCGCAACTTCTGAAACAGAGATCGCTGTTATTGAAGGGATACGACAGACGGCAATAAAAAACGGAGTTGATGACCTGCAGGTACTTGATAGAGATCAGATTGCTCTGATGGAACCAAACATATTTGCTTTAAAAGCTCTTTTCTCTCCG
>JGI24144J35610_10000599_pt1 | contig 11409 bp, 10 predicted proteins | sample BarGraIncu01121A_FD_35610 | JGI IMG/M metagenome (IMG submission 35610)
TAGAGAATGTAGACGATGTCTAGCAACACAAAGGCGAAGGCTGCAAAAATTGACGATATGACGATCAGAATAGCGCTTCGTCGTCTGTGTATACGTTTTTCGAGCCAAGCTGTAGGGTACTGAAGTATAAACGCGAGCAGAAGCGTCACCGCTATTACGTCTCTGAACGGCCACGAGATAAAAACGAGGACCACTAAGACAAATGCTGCGAAACCGAGGAGAANTAATCTGTCGCGTTGCTTTTTATCCATAGGTTGGATACTNCACCACCCATTCGACCTACCGTTCTCTTAACATCAATTTTTCTATGTATAAGCATCGGTAGCGTTATTACCTCCAGCTNCTTNTTGTCATTACATGGATAGGCTCGAAAGGATCTTTGAACTGCAAGCNAGTTTTGATGAATCTGTGCAAAATCGACCCCCTTTCAGTGAGTGGAATANGGAAGATAGGGTCATTGCCCTGCTTGGGCACCTTGTACAGGAGTCGTACGAGACACGAAATACGCTTGGCGTTGTCATNACTGGNGACCGAAAGTGGTGGAAACANCAGAAATTAACTGAAGAGAAGTGGCGCGGTGTCCACGAAGAGCTTATTGATTGCTTACACTTCTTAGTGTCTGCGATGATCAGTGCTGGTTTAACTCCGCAAACGGTCTTCGAAGCGTATGAAAAAAAGAACCTTGAAAACAGAAAGCGGCAAATTGAAAACTATTAGATCGTAATTTTTCCGTACCAGCCGCCTCTCCCTACAAACTCGAAGTCGATAGCGTCTTTTCTAAATCGTTCAAGTATCTCAGCTAAACGTGGCAGGTATTCCTTCACGCTAGGTAATGGCGTGTCGATCAAAATAGCTATCTCGTTGTCAAACTGTTGAATCAGCGCTTCGTAAACCTTATTGACGTTTAGGCGTTGTGANTGTTTCATAGCTTTTAATATCTCTATAAGCGGAACGACGTGTATATATGGCGGCCGTCGGGATGATGAAACCTTGTCGTTCTTGAGCGTTAGGAGTTGTATTCGATCTTTTACTCCAATTTTAAGAGGTCCGCCACATACGGGGCAGGTTTTCAGGACTTTTCCTTCAATGATGATATCTTCCAAGTTGTACGCTTTTTTACAGCGGCGGCAGCCGGTCAAATGGTATTTGCCTTCCCGTGGATCGAGACCAACGTTGAGGATCACNTCTCGGCCGTTGACGCCNTTAAGAGCTTTGTCGATCTCGCGAAAACTTGCACGGTTCAAGTAGAATCGTGTTACTTCTCTGCCTAGCTTGTCTGGCGACGGTGAATGGGCGTCGCTACAAGATATGAAGGTAAACGAGTCTAATTCCGCAATTTTACTCGCCATTTGGGTGTCGGCGCTCAATCCAAGCTCCAAGAAGGTAACATGCTTTGCATTCTTTCCATAGCAATCGTAGATGCTTTCAAAAGCCGCATACATTGAAGTCCACGGCGTAAAAGCGTGTGAAGGTCCTATGAGCGCACCGACACCACGAGATAAGCTGACAAGGCCTTCGGGCGATATTTTAAGCTGCGGTCTGCCGCTTGTAAGCTGGGAATACCCGCCTTCCATTATGATGTCATGCAGTTCGTAAGCCGAAGAGAAACTTGGGAAGAATAACAAGTGGTGGACACGGCCCCCGATCGTTGTTTCGACTTCAGCTTGAATTATGTATGCCACGCCTTTATTCTCATAGCGGTCTCCAACTTTTTCTAGGTTCGATTCAAGCTCATCGAGCCAAGGCCTATAAAGGCAATCACCCGTTCCAAGTATGTCAACGCCCTTGATACGAGCCGCTTCACTCATGTGTGGTAAGTCCATTTTGGGGCTCGTCCCTATGCTGAAACGTGAATGTAGATGTAAATCTGCATTAAAATATTTCATCTCTTGCCATTTCACAAAACAAATATAAATAGATCACAACCAGCGCCCTTTAAATCCAGCTGAGGCAGTTTTTTAAGTCAAGAGAAAGAGTATGCATGGGGAACAGCAACATATCTGAAGCTTAGGACTCTATGGATCAAATTTTCACAGCAATAACCACGGCTGCTAATGCTTTAGCGAAAATGGTCAATGCGACGCATGTTTTTGTGATCTCAGACATGCCCTGCAATGAAGTGCCATTTGATGTCCCTACAACCTTTATCACAACCTCTACGCTTGCTAACGGCGTCAACGATGAATTGCGAGACTTTTTGCGCGAAGGCGGCACCCGAACCTTCAACGCTAGCATCGTTGCCCCTGTGTTAAATGATTTTTCTCTTGTGAAGGATGTAGCAACAGCTGCTTATATCGACGACATAGTAGACGGAGGGTTCGTTCTTGGGGTACTATGTCTATCTCAACTATCATCGATCGTTGTGTTCGACGTCAAGCAGCTCGCAACGGTGAAGACAATAGACAAAACGGGCGAACGAGTTGATCCAACCGCGCTAAAAGCCGTACTGCGTTTGGCTCTTGAATTGGGAAGAGAGGGAAGAGAAGGTAAGAAAGTAGGAACCGCGTTCATCATCGGAGACACCAACGAAGTGTTGAAGAGATCTCACCAGCTTATCTTAAATCCATATAAAGGTCACTCTGAGGATACGCGAGACATCAAGAATCGCTCTCACTGGGAAACCATTAAAGAGTTTGCGCAGATTGATGGCGTGTTTATAGTTGACGACAAAGGTGTGATAATATCGGCGGGCAGATATTTAGATGTTAACACGAAGTCAATCGAGCTCGGAGGATTTGGCGGGCGGCACATTTCAGCGCTTGCAGTGACACGTGAGACGCAAGCAATAGCGGTAACAGTTTCAGAAAGCGGGGGCACAGTCCGTCTTTTCAAAGACGGCATAGAAACCAAAATTGAATCGAGCGCCGATCTTCTCATGCTTTTGCTTTGAAATGACACTCTGCGCGAGACGAATCTAACTGCCACTATCGATTTCGAGCGAAGCGATCGGCAAACAGCTTTTTCCATACCATGCTCTCGTTTTGTTGCTCTGTTGGCTATTCACCGAATGGTTAGTATCTAATTTCACCTATACGAGCATGCAGATTATCATGAAACGGATAGTAGCGTGAAGAGTGCGGGGGGTGCGATTTGAACGCACGAACTCCTATGAGACAGGGTCCCTCACTCACATTGTGTAGTCCTAAGCCCTGCGCCTTTGACCTAGCTTGGCAACCCCCGCTATGGGTCTTTATGTGTTTTGCTATTATTTAAAAATCTAACTGTACAGTAAGCTAATACTATGAAAAGCGGCGTGAGAAGGAAAGTAAATGCAGCGATCAGCGAGATTTGGCTTGTTGGGACGGGAGGGTGCGTGCCTAAGAAGTAGTCGGAGAAATCGTTTGCAAGAAACCATACAAGTGCAATGGCGGTAAAGCGATATTTTAGCTGTCGAATCAAGAGCAATGGAAGAATAAATTCAGCTGCCATCGCAACGTGCATGAGAATAAGCACTGTGTACAAGGTGCTGTCGACTGAAAAATAGAACGTGCTGAACCCCAAAACGACAATTACAGTCCAAGTACCATATTTTGCCAATCCGACGGCTGTGATGAAGTTGATTAGATCGGAGCTACGCTTTGTGCTAGCGTACACAGCGAGCACAACGGCGACTAACAAAGTATACAGGGGGCAATCTGGTATGAATATCCAGGCAAAGGGGCTCGCAGATACGAGCTGATCCCAGTAGTAGAATAGGCCGACCAGCGAACCGGCAATGTTGATTATAATAATCGCAATCAGGAGTGGGGTGTTTTCCACTATGCTACGAAACCTCACGTCCCGGATTCACTCCTAATCTCTCTCGCTGGCACCCCACCGACAAGGGCGTCTCCGGCTACGTCCCCGTTGACAAGAGAGCAGGCCGAGACCGTAGCACCACTTTCAATGACAACTCCGGCCAGAACTGTTGTATTTGCCCCTATCAAAACATTTCTGCCGATTCTCACTGGGCCTTTTTTCCATTTGTCTACTAAGAACTCGTGACAAAGCAGTGTAGAGTGGTATCCGATGACGGAATTGTCTCCGATTTCTATTAATTCAGGAAAAAAGATGTCAAAAGTGACTTCTAAACCGATAGCAACATTCTTGCCAACTTTGATGCCTATTGAACGATAGANTGCGTTTTTTATTTTCAGTGAAGGCAAGGAGCCAGATATGCGTATTACCAAGTAGTTCAGGGCCACTCTCAAAGGGTTTCTGGTTTTTGACCAAGCCCACATCGAGTTGCGCTCATATACTGCATACTCTGTCAATCGACGCACGCAATATTGAAAGCATAGCTCTTGATTTATAGTTTTACCAAAACATTTAATTTCAATGGGAAAAGGATTCTGACTGTAATTTTTGCCATTTGCTGCATGATGAACTGCGGTGCGTAAAGGGGCAAGAGGCTTGCCATGTTCGGATCTTCGGGAATTCGTGGAATAGCTAATAAGGACCTCAACTCAGAGCTGGCAGTTAGTATTGGACTTGCCGTCGGATCAAGGTGTAAATCTGCCGTAATCGGCCGAGATCCTCGAATTGCCAGCGAAATGATTGAGTTCGGGCTTATTTCCGGACTCACCGCCTGTGAGTGCGACGTCACACGAATTGGCCTCGTATCGACACCCACACTCTCTTACGCAGCACGAAATTATGATTGTGGGATTATGGTCACTGCTTCACACAATCCTTCTGAATATGTTGGCATCAAATTATGGAATGCCGATGGAACGTCATTCGATAGCAGGCAGCAAAAAGACATTGAATCATCAATTACCGAAGCGCCATTGCGTCCTGTGTATTCAGGAAGTCGGGCGAACTGGGACGCGATTGGGAGAATAACTTCTTATGAAAACGCAATCAATGATCATAAAAGGGAAGTGTTAGCACACTTCAACAAGGTAAGCTGTAGAGTTGTTGTTGACTGCGGCTCAGGAGCAGGGGCAACTATTACACCATACGTGCTCAGAGAAATGGGTTGTGACGTGATTACGCTAAACGCGCAGCTTGATGGGTTCTTCCCTGCAAGAAATCCCGAGCCGATCGAAAGCAACTTACACCTTCTCAAGGAAGCGGTGCGAAGTTTTCACGCCGACATCGGCATAGCGCATGACGGTGATGCTGATCGCATGATGGCAATTGACCGCGGTGGGATCTACGTGACAGGCGACGAGATGTTCGCGTTGTTTGGCGTCAATGAAGCGAAAAATATGGCAGTTTGTCCTGTTGATGTCTCACGCATGGTTGATGACGTGCTCCCTTGTCCTGTCCATCGAACGCGCGTAGGTGATGTTTATGTCGCTGAAGAAGTCAAGCGTTCGGGGGCGGACTTCGGAGGTGAAAGCAGCGGCAGCTGGATTTTTCCCAGCGTTTCATACTGTCCAGATGGCATCTATGCAGCAGCGCGAATCGTTTCAATTGCTGCTGAACAATCGATCTCGGAACTTATAGCACGGTTTCCTAAGTATCACGTTTTGCGAGGATCCTGTAAGCACCAAAGTGACAAAGATCCGATGGTGGCGATTGCTCAGGAACTGCACTCGCTTAACTACGTCGAAATGACGACTATAGACGGTGTGAGGCTTGATTTTGAGGAAGGCTGGTTCTTGGTGAGAAAATCCGGAACAGAGCCAAAGTTAAGGATAACTGCTGAAGCGCAAGACTTGTCGGCGGCAAAAGAGCTCTACAGAACCGCCATGACCATAGTGAAGAGGCACATGTAATGTTAGCGGTCATACTCGGTGCAGGTGAAGGGACACGGATGAGGCCGCTTACATACACCCGTCCGAAAGTCATGCTACCGGTGCTAGGGATCCCCATAATTGAACACATCGTGAACTCGTGTGTCGAAGCACGCATTAAGCACGTGATAATCGTCACTGGGTATAAGGAGGAGTTTATTCGCTCTCATTTCCATGAAGCGCAGCACGGGGCTCAAATTGAGTTCGTAACGCAAGAAAAACAGCGCGGGACGGCGGACGCAATTGGCCAGGTTAAAGACCTCGTGGATGAGCGCTTTCTCGCTCTCAACGGCGACAGTCTGGTAAACCCCCTTACGTTGAAATCGCTGGCTGAGACCCAAAAAGATTCAGCAGTTGTTATCGCGGCTAAGAGAGTGAAAGAGCCTATTAACTATGGCATAATCGATGTAGTTGGTGATGCTGTTTTAAAAATTACGGAAAAACCTGGTAAACCGGTTTCCGATTTGGCGAATTTAGGTATTTACGCTTTTAACCCGATGATATTCGATGCTATTGCTCAGATCCCAAAGTCTACAAGAGGCGAGTATGAGATTACCGACGCGATACAGTTGGTGATAGACCAAGGTGATAAAGTGCGGTATCTTGACGTCAGGGAACAGTGGATAGACATTGGGAGGCCTTGGGATCTGCTGTATGCCAATGAGCTCCTTTTCCAAACACTTGAATGCAAAAACGAAGGTATTGTTGAGCCCTTTGCAACTATAGAAGGCGCTGTGAAAATCGGACGTGGCTCGATTGTCAGAAATGGCGCTTATATCATGGGCCCAGCAATAATAGGAGAACGCTGCGAAATAGGGCCAAACTGTTGTATCCGTCCTATTACGTGTATAGGAAACGGAGTCAAGATCGGCAACGCTGTTGAAGTAAAAAATTGCGTAATTATGGAGGACAGTCGAATTGGGCACCTATCCTACGTCGGCGATAGCGTCATCGGGCAGCGATGTAATTTCGGTGCGGGGACGTTGGTAGCTAACCTCCGTTTTAACGAAAAGCCCATTAAGATCGCCGGAGTTCAAACCGGACGACGAAAACTTGGCGTCATTATGGGNGATGACGTACACACAGGCATAAATAGCATGATAAATGTCGGAACGTCGATAGGTCCCGGATCGATTGTCGGCGTTGGCGCNCTAGCTGCCGGAGTCTATCCGCCAGGTTCGCAAATCGAAAGGAAAGGGGCCACGCACTGATAATGCGTGCCGCTCACTTCGAGATGATAAGCTATTTAGCCGATGGCGCTTGTTAGCTCAAAGGAGACGAGCTATGCGGATTGCTGTTTTTGTTGGAACGCGAGCGGAGCTAATAGGGATGGCTTCTTTTCTTAAGGAGATTGACAAGAACGATAAGGCTGAACTCATTTTCGCTCATACGGGACAGCACTTTGACCGCGGGATGTATGAAGACCTGCTAATCGATTTGGGTCTTAGAGAGCCCGATTATAGCCTCTCGCTTGGGAATATGAGTTACAATACGCAGATCTCCGCTATGATCAGTCAGATCGACGATATACTAGAAAAAGCTCGACCTGATTTCGTGTTCGTTCAAGGTAATGTCATCTCCTCGTTTAGCGCAGCTATCGCGTCTTCGATGAGATTCGTTCCGGTTGGCCATATTGAGTCGGGGTACCGTTCGTTACGCGACTTGCATAGTGATGTAAGAAGAAAGGTAATCGAAATGTGCTCGACGCTATTCTTTCCCGTATGTAACACGGCGTATCTGAATTTGCTCGAAGAGTGCTATGATCCTGATTTCATCCACTATTTAGGAGATCCTCTAATAGATTCGCTCCTTGACTACAAGCCAAGAGCATTGAAGGCGCACTCTTTTAATGTATATCGCGAAGGCGAAAGGCCGCTTGCAGCATTCGCCGTGCGGCTGCCGTGGAACATTGGAAACCCTGAGGCACTAGGACGAATCGTGAAAGTTGCGGTCAATCTCGATGATTATAGCGTCATCATGCTCTTGCATCCAAACACGCGAAACCATCTCATCAAGTATGGTCTGATGGACAAACTGGAGTCCTCTGAGCATATCCATCTGATCAATCCTCTTCCTTACACAGATTTTTTACGACTAATGATGGACTGCAATGTATTAATCACCGATTCTGGGGGGCCTCAGAAGGAAAGCGCGGTTTTGCAAACTCCGTGTATCACGCTGTCTGATAGCACCTACTACATAGAAACTATCGAAAACGGATGGAACAGGTTAGTAGGCAAGAGTCCGGATCCTGGTGTCTTGACTGACGCCATACGATCGACAGCGTCAGGAAAAATGATAGATGACTCTCTTTACGACGGAAAATCGTCAGAACGAATAGTTTCCAAGGTCATTCAGCTTTTTGAAGAAGGGAACCTCACGATCTCTCCGCAAGTGGCAAAAACGGGCTTTTATACCCACCTTACGTGTTTTTCGGAGGGTTTTATGGGTATGCGCACGCTCGCTGCATCNCAAGCAGAAGGTACGGTGCAGGCTATGTTCGACGAGACAGGAGCCATCACCCTAGACACTACGCGNGCTCAGGTAGTGCGCACATTTGGACCAACTAAGAAGACTTAAGAACCTTGAATAAAGTGACATTCTAGATGATCGATAGCTATACGCTATTTTTACTTATAATCTCTATTCTTCTTTCATTTGTTGTCGCATTTGCTGCAGCGCCGCCTCTCATCTCGAGAATGAAATCTGCGGGCGTATCTGGCATCGACGTTCACAAAGTTGATAAGCCTCAGATCTCGGAAATGGGTGGTTTTGCAATTTACGCGGGGTTTGCCACATCGTTAGTCGTTGCTACTTTTTTGGGCATAAGTGTAGACCTGATATTGATCTCGCTGCTAGTGGTGACCCTATCAGCAATGGTGGGGGCCCTAGATGATNTAATGCACCTCGGTGCTTGGGAAAAGCCCCTCCTCGGTTATTTCGCTGGCATTCCGCTCATATTAGCTGCTGGGCGTGATCCTTATCTTTTCATACCTTTGGTGGGGGCCCTATGGCTTGGGCTCGCATGGATTCCTCTTGTACCCTTTGCCGTTACCGCTGGAGCTAACGCAGTAAACACCTTTGCAGGATTCAATGGAATGGAGATCGGGTGTGGCGCTATATTGACTTCTTCTCTAATAATCGTCGGCGGGGTTATGTTATCGCCGACTAGTGATATAGCAGGGCTAATTATATTGGCGGCGCTACTCGGAGCACTTCTAGGTTTTTTTCCGTACAACAAGTATCCTGCCCGCATATTCACAGGCGATATAGGGACGCTCTGCGTAGGTAGCGCTATCGCCGTCGGCGCAATAGCGCTAAAAATCGAAGTTTTCGCTGTTATCGCAGCTTTGCCTTACATCATCAACTATGCAATGGTGCTGCTCTCTGTTGGAAAGGTTACAGAAAGTCACCTATATACAGCCACCCAAGTTACGGACGATGGGTACTTGATCCCATCGAAATCATATTCTGTTCGAAAGAATTTGTCTGATTTCATCTTAAGCCGCAGATCCATGAAAGAGCCAGGACTGGTTAAACTGATGTGGGTGTTTTGCGGTATATCTTGCGCCGCTGCCATAGTGCTCGCAGTGCTGTCAACTTTGTAAACCTTTGGCGGGGCATCAGCAAGAAAAAAGAGTGCGGGACTCCCACGATGTTGTAGGTGCTCAGAATACCCTTTACAATAGTCTTCGGTTAGCGGAGTTAGTCGCGTAATTAGGGATCTTATAAAAAAAATACTGTAGTTGACAATCCCTACGCGTCTTCTAAACCGCAGCTATACTAGCTGTTGTGAATTGATATTGATCGCATCGACGGGGTAAGTATATCTCGCGTCTGTCGTTGAGTTACTACTACCGGAGGGTGGATCCATCCACAAACTCACGTACAACGTGCTTGTTGAGCCTAATGTGGGTATAAATCCGAATCTGCTCGACCCGCTGCTTTTTGGCAGGTCTATGGTCACTGGCTTTGTTTCCCCGCCGTTTAGGGTGACCGGTTTGTACCTGTCTTGCCATGCGATGTGCAAGCTTATTGGGTCGCTCGCGTGATTCGTTACATAGACAACTGCCGAATCGCCGTTTATCACGGCCTTGCTAATCGACGCATATTGTGTTGGCGTTAAGGAGAGCTTGCTTTGGTCCATTTTGTACACAACGACGTCGCTGTTTTTGAAGACTTCCGTCATAATTCCGGTATCAGGAACAAAGTCTGGCAATGGAAATTTCCAAAGGTCGCTCGAGTATTTTGCCTTTACACGATCATAAACGAAGTAGTTTATGTTCATTTTTTTCGCAATAAGCAGCTTAGTGGCGGAATTTGTAGAGCCGTTCATAAAGTTGGCGAGGTCGGTGAGCTGCGATAGCTGATGGGTGACGACGTACGAATTTTCAGAATCGGTGGACAATACCGCTTGCGCGTTAGTGAAGGTGTTGACGTATTGCAGGAAAGTTGGATCTGACAAAACTCTGTCATTTGACGACGTATGATCGTTAAGCCACTGCAGCGCAACCTTTTCATTGGTAGTGAGCTTTGGATCTTGAGAATGAGAAGCGAGGGCAGTGGTGGTGGCGATGTGAAACACGGGGGAGAGCACCGAAATAACCACAAAAACGATTATAAGAATCGAACGCANGGCCCTTCTGTCNCCCCTCCGGCGCAAGCCTTGAACGCGGGGCTGTGGCTCATATGCCAACCTGAAAACCAGGAGCGAGGCGAGTATGGACAAAGGGAGCACGAGATAAAGTATCGAGCGCACCCCGTCTGCATTTTTTAGCGCGTATGGTATGACACGTTGAACGAGCCACGGCAAATTAGGGGCCGCTATCCCAATTACCCCTATTATAGTAGGTACCAAGGCAACGAGCAGCCAGCTTGAGACAAGCATGTTCCGCAGATTAGTCTCAGGGCGATCCCAGAGCGACGTTTTGTAGACAAGAAGGCCAAGAATTGGAATGAGGCCTAGACTTGAAATCATGAAAGCTAGCGAAAATGCTGTCTGAGCCGAAAATACAAGAGAAATAGCAATAACTCCTGCAATCGCGACTAACACTAAAATAATGATCAAATTCAACACGTTTTTTGTCGAATGACCGATAACAGCAAACAGTCTATCGCGGCGTTTATGTGCCGATCTCGTATCGGCGCTTCCGCTAAAGAGCAAGCCGACTGCGCTGAGTCCCAACATCCCTGCTGATAACGTTAAGACTTCTGGAATGCTCCAAGGAAGGGTTTGATACTGGTTATACATGGAGAGCCACCACGGGGCGCTTATTATGACTGGAAGCACAATCATAGCGCTGATCTGTTTCAAATGCATCCGGGTGCCGAGATTAATCAACACGTATAATATGATGAATACGGTGAAAATATAGTAAAACGTAGTAGTGGAAAACCTGTGAGTAAAGATGAGTGTAGTCACGGTGAAAGCGCCTAACAACGTATATTTTGAGCTCAAGAGAGACTTTCCCGCATCATCATTGATTGTACTGTAAAGGTAGTACGTCGCGAGGTACATTAGAATGAGTCCGAAGCTTGACGGCACGATATACTGGGGTCCTAATATGGCCGGGTTCGGGCTAAAAGTTGCTGAAAAAAATGATGCCAACGCGGCTATTCGCGTGTCGCCGGTTATCTTCTTTACAACTACAAAAGTAGTGAGGACGAAGGAAACTAATATGAAAGC
>JGI24144J35610_10000622_pt1 | contig 11264 bp, 10 predicted proteins | sample BarGraIncu01121A_FD_35610 | JGI IMG/M metagenome (IMG submission 35610)
AGCAGAGGCTTTGGTCAGCGCAGTCCGCAAAATTTTGATGTAGCGTTGAGTCTGTGGCCCGGACAAATCGGAGCACAGCGCCGACACTACACCAAAACCTTTTCTTTGCCGCGGGCGGGCTTTTTGCTAAAAGCCGCGTGTGTATTTGGAATTCTACGGATTGACGCTGCCGCCGTTCGACATCACGCCGGACCCGCGCTTTCTATTCCACAGCGCCAAGCACCGCGAAGCGATCAATCACCTGCTCTACGGCATCCGCGAGCGCAAGGGTTTCGTGCAGCTCACCGGCGAGGTCGGCGCGGGCAAGACGACACTGTCCCGCGCGCTGCTGGAACAGCTCGACGCGCGATTTTCCACCGCGCTCATCCTCAATCCGGTGATGAACGCAAAGGAGCTGTTGAAAGCCATTGCGACCGAGTTCGGCCTCGACGGCAAGGGGCATGACCGGCTGGAAACCGTTGCGTTGATCAGCGAGTTTTTGCTCAAGCAGGTTGAGCAGGGGAAGGAAACCGTGCTCATCATTGACGAGGCGCAGGATTTGACGGACGAACTGCTCGAACAGATCCGCCTGCTCTCAAACATCGAGACCGACGACCGCAAGCTGTTGCAAATTGTTCTGCTCGGACAACCCGAGTTGCGCGACCGGCTCAACAGCCCGCGCCTGCGCCAGCTTCGCCAGCGCATCACGGTGCGTTATCACCTCGCGTCGCTGAACCGCTTCGAGGTCCCCCACTACGTCCGGCACCGGCTCGATCAGGCCGGCGCAAAGGGCGCGCCGTATTTCACCCAGCCCGCGTTCTGGCGGGTCTATGGTTACAGCCGTGGCATCCCCAGGCTGATCAACGCCGTTTGCGACAAGGCGCTGCTCGCCGGGTTCGTCGAGCAATCCGACCGCATCAACTATCGCATGGTGGGCCGCGCCATCCGCGAACTTGAAGGAAACATTCACGCATGAGCCTCATCAACGATGCCCTCCGGCGGGCCCGGCAAACGCAACAACAAAGTCCGCCGGCCAGCCGGCAGCCGTTGGTCCCGGTCGAACCCAAACCGCGCGGCATAAGCCGGATGTTGCCGTTGGCGGTGGGCGTGCTCTTTGCCGCCGCCTGCTTTTTCTTCGGACTGTCGCTGGCCAGACGCACCTCGCCGCCGGTGGCGGTTGCGCCGCTGCCTCCGCCCAAACAATCGGATAAACCCGTGCCCGCGCCGGCACCCGTGCCCGTTGCGCCGGCGCCATTACCCGAACCAAAGGTTGCGCCAGCGACCAAATCCGCGCCCAAGCTGAGTCTGTCGGCCACGACCGCAAACTCTGTCGTGGTGGCAACGCTGCTCCCGAAGACAGTTGCGTCCGCGGCGCCCACCGCCCCCGCTGCGCCGGCCAAGGTTGCCGCCCCGGCAGCGACGCCGCCAGCCGTACCGAAACCGCCGGTGACTCCGCCCCCACCGCCCCCGCCGGAACCGAAATTGCAGGGCATCTTTTTTGACCCGTCGCGGCCATGGGCGATTGTGAGCGGCAAAACCGTTTATGCCGGCGACCGGGTGGGCGATTTCCGGGTAAAGGAAATCTCCAAAAACACCGTGACGCTGGAAAAGGCGGACAAAACATTGAAAGTTTTGGAGCTGGGCAGATAAAAATCAGAGCCATTATTTCGTGTGCGCCTCCTTGAAAAAAAATTTGCCAAATCGCCGGTCATCGCGCGCGTCGCGCCATTTGTCCTTTTCCTCGCGCTGACGTTTGGCCAGGGCAGATTCGGCGCGGCATCAGCCTACTGGTTTTATTTGGCCAAAACGCTGGTCGGCGCGTGGTTGATTTTGGAAATGCGCCCGTTCGTTTCCGAAATGCGCTGGGCGGTGAGTTGGGAAGCGGTCGTGGTGGGTGTGGTGGTATTTGCCGCCTGGGTCGGGATCACCGGTGAATGGACGACGCAAAATTCACTTTGGGCAAAGTTCGGCTTCACCCATCCTTTGGGGGCTTCACTAAAAACCTGGAACCCAAATGAACAATTTGGCGATGGTTCGGCGCTCGCGTGGCTGATGATTGTAATGCGGATTGCCGGCTCGACGCTCGTCGTGCCGCCGCTGGAAGAAGTTTTTTACCGCTCGTTTTTGTATCGCTATATCGCCCGGCCAAATTTCCTGTCTGTGCCGCTCAACCAATTTTTGCCGTTGCCGTTTCTCGTCACCGCAGCCGTGTTTGGTTTCTCACACAACGAATGGCTGGCGGGCATTTTGTGCGGCGCGGCTTATCAGTGGCTGGTGATTCGCAAAAACCGTCTGGGCGATGCGATGACCGCGCACGCGATCACGAATTTTCTGCTCGGTTTATGGGTCGTTTGGCGCGGGGCCTGGCATTTTTGGTGAAATTTTTGGGAGGGCGTGCAGTCCACGTGCCGCGTCGGCCTGTTTGGAGAACGATCCCTGCTGATTTACGACGGTCACAGACCGCCGCTACAACTTACTTCACTTCGATGTTGATGTGGTTGCGTTCCAGCGTGCTGCCTTCCTGTTGCGCCAGATTGACGAGGGCTTCGTAGTAATTGGCGAGCGAGCGGATTTCCTGTGCGCGGTCGGCGGTGAGCGTGTTTTGGAGTTGCAGCACGATGAAGGTGGTGCTTTTACCGACGGCGTATTTTTTCTGCTCGGCGTCGAGCGCGGCCTCGGCATAAATGCGCGCCTGCCTCGTGGCGTTCACGCTTTCATAGGCGGACTGAGCCTGTTTCACGGCGTTGTCAATCTCCACCATGATGTTTTGCTCGAACTGTTTAAGCGTGAGCACGAACTGCTGCATCGTCACCTTGTCAGATTTGAAGGTATTGCGCGCCTTGACATTGCTGAGGGGAACGGAAAGTTGCGCGCCGTAACTGTAGAATGGCCGGTCGCCTTCATTGAACTGGTTGAACGCGCCGCTGAATTCCCGCGCCGCGCCGTTGTAACCATACGTGCCGATCAAATCGAGTTCGGGGAAAAGCTGATTGCGGTCGAATTTCAACTGGATGCCCTGTTTTTCGACATCCAGGCGCGCCTGCAAAAGATCGGGCCGCTCGGTCATGCCTTTGCTCCAACTGTCCTGCAAATCGAACAACTGCAGCGGTGCGTTGGTGATCGTCGCCGTGGGTTGAATGTCCTTGTCGTGCCAGCGTAAATACTCGTCGGTGAGCAGGTTTTTCAAGGTGTTTTGGGCCGTGTTGAACGTGCTTTGCGCGGCTATCAAATTAGCCCGGCTCGTGGCCACCTGTGCCCCGTCCTGCTGCACGTCCAATTGCGCCAGTGTGCCGATCTGGACGCGCTGCCGGTCCTGATCGAGCTGTGTCTGGGCGAGTTCGAGGGCCTGCTGCTGCACCTTCACGTTTTCCTGCGCGTAAATCAGTTCGTAGTAAGATTTCTCGACGTCGGAGACGGAGGTGATGACCTGCAGACGCAAGCCCTGCTCGGAATATTTCAACCGGTTTTTGGCGGCGCGAATCGTCAGTCGCGTACTGTCAAACCAAAAATTTTTCAGCAACGGNTGTGTGAGTTGCACCCCGATGGTGCCGCCGGAATTGTCAAAGTTTGTGGGAAAATAAAAGCCATATTGTTCCGAGATATTGCCGCTGAAATCGTATTGCAAACCCCACGGCAACGACCCGCCGAGGTCGGACTGGGCGGAATTTCCGTAGGAGGTCGAAGGCGGAACCCCGTCCACGCCGCTTTTGTTGTAATTGTGCTGGCCGGAAATGTTGAACAGCGGATCGTAACCGCCGTAGGCCGAGCGCAAATTGTAGAGCGAAACCTGCGGACTGTAGCGTTCGATTTGCACGTCGAGGTTGTGCTGCAAGGCTTCCCGAATGCAGTCCTCCAATGACATTTCGCGCGTCGTGGCGTTCCTGCCCACCGGTGCGGCGACCGTGCTCATGTCCATTGGCGCGGCGACCCCATTGGTGGCTGGTGGGAAGGCGGGCGCATGGGTTTCTGCCGGCACGACGATTGCGTTTGTATCCGTTTGTGCCACGGCCGAAAAAGCCGCGAGAATGAAAACCAAAATAACGCTGAAACTTTTCATGGTGCTGCAATTTTGCGGCTTTCGCCAAAACTCATCAAACTTAAGACGCTCTGGAGCGACCGAAGGTAACCACCCGGTTAATTTGCATTCGCGCCCGTTCAATAAACCCCGCATCGCGGCCAAGGTTGCAGCCAAATCATCGCTCAACCGGCTTTCGTCACGGCTGCGGGAACTTCCTCGATTTTGGCGTTTTGTTCGAGGAACGCGAGCACTTTTTCGTGCGCGATCTGGTCGTAAAGCTCCCTCACGCCGTTGCGCTTCTGCAAGTCCTTGAGGAATTTCTCCAGTGGAATCTGGTACGCCATCGCCAGCGACTGCACGCGCTTCAAAACCTCGTCCTGCGAAACCTGGATGCCTTCCTTCTCGGCGATGCGCTGAATCAGGAACGACAATTTCACGCGCTCCTTGGCGCTTTGCGCCGCGGCGGAATAAATTTCGTCCTTCTGTTTCTCAATCAAATCGCGCGCCACACCGCGTTGGGTGTTTTCGCGGACGANATCGTAAACCACGGTGCGCGTTTCGTGCGCGACGGCGGTCTCCGGCAGGTCAAAATTCGTGGCGGTGAGCAGCGCGCGGATGATCTGGCCGCGAACCGCCTTGGCCTGTGAATACTTCAATTCATTTTCCAGATCGCGCTGCACGCCTTCGCGGAGCTTCGGCAGGTTTTCCGCGTCGTATTTTTTGGCGAACGCGTCGTCAATCGGCGGCAGGCCTTTTTCCTTCACCTCGACGACTTCGACTTCGTAAACGCCCTTTTTGCCCGCAAGTTGCTTGGTCACGAAGTCGGCGGGGAAATCCACATTCACCGTGCGTTTGTCGCCCGCCTTTGCGCCGATGATCTGATCGGCAAAACCGGGAATGAACGAGTCCGGCGCGGCGTCCACCCAGAAATTTTTCTGCTCCGTCAAACCTTTCGCTGTCGGCGCGGTGTCGGTGATGGGCTTGCCGTCGCACGTGCCGGTGTAATTCACCACTGCGATGTCGCCCCTGCGCAGCTCGCGCGCGACCGTCTCAAACTTCGGGTGCTGCCTGGCGAGCAATTCGATGGCGCGATCCACGTCCGCCACCGTGACCGATTTCGCCTCGCGTTTGGCCGGCAAGCCCTTGTATTCGGGCAGTTGAAATTCCGGCGCGGTCTCGATGGTGGCGGCGAATTGCAGCGTCTGGCCGCGGCCAAACTGGATTTCCTCGATGTCCGGATAGCCGATCACGGCGATTTTTTTCTCGTCCAGCGCCTTGCGGTACGAATCGCCGATGAGCTTGCGTTTGACCTCGGCCTTGATGTCCGGCTCGTATTTTTTGAGCACGAGGTTGCGTGGCGCCTTGCCGGGACGAAAGCCGGGCAGCGACGCCTGTTTCTGAAAGTCCTTCGTGACAGCGTCGAAAGCTTCATCCACGGCCTTCGCGTCCACTTCCACCCGCAGCAATTTTTTGCACGGAGCCAGATTTTCGACGGTGATGTTCACAATAATTCCCGCTGGTCAGCGAGCCGTTTAAAATAGATGAACCACGCGGATTTCGTCAATGGTTTTGATGGCTTACCAATATCATTTCCGCTTTGATGTTGCCGGAATGAAGCGAACGACGTTCTTCATCACCGGCACGGACACCGGCGTCGGCAAAACCGTGCTGACCGCGCTGCTGGCGCGTCACTTGCGGGAACGCGGCGTCAGCGCGGCGGCCCTCAAGCCGATTTGTTCCGGCAGACGCGACGACGCCCGCGCGTTGCGCGCCGCCATGAACGGCGCGCTCACGCCCGACGAAATCAACCCGTGGCATTTCCGCGCCCCCCTCGCGCCTTTGCTCGCCGCCCGCCGCGAGCGCAGGCGGGTCGGGCTGGCCGACGTGCTTGCGCACGTCCGCACGATGCAAAAGCGTTTTGACGTTTTGCTGGTTGAAGGCGCAGGCGGCTTGTTGAGTCCGCTCGGCGAGAATTTTGACTCACGCGATTTGATTGCGGCCCTGCGCGCGACGCCGATTGTTGTTTGCCCAAACCGGCTCGGTGCGGTGAATCAAGTTTTGCTGACACTCGCCGCATTGCCGCGAAGCGCGTCTTGCCGGGCGCGCGTCGTGTTGATATCGCCGTCAAAGCCGGACGCTTCCACTTCGACGAATGTCAGCCTGCTTGCCGAATTTCTGGACGCGAAGAGAATTTTTTGTTTGCCNCGGCTGGGCGGGCGTTTTGACCCGGAGAAAGTTTTGAAAAATTCGCGCATACGGCGGACGTTCCGCGTGTTGGTGAAATGAATTCCAACGGAGCGCCGGCCTCCGGCCCGGCGTGAAAACGCTGGAGCTCAATCCCGCGATGTGCGGGATTGTTCGGATGACACGCTAAAGCGTGAACTCCAACACGCCGGGTCGGAGGCCGGCGCTCCAATCAATGTTGCACCGGCGTGTTGGTGGACAGGAACGATTCGCGCCACGGCTGATGATTTTTGTAAAGCTGCAATCGTTGTTGCAATGGCTCGAGTTTCTTCATTTTGGCGGCCTTGGCGAGGTCAATCGCCCTTTGCGTCTCTTCCTGCGCGTTGGTGAAATCGCCCATCTCGGCGCAGGCCATGCCGAGCGCGTCGAGCACGAACGGTTGCGTTTCGCCGGTCAGGAGTTTGGCCTTGACGGCAAGCACGAGCGCGGTCCGGCCGTCGCGAATTTGAGGATTTTCATTGGCGGCCAGCACGTGGGCGGTGTAGGCGAGGATTTGAAAATTGTTTGGGTCAATCCGCAGCGCTGCACGAAACTCATCAATCGCCTCGGCATCGCGGCCNTGTTTNAGNNGCACCTTGCCCATGTCGAAATGCGCCCCCGGATAGTTGGGGTCGAGCCGCGCGGCTTCGGTGAATTGGCCCATGGCTTCGTCGAAACGGCCGAGTTCAACCAGCACGGCGCCAAGGGCGTCGCGCAAGGACGGCAGTTTCGGATTGAGTTGGACGGCTTTGAGCAGTTCCGGCAGGGCTTCCTCCGGTTGGCCCATTTTATCGAGCAGGTTGCCGATGTTGTATTGCGCTTCGACGTTGTCGGATGAAATGCGCGCCGCTGCCCGATACTGGGTGAGCGCTTCGACCAGGCGGCCTTTCTGTTCGAGCGCCACGCCGTAGTTGATTTGGGCATGGGGATTGTCTCCCTTGATCACCGCGAGGGTGTGGGCAAAAAGCGATTCGCTGTCGTGCCAGTAGCGCAATTGGTTTTCGGTAAGAATCAGGCACAGCGCGAGAGTCAAAGCGGCTGCGGCGGCAACAGCGGCTTTCGGAAATTGAAACCGGCTCGCCAGATCGCGGACGCCGAACGTCACGGCGATGAACACGCCGACGAGAGGAAAATAAGTGTAACGATCCGCCATCGCCGCGCTGCCCACCTGCACCAACCCGATAACAGGCACGAGCGTTCCCAAAAACCAGAGCCAGCCGACCAGCAAATAAGGGTATTGCCGGTGTATCCGCCAGATGAGCCATGAGATGCCGCCCAGCAGACCTATGGCTGTTGCCGCCATGGCCCGTATCCATGACAAATGATTGGGCAACGGGTAGAGGATGGCCAGACCCGACGGCCAGAATGTTTTTCCGAGATATCGTTCGTAGGCAATCAAGGCGTTGGCGACTCGCAAATGCAGCGGAAATTGTTGGAATGTCATGACCGCTTCTCCGTGGCGTTGCACCAGAAAAGTGACGACGCACGAGATCAGCACCAGCAGAAAGAATGGCCACTTTTCAAACACAAGGCGCAAGGCGGTTGAAAGTTGATCAGTCTTCGCATCGCTTCGACACGACGCGGAGTGGAAAGTTAAAACTCTCTGTAGCGGCCAATAATCCAAAAGCAACATCACAAACGGCAATGTAACCAGCATCGGTTTGGCCATGAGCCCCAGCGCAAAAAACAACAACGCCAGAAAATAGTCGAAGGTCCAAGGGCGGAGGGCGGGAGCCAATCCCGCGCTCGACTCTCGACCCCCTGGCGCGGCGGAGCGGAGCGGAGACGGCTCGACTCTCGACCGCCTTTGGGCATAACGCGTGTAAGCCAGCAGCGTCAGCAGCGCGAAAAAGGCGCTCAACACGTCCTTGCGTTCGGAAATCCACGCGACGGATTCCACGTGCAGCGGATGCCACGCGAACAACGCGGCGACGAACGCCGCCGGCCACAATTCGCCGGTGAGCCGCAACAGCAACACCAGGAGTAAAACCACATTCGCCGTGTGAAACAGCACGTTGACGAGATGGTGCGCGCCGGGGTTGAGGCCGAAGAGTTCGCAGTCCGCCATGTGCGAAAGCCAGGTGAGGGGATGCCAGTTGCTTCCGTGACCGGTGGTGAACGCCCATTGGATTCCGGCCCAGGTCAGGCCGTTTTGGACGGTGCGGTTGTCCGTGACGTAAACCTGGTCGTCGTAATTGACAAAACCGTCGCGCGACGCCGGCAAATAAGCCAGCAGCGTGATGAGCGCGAGCAACAGACCAATGAGACGCGGACGGAACATCGGGCTTCTTTGCATGTGATTTTGCCGTGGGGCAAGTGCGGAGACAAAGTATATTTTTCCGCAAAAAGACGTTGCAATTTCCGGCGCGGCGGGTAGAAATTGGTGAGGCAGGAAATTGCTCGACCCCTGCCGCTTGGACGGTACATCGGTTCCTCACGACCAAGTCTTGTTGTTTTATGAGCGGATTATCGTTTGCTGTCGTGGGAGCCGCTTCCAATCAAGCGGAACTCATCTACGTTTGGACACAGGCAACGCCGGAAGCCAAGGCGATCATTGTCTGTCTCATTCTTTTTTCCATCGTCGCGTGGTCGGTGATGGTCTCCAAGGCCATCCAGGTCCGGCGCGCCCGCCGGTTGAACCATTATTTCAACGAGGAATTCCGCGCGCAAAAATCCGTGCTCGAACTTTTTGACCGCAAGTTGCAGGTCGAGGGTTGTCCGCTGTATGAGGTCTATCAGGCCGGTTGTGTGCAACTCGACGCGCGGTTGCGCGGACCGGGCGGCGAACGCAGCAAACAGCAGGTCACGCTCAAAAACATGGAGCATGTCAAACGTGCGCTCGAAAACGTCGTGGCGCAGGAGTCCTTGAAACTGGAATCCGGCTTGATCCTGCTCGCGATCGCGGTCAGCGGCGCGCCGTTCATGGGTTTGCTCGGCACGGTTTGGGGCGTGATGAGCACGTTTGCCGGCATCGCGCAGCAAGGCTCGGCGACGATGGCGGCGATGGCGCCCGGTGTCTCGGCGGCGCTCATCACGACGGTCGCCGGACTGCTGGTGGCGATTCCCTCGATGTTCGGTTACAATTGGCTCGTGCACAATTTACGCGTGTTTACCGTCAACCTCGACAATTTCGCACAGGAACTCGTTTCCAGGATGGAAACAGAATTTTTGTCGGACGAATAAATTTTGCCGCCATGCGACGATTTTCACAACGCAGTTACCTCGTGACGTTGAGCGAAATCAACATCACGCCGCTGCTCGACCTCGCGTTCGTGCTGCTCATCATCTTCATCATCACCACGCCGTTGCTCGAGCAAAGCATCAACCTCAAACTTCCGCATGGCGGCCAGCCGGACACGCGGATTGACAAGCGCAACATCCGCACCGTCGAAGTCAGCACGACGGGCGTTTACGCGCTCGACAAACAGCGCATGAGCCTTGGGCAATTGACCGCGCGGCTGGCGGCGGAATTCCGCTCGAACCCGAACCTCATCGTTTATATCCGTGCGGAAAAAACCAGCCCGTACGAAAACGTCGCCGCCGTGCTGGACGGCTGCCAGCGCAACGGGATCACGCGCTATTCGCTCCGCACCGACCCGACGCCAAAATGAACCGTCTGCAAAAAAAATGCGTCATTGGGATCGCGGGCGTCCACCTGCTGCTGGGCGTGATTTTAGCCGTCGGCCCGGCGTTTTTTTATTCGAAGCCGAAAGCCGACGATTTGCAGGTGCTTGATGTGATTCCGGTCAATTTGATTGACGCGGCGTTCAACAGCGGCGTCGCCAACGCCACCCCGCCGCCGCCCGCGCCGGTCGCTCCGCCGCAACCCCCGCCACCGGCGCCCGTTGTCACGCCGCCCGCACCGGCGCCGCAGAAAGTGGAAAAGACCGAGCCGATCAAACTGCCGGACAAACTGTCGCCCGACAATTTGAAACCGGTTGAAAAGNCCGCCAAACCCGAGTCACGCAAGGTTCCAATCAACACGCAACTTGTGACGCGCACCGCGCCGAAAAATTCTCCGACGACCGACAATTCGCAGCAACAGCAGCGGCAGGCGCAGGCAATCCGAAGCGCTCTTCGGAATTTGAAAGGCAATTTGACGTCAGCCACGGTGGTAGACGCGCCTGGCAACGGCAGCGAGGCCTACGCAAGTTACAAAGATGCATTAGGGTCAATTTATTACGACGCATGGACTCCCAATGGAGCAGCCAACGATGATGCGAACACCTTTGTCAAGATCACCGTTGCCAGCGATGGCACAGTTATCAATGCCCGCATTATTACTCCTTCGGGCGATGAAAAGATGGATGATTCCATACAGCGTGTCCTGAAGCGGGTAACCGCTGTTCCGCCGCTTCCTGACAAATCAAAAGTCCAACAGGATTTTACGATTAAATTTAACCTCAAAACCAAACGAATGCTTGAATGAAAATTAACTGCATCACTCTTTTGAAAATCTACTTACCCATTGTCCTCTTTGTCGCCAGCGCCAACTTCTGCTGCGGCCAAGATTCGGACGTCATCCAAGTTCGTAAACAAGTTGACATCCCCGGCAACAGCAAGCCGATTCCCGTTTCGCTCGAAGGTTTCAGCGGCGAGGTCGCGGACGTTTTGAAATTCGACCTTTACGTCCAGGGTTTCAGCTTTGTCGCCCCGGATGCCGCGCAATATCAAATCAGCGGCAGCAGTGCGGGCAGCGTTCAAGGCCGGGTCGTGGATCGTTTCGCCAAGAGCACGATTCTTTCGCGCAGCTACACCGGCGCGGCGTTGCGGCGGCAGGCGCACACGTTTGCCGACGACATCGTGCAGGCCATCACCGGCAAGAAAGGCATCGGGCAGACAAAAATCACCTTCAAGGCCCAATCCAGCACGGGCAACGGTGAAATTTACGTGGCCGATTTTGACGGCTACAACAAGCAATCCATCACGCACGACGATACCATCGTTGCCGCGCCGGCATGGGTGCCGGGCCGGCTTGCGATTTATTACACATCGTATAAGCGCGGCAACCCGGATATTTTTTACCACAACCTCGGCAACGGCC
>JGI24144J35610_10000623_pt1 | contig 11256 bp, 8 predicted proteins | sample BarGraIncu01121A_FD_35610 | JGI IMG/M metagenome (IMG submission 35610)
CAATTACTCGTGAGATTCAGCTGGCAACGGTTTTGCGCCATCGTCGCGAAGGAGTTCATCCAAATGCGGCGCGATCGGCTGACATTTGCCATGATGCTTGGCATTCCGCTGATGCAACTTATTCTGTTCGGTTACGCCATCAATTCCGACCCGAAGCATCTGCCGACCGCCGTTTATTCCGCCGACAACGGCACTTTTTCGCGCACGATTGTCTGGGCGATGCGCAACAGCAGTTACTTCGACATCACGCGCGAACCGCAGAGCGAGGCGGAAATTCAAAAACTGCTGGCGCAAGGCACAGTGCAGTTCGTCGTGGAAATCCCGGTGGATTTCTCGCGCAAACTGCTGCGCGGCGAACAGCCGGATTTGCTGCTCGAAGCCGACGCAACCGACCCAATGGCCATAGGCTACGCCGTCGGCGCGATGAATTCGCTGACGCCGATCGTTTTGAATCGTGATTTGACCGGGCCACTGGCGAAACTTCGCGCCAGTTCCGCGCCATTCAATCTGGTTTTGCATCAGCATTACAATCCCGAAAACATCACGCAGTATAACATCGTGCCCGGACTCATGGGCGTGATCCTGACGATGACGATGGTCATCATCACGGCACTCGCCATCACACGCGAACGCGAGAGCGGCACGATGGAGAACCTGCTTTCGACGCCGCTGCGCCCGGTCGAAGTGATCATCGGCAAAATCGTGCCTTACATCATGGTCGGCTACATGCAGATTTTTTTGATTCTGGTGGCAGCGAAATTTTTGTTTGACGTGCCGATGGTCGGCAGCGTGCCGTTGCTGCTCGCGGTGGCATTTTTATTCATTGTGGCGCATCTGGCGGTCGGCATCACTTTTTCCACCATTGCGCGAAATCAACGTCAGGCCATGCAGATGGGAATGTTTTTCTTTTTGCCGAACATTTTATTGTCCGGCTACATGTTTCCGTTTCGCGGAATGCCGGGCTGGGCGCAGGACATCGGCGAAGTTCTGCCGCTGACACATTTTCTGCGCGTCGTACGCGGGATTCTGCTGAAAGGAAACGGTTTCGTCGAAATCGCGCCCGACCTTTGGCCGATTGCGCTATTTCTGGTCGTGATGCTGGCCATCGGCATCAAACGCTACCGGCAGACGTTGGACTAAACGACCGATTCAGAACTGTAATTCATTGATTTTCAACGAGTTCAATTTCCCAGCTAAACTTGCAAATTTGGCCCATTTCGGTTCTCCTTAAGCTAAATGTGGCGATTTAATTGCCTGGTTTTAACAATCGGATTGGTGCTGGCCGGCAAAGTTTTGATCGGCGCGGAATCAGCCGAGGTCAATTTGGATTATGTGGCGCAGCGCGCTCTCGAACGCGCGCGCCAGCCTTTCCACTCGCCGCGCGCCGATTTGCCGAAGGTGCTGCGGCAGGAAAATCTCAACTACGACAAGTATCGTGAGATTGAATTCCGGCACGAGCGGGCGTTGTGGGCGGCGGATGGCCTGCCGTTTCACGTGGAGTTTTTTCATCCGGGCTACATCTACCGTGAACCGGTTCACGTTTATGAATTTACGGCCACGCACGTGCAGCCCATCCGGTTCGTGCAGGACTTTTTTAATTACCGCGCGTTGCGCATTCAAAACGAGATTCCCTCGGACACGGGTTACGCCGGGTTCCGCCTGTTGAATCAATTGAACGAATCGAACAAGTGGGATGAAATCGGCGCGTTTCTCGGCGCGAGCTATTACCGGCTGCTCGGCAAGGGGCAGCATTATGGTCAATCCGCGCGCGGACTGGCCCTGGACTGCGGGGAACCGGACCGGTTGGAGGAATTCCCCATTTTTACCGACTGGTGGCTGGGCAAGCCGCAAAAGGATGATGGGCAATTGAAGTTGTTTGCCATTCTCGACAGCGTCAGTTGCGCGGGCGCGTATCAAATTGTCATCCGCCCGGGTGAAACGACCGTGGCGGACGTTGAAGCCGTGCTGTTTTTCCGGGAAACCAACAAGGTTTACGCCGTGGATACGAACCGGCTGCCCATCAAAACCATCGGCTGGGCGCCGCTGACGAGCATGTTTTGGTTCGGCAAAAATTCGGAGCGCAAATTCAATGATTACCGTCCCGAAGTTCATGACACCGACGGATTGCTGGTTCACATGGACAACGGCGAAGTGTTCTGGCATCCGCTCGACAATCCTTCCGTCATGCGCCACCAGGTTTTTTCCGCCCCGAATATCCGCGGTTTCGGGTTGTTGCAGCGCGAACGTTCCTTCGCGGCGTATCAGGACATGTTCAACCTGTATCACCTTGAACCCAGCGTGTGGGTCGAGCCGCGGGGCAACTGGGGCGACGGCGATTTGCATCTGGTGGAACTGACCGCGAATTACGAGGGCTTCGACAACATCGTGGTGTTTTGGGATCCCAAAAACGAACCCCCGCCGCTGCAACCCTGCCGCTTCAGCTATACGCTTCGCTGGATGAGCGACACGGACAAGCTGTCCGAAGAAAAAGTCGTGTCCACGCGCATGGGTCTGGACTCGGGTAATGCGAATGTCCGGCAATTCGTGATTGATTTCAACGGGCCGAAACTCGACGCCATTCCCGAAACCGATCTCCCGCAGGCGGTTGCCAATTGCAGCGCCAACGCGGTGATTATGTACAACCAGGTTCTGCGCTGCTTCGGGCTGGGCACCTGGCGCGTTATTTTGAAAATGCAACCCAGGTCCGGCAACACCGATCCCGTGGACCTGCGCTGCACGTTGCAAAAGGGAACCAACATTTTAAGCGAAACCTGGACTTATCAATGGAGTCCGCCATGAACGGCATTGGCGCGCTGACCGATTCCGCCGGCCATTTGGCGGGACGCCCGCTGGAAGAATGGAACGCGGCGTATGAGAAGGTGGAGAATTATTTTCACGCCCTGCGCGTCCGCAACAAAGCCCTGCTCGGCCAGCTGGTGCTCCGTGTGCTCGAACGCGCCGCGCACCGCGCGCCCGCCGAGCCGGAACGCTCCGCCACCCAGCTCGCCGCCGAGGAAATGGATCGTATTGTGATTGAGTGGTTCGCCGAGGTGTTGCAGAAACCGCCGACCGACGCCGACCAGATGCTCTCCACGCGCGGACGGCTCGCGCTACTGCTCGCCGACATGCCGGGCCGATGGCAGGATCAATTTTTGCGGCCCGGCCCGTGGCCGAAGGAATTCATCAGCGCCATGCGCGAAACCTATCTGCGCGCCGGGCCGGATTTTCAACTTTCAAAAATGACGCCGCGCCCTTTCGATCTTGGCCCGATTACAACACTGACGAATCTGGGCAAGCTGCCCTATCTCAAAATGGTCCTGGCTTGGACGTTGTTTGCCTTGCTGCTGGTGGCCATTTTCATCCTCACGCACTAAGCCATGTCCGGCGTTTCTCCATCCGCCCCGGCTTCAAGCCCGTCACCGCCTTTGCGAGTGACGTCCGCGCCCCGACGCATGTATCGGGGCTGGCGGCTGTTCATCTTTTATTCATGCGCGCTGCTGCTCACCGGGTTGGTCTCGATGCTCTTTGCCGATTTGCTGTGGCGGACGGGCTGGTCCGCGTCGCGCACCGTGCTGCTGGTTTTATTTGTGATTTTGTTTTTGTTTGCCGCCATCGGTTGCATTCACGGCTTGTATGGTTTTGTGTTGCGGATGTTCGGCGACGACCGCTGCATCACGCGTCTGAAGGAATATCGCGGCCAAAGCATTGCCGGCATCAGCACGGCAATTGTCTGGCCGGTTTACAACGAAGACGTCGTGCGCGTCTGCGAAGGTTTGCGCGCGACGTATGAATCCCTGGAAAAAACCGGCCAGCTTGAACGCTTCGACTTTTTCATCTTGAGCGACTCGACCGACCCGGACAAATGGGTCGAGGAGGAGCGCCGCTGGCATGAATTGATTCGCGAGCTGGACGCGCTCGGCAAAATTTATTACCGCCGCCGCCTGAACAACGAGGGCCGCAAAAGCGGGAACGTGCGCGACTTTCTCAACGCCTGGGGCCGCCGCTACCGCTACTTCCTCGTGTGCGACGCCGACAGCGTCATGCGCGGCGAGACGCTCGTGGACCTGGTGAAATTAATGGAAGCGCATCCGACCGCCGGACTGATTCAAACCGTGCCGGCGCTGGTCAATGCCGGGTCTTTGTTTGGTCGCATCCAGCAATTTGCCAACCGCCTTTATGCGCCGGTGTTCATCGCCGGATTGAATTACTGGGCGCTCGATTTCGGAAATTACTGGGGGCACAACGCCATCATCCGCACCGAGCCGTTCATGCAATTCTGCGATTTGCCGCAACTGCCCGGACGCAAACCGTTTGGCGGCCAGATTTTGAGCCACGATTTTGTCGAGGCCGCGCTGTTGCTGCGCGAAAACTGGGAGGTCTGGTTCGCCTACGACCTCGAAGGCAGCTACGAGGAAACGCCGCAGGCCATGATTGAAAACGCCCGGCGCGAGCGCCGCTGGTGTCAGGGCAATCTGCAACATGGCCTCGTGCTCTTTGCCAAAGGACTGCGCGGGGTGAGCCGGCTGCATTTGATGCTGGGCATTTGCGGGTATCTCGCCGGACCGCTGTGGCTGGCGTTCCTGCTCACGTTCAACTGGATTTGCTGGTTTCACAAACACACCGGCTTGTCGGATATCCCCGTTCACGCCTTCACGCCGTATTTGAACCTTAGCGCCACCGCCCACGCCCTGCTCATTTTCGTCATCTGCATGGTCGTCATCATGCTGCCGAAGGCGCTTGTGCTCATTGACCTTTCGTATGATTCGGAACGCCGCCGCGCGTTCGGCGGTCTGGCGCGCGCGACCACCGGCGTCGTGGCCGAAACCATTTTTTCCACGTTGCACGCGCCGCTGCTGATGTTGTGGCACACGCGGTTTGTCGTCATCAACTTGCTGGGCGTCAGTGTCGGTTGGTGGCCGCAAAAACGCGCTGCCGGCGGCACGGCGTGGACCTATGCCATCCGGCGGCATTGGGGGCACACGTTGTTCGGGCTGGTTTGGGGCGCATTCATGTGGTGGCTCGGACCGTCGCTGTTCTGGTGGTTCACGCCCATGCTGGCGGGAATGATTTTGTCCATTCCCTTGAGCGTCTTCACCAGCCGGCGCGCCCTCGGTGCGCGCACGCGAAAGCTGGGATTGTTTCTCACGCCAGAAGAAATCGCGCCGCCGCCGGAATTGGTCGCGCTCCGTGCGAACATGAAAGTCCATGAAATCACCGAAGACACTTCCCCGCGCCGTCCGCACGCGGGTCTGGCGGAGGCGGTGCTCGACCCTTACGTCAACGCCATTCACGTTTCACTGCTGCGCGAGAAACAACTCAATCCGGTTTATGCCGAACAGCTCGCTACGCTGGGCGTCGGAAGCCCAAAAGTCCGCGCGCTCGGCGAAAAATTGCTGGCCGCCGGGCCGGACAAAATGACGCCCGCCGAACGGCTTTTAATCATGGCCGACGAGCGCACCATGGTCTGGCTGTATCATGAAGCCTGGCTGCGTCAATCGCTCGCGCCGTGGTGGAAAGCCTCGATTCGCGAATATAGCCGGCAGGATGAGTCGTAACCGCGACTTCTCGTTGCGGCTAGAGCAATTCCAGCACTCGTTGCAACTCCGCGTCCGTGTTGTAAAAGTGCGGCGAGAGGCGGAGGTAATTTTGTCCCTTGCGATCGGTGCGCAACGACGTGACGACACCGGCATCCGTCAACTTTTTGTGGAGCGCCGCGAGGTCTTTGCCCGCCTGATGAAAGGAAATGATGCCGCTCGCGTTTTCAATTTTCGCATCCGCGTTCAAAACCGTAAAACCTTTTGCCTGCAACGCNTGCACGAGCCACGCGCGTTTGCGCAGCAATTCGGCGGCGATGTTTTCGATGCCGATTTCCACCACGAGTTCCATGGCGGTGATCAAACCGACCAGTCCAAGCAGATTGTGCGTGCCGGCTTCGTATTTCGTCGCGCCGTTGCGGAAAACAATTTGTTCCTGCGCGACGAAATTCGGGCAGCGCACGTTGTGCCAGCCGTAAATCGGCGGGTTCAGTTTTTCCTGCAACTCGCGCCGGACATAAAGCAGGCCAGCACCGCAAGGGCCGAGCAGCCATTTGTGCGCGTCGGCGGCGAGAAAATCCACGTGCTCAACCGTGGTTGGAAACGCGCCAAGCGTTTGTATCGCATCGAGACAAAACAAGATTCCGCGTTCGCGCAAAAATTTGCCGATGGCCTGAAAATCAATGCGATAGCCGCTGATGAAATGGCAGGACGCGAGCGCGACGAGCCGGGTGTTTTCGTCCACCTGACCCATCACGTCCTGCGGGCGGATGACGCCGAGGCCGCGGGTGTTCAACAGGCGGACTTCGACGCCGTGTTCGGCCAGCGCCATCCACGGATAAACGTTCGATGGATAATCGTCGTGATAAATGAGGATGTTGTCGCCCTTGCGAAAACTCAGCCCGGCGGCGACAAAACTCAGCGCGAGCGAAGTCGGCCCGACCAGCGCGACTTCCTCCGGCTGGCAATTCAACAATCGCGCCCCGAGTTTGCGCGCGTCGTTCAAGCGGTGCAGGACGAAGGCTTCCTGATCTCCCAGCGTGCCGCGTTTGGCGCATTCGGAAACGGCTTCGGCGACGCGATGCGGCAACGGGCAAACCCCGGCGTGCGCGAGGAAAATTTTGTCGCGAGCGACAGGGAACTCACGTTGGCGAAGTTCCTCGTTCGCGAGCAATTCGGTCAATGTCATGCGGCGAAAGTAATGGGCAAAGGTCCGGCGCGCAAAGCGGAATTAAAAGTGGCTTGCGGCGTTGATTTCGTTGAAGTAACCCAGCCAGAATTGGACGACTTTGTAGGCGATCATCAGCGCGACGAGGAAATAAAGGATGCGGGGCGTCCATTGGGCAAAGGCATGGAGCTTGCGCGTGCCTTCCTCGTTGTAAAGCCGGTTCAGATGGCGGAGCGTTTCATCAAGTTTGCCGCTGACTTCGCCGCTGGCGTAAAGATTGGCGAACATTTCCGGGAATATCGGGCGGAGGCGCACGGCTTCGGACGGTGTTTGACCGGCGGTCACCTGCGGTTTCCACGCCTGCACCGCGTGTCGCAACGCGGGCGAGCCGCTTGCGGCTGCGGCCAAATCCCAGGCCTCGATGATATTGACCCCCGCGCTGATGAGCGCTTCGAGCGCCGCTGCGAGCCGTGACAGGGCGAGACAATGCCGCGCCGTGCCGAGAATCGGAATCGGGCGCAAAAGAGATTCGATTCGCGCGCGCCAGTTTTCGCCGTGTTTGCTTTGCGTGGCGTAAATGGCAAGCGCGACGACGGCGTAAATTGGAATCAGCACCCCGAAGGTTTTTGCCAGGTAAGCGGGCAAATTGCCGGACAGGAAGAATTGCGCGAAGGGAAAAATGAAGATGGCCAGATGAAACAGCACGACCGGATAAATCAAATCGGCGATGACCTGGCGCGCAATGCGGGCGCGGTCGTTGTAGTAATCGGCGAGCAGATGGAAACAGGCGTCGAGCCGCCCGCTGTGTTCGCCGGCTTCAATCAACGCGAGGTCAAACGCGGGCAGCCAGCCGAGAGGTTGCAATGATTCGGCCAGCGTCGCGCCCCGAGTGAGTTCATTGAGCAGGCGTTGCAACGGCTCGCGGAATGAAGGGGCGGGCGGACTGCGTTTGATTTGCTCCAGTGCACGGACGACGCCAATTCCGGCGGACGTAAGCTGGGCGAGTTGATGAAACAACTCGGCACGCTGGGTGAATTGGCGGGGCGTGACAATAAGTGGCATAACGCCCGCGCGGCGGTCGGCGATCAGGCCGCGACGCGGTCAAGGCTGGCCTTGAAATCGCGCTTGCTGCGCGCGCCGACGATTTGGTCGGCGACCTGGCCTTTGTTGAAGAGCAACAGGGTGGGAATGGCGCGAATGCCGTATTCGGTGGCCAGCGACTGATGTTCGTCAATGTTCACCTTGCCGATTTTCACCTTGCCGTCGTATTCGTCGGCCAGTTCGTCGAGGAGCGGCGCGATCATTTTGCACGGGCCGCACCACTCGGCCCAGAAATCAACGAGCACGGGCACCGGCGATTGCAAAACCTGCTGCGCAAAATTTGCCTGCGTGAGCGTGACAATTAATGGAGAAGCCATACGTCAAATGGGATGGTTTTTGGCACGAGAAACAATGCGGGCAAAACCGGTTTCAGCCGATTGCATTTTTAAGAAGCATAAGCATCCAAACCGTAGTGCCCACGGCAAACAATCCAGCCACGGCCGCAGCGATGATCAGAATGTTGTCGAGCGCGCCAATCGTGGGAGCGGCGGCAGGCACCGCTCTTTGAACCGCCGGAGCGGAACGTGTTTGAGCTACGGGCGCAGCAGCGGCTCGTGGTGCGGCAGCAGTTGCAGGCTGCGATGGAGTTCTTGCCGCGGTTGACAAAGGCGCGGCGCTTGGAGCGCCGGTAGGACCGCCGGGCGGCAGCGTCGGCAGTTTGATGGTCGGCGCCGTGGATGGTTTCGGCGGCAAATTGATTCGGACGGTCTCTTTTTTGGGCTGGACCTTGCCGGTTTCTTTTTTTACCGGCGGCACAGCGCCGGTGGGCGCGCCTGGTATGTTCGAAGGAATGTCAGCCATAGTATTTAGTGGTTCAAGATAAACGGCGGACGGCGGCTGTCAAATCAAATCCTGGAAACACCGGGAGGACTGTTGGCCCACAACCCGCCATCAAGTCTTTTCCTCAATCAATTCACGCCGTGCGCCGCCGAGCAATTGTTCGACAAAACCGGTCGAATAAACGCCCCGCCGGAAATTCGGGTCCTGCATGATGGCTTGCTGGAAGGATACCGTGGTCTTGATGCCGGTGATCATGTATTCGGCGAGCGCGCGGTTCATGCGATCCATCGCCTCGCGCCGGTCCTTGCCGGTGGTTATCAGTTTGCCAATCATCGAGTCATACGTCGATGGGATCGTGTAACCCGCGTAAGCATGGGTATCCACACGCACGCCGCGGCCACCGGGTTGAAAATACATCTCAATCCGTCCCGGGCTGGGACGGAACTCATCAAACGGGTCCTCGGCATTGATGCGACATTCGATGGCATGACCTTTGATTTGAATGTCGCTTTGCGAATGTTGCAGCGGCTCGCCCATCGCCAGCAGGATTTGATAGCGCACCAGATCAATGCCCGTGACTTCCTCGGTGACCGGGTGCTCGACCTGGATCCGCTTGTTGACTTCAAGGAAATAAAAGTTGCCGTGATTATCCACGATGAATTCGACGGTGCCGGCGTTGGTATAGTGTGCGGCCTCAGCGATTTTCACGGCGGCCTTGCCGATTTTGTCGCGCAATTTGCGGAATTTATACTCGAGCAACGGCGACGGCGCCTCTTCGATCAGTTTTTGGTTGCGGCGTTGAACGGAACAATCGCGTTCGCCCAGATGAATAATGCGGCCCTTTTGGTCGCCGAGAATCTGAATTTCGATGTGATGCGGATTCTCGATGTATTTCTCGATATAAACGCCCGAATTACCAAACGCCTTTTCCGCTTCGGTTCGCGCCGTGTGATAACCTTTCACGAGTGAAATGTCATTATGCGCCACACGCATCCCGCGTCCGCCGCCGCCGGCGACGGCTTTGATCATCACCGGATAACCGATGTGTTTGGCGATGGCCAGAGCGTCCGGTTCTTTTTCAACGACGCCTTCCGACCCTGGCGGTATGGGAACGCCGGCCTTTTTGGCCAGTGCGCGGCTGACCGCCTTGTCGGCCAATGCCTGCATCGCACGCGGGCTGGGGCCGATGAAACGAATGTTGCAACTCTCGCAAACCTCGGCGAAATGCGCGTTCTCCGAAAGAAAACCGTAGCCGGGATGAATCGCGTCCACATCCGCGACCTCCGCTGCGCTGATGATGCGGTCAATGCGCAAATAACTTTCCGCCGCCGCCGCTTTGCCGATGCAAATGGCTTCATCGGCCAGTTGCACGTGCATGGAATTGGCATCTGCCTCCGAATAGACGGCGACCGTGCGGACGTTCAACTCTTTGCAAGCGCGAATGATCCGAACAGCAATTTCGCCGCGATTGGCGACCAGAATTTTTTCAAACATGGGCTTTCAGTGAAAGCAAACAGGATTAAACGAATGTTTCTGTGACTGAAGTCAGGCCGGCCGCACTTTGAACAGCGGCTGGCCGAATTCCACCGGTTTGGCGTTTTCCACCAGAACCTGCGTGATGACGCCTTTGACTTCAGCTTTGATTTCATTCATCACTTTCATCGCTTCAATGATGCACACAACGGATTCAGGGTTGATTTCAGTGCCAATTTCAACGTAACTCCCGGCCTCAGGGGATGGCGCGCGGTAAAAAGTGCCGATCATTGGTGATTTGACCTCAANTTCGCCGNTGNCTGGAGGTGGCGCTGCCGGGGCNACAGCCACAGGTGGCAAAACCGGAACAACACCCGCAGTTCCCGGTTCATCATACTGAACGACAGGCGAGCCGCCGTTCAAGCCGCGCTTCAGCCTGATTTTTGAATCCTGACGTTCCAACTCAAACTCCGTTATGGAGTTTTTTTTCATCAGGTCAATTATGGCCTTAATGTCTTTTATATCCACGGCACGTTTTCGTTAAAGTAAACTCGAATTCCTGTTTTTTAATCCATAATAACCAAAAAAGCAGCAGCCGAAGTTCGACTCTGCTTGAATCATTATTAAGTTGGATGGCATCCTATTCATTTGAAAGATTATCGTCAAGTTTCAAAATAGAAAAACTTTGACCACAAAAACGGACAAAATTGCCATAAAAATCAGTTTTATTGCTATTTTTTATTAACTTTAACGTCAACGGCAGCTTCCAATGCCAAAATATAGGATTTTTGGCCAAAGCCGGTGATTTGTCCCCAGCAAACCGGCGCAATCAGCGATTTGTGTCTGAATTTTTCTCTCGCATGAATGTTTGAGAGATGAATCTCAATGGTCGGTACCCCTACCGCTGCAATCGCGTCCCGTAATGCAATGCTGGTATGGGTGTAAGCAGCGGCATTGATGACAATCACGTCAAACTTCCCTTTTGCCTGCTGAATCCAGTCAACCAACTCGCCTTCCAGATTGGATTGCCGAAAATCAATCCCCGCCTTCAACTGTGCGGCACGTTCACGCACTTTTGCCTCGATGTCAGCCAAAGTCGCGCGGCCATAGACTTCAGGCTCGCGCTGTCCCAACAGATTCAGATTCGGCCCGTTGAGAAAGAGAATTTTCATGTGCGCTGGGCAGAATAACCGGTCATCG
>JGI24144J35610_10000624_pt1 | contig 11255 bp, 11 predicted proteins | sample BarGraIncu01121A_FD_35610 | JGI IMG/M metagenome (IMG submission 35610)
TCGACCTGCGTGACTGGATCGCCCTGCTCGAGCGCGAGGGCGAGCTGACGCGTGTCGCCGCCGAGGTCGATCCCGACCTGGAGATCACCGAGATCGCCGACCGGGCCGTAAAGGCCGGCGGGCCGGCGCTTCTGTTCGAGCATCCGAAGGGGTCGAAGCTTCCGCTCTTGATCAACCAATTCGGTACCGAACGGCGCATGTGCCTCGCGCTCGGCGTCGAGGAGCTGGACGAAGTGGCGGGCAAGCTCGCTTCGCTGATGGAGCTCGAGCTGCCCCAAGGTGCCCGCGCCAAGCTGCGCAAGGCGCTAGAGCTGAAGTCGGCGGCGGCGAGCGCCGAGCCGCGCAAGGTGCGCCGCGGCGCCTGCCAGGAGATAGTGCTCACGGAGGGCGACGTCGACCTCGGCCTGCTGCCGGTTCAGCGTTGCTGGCCGGACGACCCTGCGCCCTTCATCACGCTGCCCGCGGTGATCACCCACGATCCCGAGACGAAGGCTCGTAACGTCGGCATGTACCGGATGCAGGTCGTGGACGAACGCACGACCTTCCTGCACTGGCAGGTGCACAAGGACGCGGCCGCGAGCTGGCGCCAGATGGAGGGCAGGCTCGAGGTCGCGGTCGCCATCGGGCTCGATCCGATCACAACCTACGCCGCCACGGCGCCGCTCCCGCGCGGGCTCGACGAGCTGATGCTGGCGGGCCTTTTGCGCGGCCGGCCGGTCGAGCTCGTTGCCGCCAAGACCGTTCAGCTGGACGTGCCGGCGCAGGCCGAGATAGTGCTCGAGGGATACGTGGAGCGCGGCGAGGTCGGAACCGAGGGACCGTTCGGCGACCACACCGGTTTCTACTCTCCCGCGGGCCCCTTCCCGCTCTTCCACATAACCGCCATGACCATGCGCGAGAACGCGGTCTACCCCTCGATCGTCGTCGGCAAGCCCCCCGCCGAGGACGCCTGGCTGGGCAAGGTGACCGAGCGCCTCTTCTTGCCCGCGCTCAGACGCGCCGTGCCCGAGATCGTCGATTTCGACCTACCGGTCGCCGGGGCCTTCCACAACTGCGTCGTCGTCTCGATCCGCAAGAGCTTCCCCAACCAGGCGCGCAAGGTGGCGAGCGCCGTCTGGGGCCTGGGCATGCTCAGCCTGACCAAGGCCGTCGTCGTCGTCGACGAGCACGTAGACCCGCACGATTACGAGAACGTCTTCTTCCATGTCTGCGCCAATGTCGACCCGAAGCGCGACGTCTGGATCGGCGAGGGACCGCTCGATCAACTCGACCACTCGGCCGCGCGCGAGTGCTTCGGTGGAAAGATGGGCATAGACGCGACAAGCAAGAGCGCCGAGGAGGGCGCGCGCCCGTGGCCGAAGGAGATCGAGATGAGTGCCGAGGTCAAGCAGCTTGTCGAACGGCGCTGGCATGAGTACGGCATCGATCTCTAGTCTGGGACTGGACGGAGGCGCGAGAAAGCGGCACCCTCTGCAGAGAAACGCCTCCGTTTCGAGCAAGAACGGGACCGAAGTCCCACCGGCGATCGTCTCACCCCGCTAATCTCCGCTTGAGGTATCAGTGAAAGTTTTTATTGGCATAACGGGTGCTTCGGGAGCGGCGTACGCTTCGAGGTTGCTCGAGCTCCTCGTCGCGCAGGACTGCGAGGTCGGCCTGTGCGTCTCGGACGCGGGCGTGCAGGTGCTCGCCACCGAGCTCTTCGGCAACCGGCGGCTCCCCCGCGCCGAGACGCTCGAGCGTCTGCTGACGCCGCTCGGAGGCAGCGTGCAGGCATTCGAGCCCGATGATTACGGCGCCCCCTTCGCCAGCGGCTCGGCGCGCGTGGATGCCTTCGTCGTCTGCCCCTGCTCGATGTCCAGCGCCGGCCAGATCGCTACCGGCGCCGGCTCGAACCTGATTCACCGCGCCGCCGCCGTGGCGCTGAAAGAAGAGCGAAAACTGGTGCTCGTGCCGCGCGAGACGCCGCTTTCGGCGATTCATCTGGAGGCGCTTCTGAAGCTGCGCCGCGCAGGCGCGACCGTCCTCTTTGCCGCTCCCTCCTTCTACGGTCGTCCCCGATCGGTGCAAGACCTCGTCGACACCGTGGTTGCGCGCGTGCTCGACCAGCTCGGCCTCGAGCACGAGCTGGGAGCTCGCTGGGGGGAGGCAGAGATTTGAGCGCCGCCAGCGGTAGCCTCGAGCCCGAAGCGGTGCGGACGATGTTCGATTCGATCGCTCCGCTGTACGACCGCATGAACCTGCTGATGACGGCCGGGCTCGACCGGCGCTGGCGCGACGCGACCGCCCGGCGAGTGGTTCAGCCCGGCGACTCGGTGCTCGACGCGGCTTGCGGGACGGGCGATCTGGCCCTTGCCGACCTCCGCGCGGGCGCGGCTCGCGTGGTGGGCGTCGACTTTTCCGAGCGGATGCTCGAGCTTGGCCGCGCGCAAGTCGAGCGCAGTCGAATGGGTTCAGGGCGATCTCTGCCGGCTTCCCTTTCCCGACGGAACCTTCCAGGCGGTGACGATCGGCTTCGGCCTGCGCAACGTCTCCGATCGCGAGGGCGTCCTGCGCGAGCTCAGGCGCGTGCTGGCGCCGGGAGGACGGCTCGGCATCCTTGAGATCACCAGGGCGCGCGGCCCGCTGGCGCCCTTCTTCCGCATCTGGTTCGACGCTCTCGTGCCGGTCGCCGGAAGGCTCCTTCCCGGCGGATCGGCCTACGCCTATCTGCCGGCCAGTGTTCGGCGCTTCCCGACTCCGCGGCGGCTCGCGGCCCAGATAGCGCACACTGGTTTCGTGGATGTCCGTTACAGGCTGCTGGCAGGAGGCATCATGGCGCTGCACGTGGGGGTGGCGGCGTGAGCGCCGTGCGATCCTGCGAGCCGCTCGACGTCGTGCGCGACGCCCGCGGTCTGAAGGAGTATCTGGAGGCGGTGGAGCAACGGCTCGACGAGCTCTTCGCCGGCGGCTCCGGGGCTGTGGATCTGGCCGCGAGGCAGGCTCTCCGTGCCGGCGGCAAGCGTCTGCGACCGCTGCTCGCGTTCCTCTCCTCGCCACCCGGTCAGGCTCCGCCGGTGGCCGCCGGAGTGGCCGTCGAGCTGATCCATCTCGCCTCGCTGGTGCACGACGACGTGCTTGACGGCGCTCCCGTGCGCCGCGGCGCCCCCTCGACCTGGAACGAGTTCGGCAAGCACGTCGCGCTGGCGAGCGGCGACCGCGTGTTCGCGCTCGCATTCAGCGAGCTGGCGAGCGAGGGCAGGCTGCGCGACCTGGCGACGCTGGCCGAGACGGCGCTGGCGTTGGCGCGCGGCGAGGCCCTCCAGCGCGAGCTGCGCTTCGATCCTCACGCCACAGTCGAGGCCCAGTTGAGACTCTGCTCGCTCAAGACCGGGTCGCTCTTCTCGGCCGCCTGCCGGTTGGGCGCCGGCTCCGCCGGCCGCTCACTGGGCGAGTACGGCCTGGCGCTCGGCATCGCCTTCCAGATCGTCGACGACGTGCTCGACTGCGTCGGCGAGGCGGGCGAGACGGGCAAGGCGCCGGGAACCGACCTGCGCGAAGGCATTCCGACCCTGCCACTGCTCTTCGCCGCCGAGCGGGACGAGGCGGTGCGCGCGGCGCTCGCCGGAGATACGCGTGAAGACGTCCTCGAGCGAGTCGCCGGCTCCGGCGCGCTCGAGCGTGCGCAGGAGATCGCACAGGATTACGCCCGCAAGGCCTGCAGCTACCTGAACGGCGACTCGCGCACACGCGAGCTCGAGGCACTGGCTCAGGCGGTAGTGGAAAGACGGCGATGAGCGCCCCGGCAGCGATCGAGACGGCCTCGCTCGAGCGGGTGCGCGAGAAGGTCGAAGCCGGCGAGCGCCTGGACGCCGCCGACGGCCTGGCCCTGTACGAGTCGGGCGACCTGCTCGCGCTTGGCGAGCTTGCCGACCGGGCGCGACGGCTGCGCGGCGGCGGAGACGAGGTCTACTTCGTCCGCAACCTGACTCTCAACCAGACCAACGTCTGCCGCGTGAAGTGCAGATTCTGCGCGTTTGCCCGCTCGGCCCGGGAGGAGGGCGCCTACACGCTCAGCCCCGCCGAGCTCGCGGCCGAGGCGAAGCGCTCGTACGAGCAGGAGCCCTTCAACGAGCTCCATCTCGTCAACGGCGAGAGCCCGCATGTCGATTTCGCCTGGTACCTGGAGACGGTGCGCGCGCTCGCAGAGGCGCTGCCGGGCGTTCACCTCAAGTGCTACTCGGCCAGCGAGATCCACCACATGGCCACGCTCTCGGGGCTTTCCTACGAGCAGGTGCTGAGCGAGTTGAAGCAGGCCGGGCTGCAGTCGCTCACCGGCGGCGGCGCCGAGATCTTCTCGGCGCGCGTGCGCAAGCTGATCGCGCCAGGCAAGGAGCCGGCGGAAAAGTGGCTCGAGGTCAACCGGGTCGCGCACGGGCTCGGAATCCCGAGCCACTGCACGATGCTCTACGGACACGTCGAGACGCTCGCGAAAGGGTCGATCACCTCATCCGCCTGCGCGATCTGCAGGACGAGACGGGCGGCTTCCTCGCCTTCGTTCCCTTCGCCGTTCATCTCGAGAACACCCGGCTCGACCCGGACATCCCCGCCACGACCGCGGTCGACGCGCTCAAGACGATCGCCGTCTCGCGCCTGCTGCTCGACAACGTGGCCCACATCAAGGCCTACTGGATAGCGATGGGCCTGCCGCTGGCGCAGGTCGCGCTCGCGTTCGGGGCCGACGACGTCCAAGGCACGGTCGGGCGCGAACAGGTCTTCCACGCCGCCGGCGCCCGCACCGAGACCGAGCAGACCGCCAGTCGGCTGGTGCGCTACATCCGGGCCGCCGGCCGCATCCCGGTCGAGCGCGACACGCTCTACAACGAGCTCGAGCGCTGGGAAGCGATCGCGTGATCAGGCTCGGTCGCATCTCCTACGTGAACATGGCGCCGGTTTACTACCGGCTCCAGGCCGAGGTCGAAGAGGTCACCGGCGTTCCGACCGAGCTGGCGCGGAAGCTGCTCGCCGGCGAGGTGGACGTGGCGGCGATCCCGTCGATCGAGTTTGCCCGTAACGCCGAGGCGCTGGAGATGCTGCCGCGACTCTGCGTCGCCTCGCACGGAGCGGTGGATTCGATCCAGCTCGTCTCGAGCGTCGCGCCCGAGCGCCTGCGGCGGATCGCGGTCACCCCGGAGAGCGCAACCAGCGTGGCCCTCACACGAGTCCTCTTCCCGCAGGCCGAGCAGGTGCCGCTGGGTAAGCCGGCGCCGGCCAAGCTCTTGATCGGCGACGCGGCGCTGAGAAGCGCCTTCGAGGACCCGACGCCGCACTACGACCTCGGCCGCATCTGGCGCGAGCGCACCGGCCTGCCGATGGTCTTCGCGGTCTGGGCCTACCGCAAGGGAATGGGCGCCGGCATGAACGAGCTCGAAGAGGCGCTTCTCTCCTCGGTCAGAGCGGCCCGCGCCGAGCCCGAGCGCCTGGCCGAGCAGGCGAGTGCGTCCTACGGCTACCCGGCCGGCTTCCTGGCCCGCTACTTCGAGAAGCTGCGTTACGGCTTCGGCCCGCGCGAGCGCGAAGGACTGCTCGCCTTTTACGAGCTGGCGCGCGCGGCCGGCGTGCTCGAGCGGGTGCCGGAACTGGCAGCGGGCACCCTCAGCGAATGAGCACGCAAACGACCGCTACGAGCGAGATCGCCGCCATCCTCGAGCGTACGCTCGCGGGCGAGCGCCTCTGCGACGCCGACGCGCTCACGCTGCTTCGCTCGCGCGAATTGACCCGGATAGGAAACGCGGCGAACACGATCCGCAACCGCAAGAACGACCCGGGCCGCGTCACCTTCGTCGTCGATCGCAACATCAACTACACCAACATCTGCTCGGTTCGCTGCGAGTTCTGCTCCTTCTCCAGCGACCCGGGCGATCTGCGCGAGGGCTACCTACTACCCAAGTCGATCGTGTTCAAGAAGATCGAAGAGACCCTCGCGCTCGGCGGCACCGGCGTCCTGATGCAGGGCGGNCACCANCCCGATCTCGANTTCGCCTACTACGACGACCTCTTNCGCTCGATCAAGGCGCGCTACGAGATTCACCTGCACGCGCTGTCGCCCTCCGAGCTGCTGCACATCTCGCGGCGCTCGAAGATGACGGTGCCCGAGACCATCCGCCGCCTGCACGAGGCCGGGCTGGACTCGATTCCGGGCGGCGGCGCCGAGATTCTGGTCGACCGGGTGCGCCGCTCGCTCTCGCCGCGCAAGGCGAAAACCGACGAGTGGCTGTCGGTGATGAGAGAGGCGCAGCTGCAGGGGCTCTCGACCACCGCCACGATGATGTACGGCCACATCGAGACCCTCGCCGAGCGCGTCGAGCACATGCGCCGCATCCGCGAGCTACAGGACGAGACCTCGGGCTTCCGCGCCTTCATCTCCTGGACCTTCCAGCGCGACGGCAACCGGTTGCAGGACAAGGTGCCCGAGGAGACGCGGCCGACGCCCTTCGACTACCTGCTCACGCAGGCCGTCAGCCGCCTCTACCTCGACAACGTGCCGCACATCCAGGCGAGCTGGCTCACCCAGGGGCTGCAGATCGGGCAGCTTGCGCTCGCTTTCGGCGCCGACGACATCGGCTCGGTGATGATCGAGGAGAACGTCGTCGCCTCGGCGGGCACGCACTACACGACAACAACCGAGGAGCTCGCGCAGCTGATCCGCGCCTTTGGGAAGACGCCGGTGCAGCGGGATACGTACTACCACGAGCTCAAAGCTTTCTGAGCGCCGACGGCCGCGGCGCGCTCAGGATTGGGATTCCTGCCCGCGATTCCTGATTCGCCGGAACGCGCGAGCGAGGACGCTGTCGTGTTTCCAGGGCACGACTTCGAGCCGCTCGGTCGCTGCCGCCACTAGTTCGCTCAATTTGAATGCCTCGATGCCCGGAGGTGGCGAGTCGTACCGCTTCGAGCGGGACTTCATCAGCGCGTTGAGCAGTACCGCGCGCAGCTCTGGGGCGTGCGTCGGTTCGAGCTCAGTCGCACGCACGACGATGGCTTTGCGCTCGTCGAGACGCAGCTCAACAGCCCGGCCTTCGGCATCGTAGGCATCGAACTTCTCGTCTGTTATGTACCAGGACTCGAGATAGTCACAAAGAGCCTTCGGCGTCAGGTACAGACAGACGCCGTCCAGATGGTTGTACACAACGATCGGCGGCACGAGCTCGATATTCATCGTGCGTACCTTGCTCGCTAACGCGCCTCCGCGCAACACCGGCGATGCCTCCAAAGGCCGTCAGCACTCGGAACCAGTAGCAACCGGCCCGCGTCGCGCTCCAGCGCGCTAGGCTCACACCCGTGATCGAGCAGCTTCTTGGAATCCGCCCCTTTCAGATCGGCATCGTCGTGCGCGACGTGCGCGAGGCGGCTGCCCGCTACACGAAGCTTTGGGGAATCGAGGACTGGGTGATCGTCGAGAACGGGCCCCAGAACATGCACGGCCTGCACTACATGGGAGGTCCGGCCGACTTCTCGATGCGCCTGGCGCTGACCGGCTCCGACCCGCAACTCGAGCTCCTACAACCGCTCGAGGGCCCTTCGATTTTGGCCGACTGGCTCGAGCGCCGCGGCGAGGGCATGCATCACATGGGCGTGATGGTCGCCTCGGTTGACGAGACGATCGCGCAGCTGGCAGGTGCTGGGATCAAGTGCGTCCAGCACGGCTATGGCTTCGGCGCCGACGGATCGGGCGCGTTTGCCTACTTCGACACCGAGGCCGAGCTGGGCTGCCTGATCGAGGCGATCGAGCCGGCGAACGAGTAGCGGGCCTCTCAACTCCATCTAGACTGGCTCGCGGTGCTCATAGCTTCGATCACCGGCGCGGTCACCGACCACGTGACCTCCTTCATCGGCTCGAACGGCGTTTGGGCCGTGTTCGCGCTGATGTTCATCGACGCCGTCTTTCCCGCCTTCAGCGAGCTCGTGATGCTCTATGCCGGGGCGCTCGCGGCCGGTGCGTTTGCCCAGTCGGTCGTTCTCTTCGGCCACCCGATCGAGTCGCGTCCGCTCGCCTATCTGACCATGGTGCTGGCCGGCACCATCGGCTACACGCTCGGATCGCTTGCGGGCTGGGCGCTCGGTATCTACGGCGGCCGGCCATTCCTCGAGCGCCACGGGCGCTGGTTCCACCTCTCGCACGAGCAGCTGGGGCGGGCCGAGCGCTGGTTCGAGCGCTTCGGTAGCTGGGCCGTCCTAATCGGGCGCATCACGCCGGTCGCGCGCTCCTTCATCTCCATCCCGGCGGGCGTGTTCCGTGCCCGGCTCGCTTCATACACCGTGCTGACGTTCATCGGTTCGACGCTCTGGTGCATCGGCTTCGCGTCGGTCGGGTTCGCGCTGGGCACTCGCTGGGAGGAATTCCAGCGCAGTTTCCACTACGTGGACTACGCGGTGGTGGCCGTTTTCGTCGTCGGAGTCGCCTTGATCATTCTTCGCTGGTGGCGCTCGTCTAAACTGGCTGGCCGAGATGTCCAAGATCCCCCTGATTGACGTAAAAGCTCAGTACTCGCCGCTCGCGGACGAGCTGAAGGCTCGCTTCGCCGAGGTGCTCGAGTCGGGGCAGTTCATCCTCGGCCCCAACGTCAAGGCGTTCGAGAACGAGGCGGCGGCCCACCTCGGTGTCTCGCAGTCGATCGGAGTAGGAAACGGCACCGACGCGATCACGCTGGTGCTGAGCGCGCTGGGAGTCGGGCCGGGCGACGAGGTCATCTGCCCCGCCTTCACCTTCTACGCCACCGCCGAGCCGATCGCCCTGCTCGGCGCGACGCCCGTATTCGCCGACATCGAGCGCGAGACGATGAACCTCGACCCCGCCGACGTCGCGTGCAAGGTCACGCCGCGCACCAAGGCGATCATGCCGGTGCACCTCTTCGGCCGCCCGGCCAAGGTCGACGAGCTCAATGTCCACGGGCTGCCGGTAATCGAGGACGCGGCCCAGGCCTTCGGAGGCGGCGGAGTCGCCCAGAAGGGCATCGCGGCCACCTTCAGCTTCTTCCCCACCAAGAACCTCTTCTGCCTGGGTGACGGTGGCCTGGTCGCCACCAGCGACGAGGAACTGGCCGCCCGGGTGCGCATGCTTCGCTTCCACGGCTCGCGCGACAAGAAGCTGTTCGAGTACGTGGGCTACAACTCACGCCTCGACGAGATGCAGGCGGCCTTCCTGCGCGTCTTCCTGGGTCAGATCAAGCGCTGGAACGAGCTGCGCCGNGAGGGCGCCGCACGCTACGCGGAGCTCGGGCTCGGCGACCTGGTCGAGCTGCCGAACGACGAGCCCGGCCACGTCTACCACCTCTTCTGCGTGCGCAGCCCCGAACGTGACAAGTTCCGGGACGCGCTCGCCGCGGCCGGCATCGGGCACGCCTGCCACTACGTCGTGCCGTTGCACCTGCAGCCTTCGATGGCACATCTGGGCTACAAGGAAGGCGACCTGCCCGAGACCGAGCGGGCCGCCCGCGAAAACCTCTGCGTGCCACTCTGGGCGGGAATCGCCCAAGAGCAACAGGAACGCGTGGTAGCTACGTTGCGCAGCGCGGTCACCACGCCGGTCCCGTGAACCTCGTAAGCCGGCACCGCCTCTGGCAGGTCGCCGTCGACGCCCTTTTCGCAACGGGGGCTTGGTTCCTCGCCTTCTACCTGGCCTTCGACCTGCACCAGCCGAAGAGCAAGCCTTACCTCCGCTTCGTCCACTGGCAGCCCGTGCTGGTCATCGTCGCGGTCACGCTCGCTACCTTCGTCGTCTCCGGTTTCTACAACCGCTGGTGGCGCTACGTCTCGACGCGCGACATCTGGGCAGCGGCCAGAGGCGTCACCATTGCCTGCGTCCTTGCCGACGCGNTCGTCTACTTCGGATTCCAAGGAAAGTACCAGGCCTTCCAGCTCCCGATCAGGGTCATGGCGATGGACTGGCTGTTCATGCTCGCCTTTGTCACCGGTTCGCGGACGCTCGCCCGTACGCTGATCGAGCGCCCGCAGGCGGGCGAGCGGCTGGCGCGCGGCAAGGAGGTCATCATCGCCGGCGCCGGCGACGCGGCCAGCGTCACCCTGAGAGAGCTGCACAAGTACCGCCACCTCGGCTACACGCCGATCGGAATAGTCGACGACGATCCGCGCAAGCAGGGGATTCGCCTGCACGGCGTCAAGGTGCTGGGCAAGATCGCCAGCCTTCCGCTGCTCTTGCGCGAGAACCGGCCCGACGAGGTGCTGATCGCCATGCCCTCGGCCTCCGGCCAGACACGGCAACGGATCGTGGATATGTGCCGTGAGGCCAAGGTGCCCGTCAACACGCTACCGGGACTTTACGAGCTCTTCTCGGGCGAGCTGACCACTCAGATCAGGCCCGTTCAGGTCGAGGACGTGCTCGGGCGCGAGCAGGTGGAGGTCGACTTCGAGCGGGTCGCCGGCTACCTCGCAGGGCAGACCGTTGTCGTCACCGGCGCCGGCGGCTCGATCGGCTCGGAGCTCTGCCGCCAGATCGCCCGCGTCGGGCCCGAGAAGCTGATACTGGTGGAGCGCGGCGAGAACCCGCTGTTCGAGATCGACCGAGAGCTGAGGCAGGATCGCGGCTTCGAGGACTGCGTGGCGGTGCTCGCCGACGCCGGCGACAGCGAGAAGATGCGCCCGCTGTTCGAGCAGTACCGGCCGCAGGTCGTGTTCCACGCGGCGGCCTTCAAGCACGTGCCGCTGATGGAGCTGAATCCGCTCGAGTCGGTGCGCAACAACCCGCTCGCCACCCGCTCGCTGGCCCAGGTCGCCCGCGACACGAGCGTCGAGCGCTTCGTGCTCATCTCCACCGACAAGGCGGTCGAGCCGCAAACGGTGATGGGGCAGTCGAAGGCGCTTTGCGAGTGGATCGTGGAGACGCTCGGAGCGCAGAAGGAGAACGGGACGAAGTTCATGGCGGTTCGCTTCGGCAACGTGCTCGGCTCCTCGGGCAGCGTGATCCCGATTTTCAAGCGCCAGATCGAGAGGGGCGGCCCGGTGACGGTGACCGACCCCGAGATGACGCGCTACTTCATGACCATCCCCGAGGCGGTCTCGCTGGTGGTGCAGGCCGGCGGCATGGGCGCGAGCGGCCAGGTGTTCGTGCTCGACATGGGCAGGCCGGTGCGAATCCTCGAGCTGGCCCAGAACATGATCCGCCTCTCGGGCAAGGAGCCCGGGCGCGACATCGAGATCGTCTACTCGGGCATCCGGCCGGGCGAGAAGCTGCACGAGGAGCTCTGGGGCGGGCACGAGAC
>JGI24144J35610_10000631_pt1 | contig 11228 bp, 12 predicted proteins | sample BarGraIncu01121A_FD_35610 | JGI IMG/M metagenome (IMG submission 35610)
CCCCGCGCTCATCCGGCCTCTCGCGGATCGTCCCGAAACGCCGACAGGCGGCCCAGAACGCGCGTGATGCGGCCCTCGATCGCCCGCTCCGCGGTGACCGCTCGACCATCCGGAAGGGTGGCGTGCGGCGCGATCTCGAGCAGCGGGGTGACGACGAACTCGCGCTCGAGCATCCGCGGGTGCGGGACGGTGAGCTCGGGCGAGTCGATGACCTGGTCGCCGAAGAGCAGCACGTCGAGGTCGAGCGTCCGCGGGCCGAAGCGCACCCCGGGCTCGCGCCCCGATGCCTGCTCGATCGCCTTGCAGGCGCGCAGAAGGGAGAGCGCGTCCCCCTCGACGTCGAGAGCGGCGACCGCGTTGGCGTAGCGGGGCTGCTCGACGCCGCCCCACGGCTCGGTCTCGTAGGCGCTCGAGACGGCGACGACCGCCACGCCCGGAAGCGCATCCAGGGCGCGCAACGCCGCCTCGAGCATGGAGAGGCGGTCGCCGAGGTTCGAACCGAGGGCGACGTAGGCGCGCGTCATCGGCGTCACCTGGCAAAGAACGCGTACACGACGATCCCGATGAGGAGCAGGCCTCCGAGCATGACGAGCGCGATCGCGACGCCGGATGGGCCGCCGCCCGCCATGCGCTGGAGACGCTGGTTGTCGGAGATGGTGGGATCGCCCGTGCGCGGCGCGGAGCCGGACGCGAGACGGTCGAACCCGTACTCCGCGCCGCCACCGGCCGGTCGATCGAGCGGGGACGGCGACCGGACCTCCGGCGCCCACCCGTACGTCACTCCCTGCGGCGCCACGCCGTAGAGGACCTCTTGGGCCTTCGCGACCTGCGAAGCGGGGACCTGCACCGAGTAGACACGCGCGCTCATGCCCGGGGGCATGAAGCCGACCTCGTCGCCCGGCTCGTAGGGGTCCCACCCGACCGGTATCCCCTCGGAGTCGAGCGCGCGGGCGACATCCTCGAGGCCCGAGAGCCCGCCGGGTCCGTCGTGCGTCGCGATGGTCTGCCACGCTCCGTCGATCGGGGGCTTCGACACGACCTGCTGCCGCCCTCCGCGGGCGACCGCCTCCTCGGCGGCGCGAAGCAGTCCCGGGTCCTCGATATCCTCGGTGTCGTCGCTCCACTCGCCCATCGCCTGGAGCCCCGCGAACAAGCCGATCAGCCCTCCGCCCCCGGATCCCGTGGGCGGCTTCTGCTCCCCCGACTCCGGGCCCTGCGGGTTCCCGCTGCAGTCCTGACCGAACTCGTCGTCCCTCATCGCTCCCCCGTCCCGCCTCGGACCGCCCGCGCGATCGCGAGCGCCTGTACCGTCTCCGCCACGTCGTGCACCCGCACGATCGCGGCGCCATGCTCGACCGCCACCAGGGCGGCCGTTATCGATCCCGCCAGCCGGTCCCGCGGCTGCGTCACGCCCGTGAGCTCGCCGATGAAGCGCTTGCGAGAGGCGCCGACGAGAACGGGGTATCCGAGCGCCACGATCTCGTCGAGGCGGCGCAGCAGCTCGAGGTTGTGCGCGGTCGTCTTACCGAACCCGATCCCCGGGTCGAGGGCGATGCGCTCACGCGCCACGCCGGCCGCTTCGAGTGACGCCGCCTGGCCGAGCAGATACGCCGCGACGTCAGCGACCACGTCGCCATAGTGCGGCTCGTCCTGCATCGTGCCGGGGTCGCCCTGCATGTGCATGACGACGAGCCCGGCGTCGCAGGAGGCGGCGAGCGCCACCATCGCCGGGTCGGAGAAGCCCGAGATGTCGTTGATGACGGAAGCGCCCGCCCTCACGCACGCGGCGGCCACGCCGGCGTGCCGGGTGTCGACGGAGACGACGGCTCCGCGCGCCGCCAGGTCGCGAACGACGGGCAGGACGCGATCGAGCTCTTCGGCCGGCGAGACCTCAGCTGAACCGGGACGGCTCGACTCGCCGCCGACGTCGATGAGATCGGCTCCCGCGGCGCTCATGGCCCACGCCGAGACGAACGCGGCGCGCGGGTCGAAGTACATGCCGCCGTCGGAGAACGAGTCGGGGGTGACGTTCACGATCCCCATGACGAGCGCGGGAGTGAGCGGGAGCGCGTGGGCGCCGCAGCGCCAGACGCCCGGCACTATCGGCCCTTAATCAGCGACATCGCCTCGGCGCGCGTGGGCGCGTTCGTGCGGAAGATGCCCCGCACTGCAGATGTCGTCGTGATGGCGCCGGGCTTCTCGACGCCGCGCATCGACATGCACAGGTGCTCGGCCTCGATGACCACGATGACACCCTGAGGCTTGAGGTATTCGACGATGGTCTCCGCGATCTGGGAGGTCAGACGCTCCTGGACCTGCGGCCGCTTGGCGAACACGTCGACGACGCGCGCCAGCTTCGACAGGCCGCAGATGCGGCCGTCGGCCCCAGGGATGTAGGCGACGTGTGCGCGGCCCACGAACGGAAGCAGGTGGTGTTCGCAGACGGAGTACAGCGGGATGTCGCGCACCAGCACCATCTCCTGGTGGCCCTCGCCGAATGTAACGGACAGGTGGGAGCCGGCGTCCTGCGCCAGGCCCGCGAAGATCTCCTCGTACATCGCCGCGACTCGGCGGGGCGTCTCGAGCAGACCCTCGCGAGTCAGGTCCTCCCCGACGCCTTCGAGGATCATGCGAACGCCGGCTTCGATCTTCTGACGGTCCATGACATGCTCCAGACGTCGCTCGGGACTGCGGCCAGTATCCCTCATCGGAGGGGAGAGCGGGCCAGCAGGGACCCAGACGCTCCATCCCGAGCGATGAAGGTCTGCAGCGATCGGAGTGACTCAGTCTGGGCGGATGCTGCCCAGCCATCCGCTCCGTCAGAGCGTCAGACTCCGAAGAAGGCCGACGCGATCCTGATGATCGCAGGCCCCATGACAACGATGAGGGTCGCCGGCATGATGCACAGAATGAGCGGGAAGACCATCTTGGCGGGAGCCTTCTGAGCGAACTCCTCCGCGCGCTGGCGTCGCTTCAACCGCATCTCATGGGACTGCGTACGCAGGACCTCGCTGATGCTCACTCCGAAGACGTCCGCCTGCACGATCGCCATGATGAAGGCCCTAAGTTCAGCCACCGACGCGCGATCCCCGAGCGCGCGCAGCGCATCCCGGCGCGACTTGCCGGCTTGGATCTCACGCAGGGTCATGCCGAACTCCTCCGCGAGCGGGCCGGAGGCGTTCTGCACGTACTTCGACACCGACTGATCGAAACCCAGACCCGCCTCGACCGAGATAGTCAGCATGTCCAGCATGTCCGGAAGCGCTTTCGCGATGTTGCGCTGGCGCCCGCTCACGCGGGCCCCGAGGATGATGTCAGGAACATATGAAACCAGCAGCGCTGCGATGATCGCGAATAGCAACGCGCTGCCTAGGCCGAGGCCTGCCACTCTCATCGCCACGCCCACGAGCGCGAAGATCCCGATGGCTACGAAGATCTTCACCATCACGAATCGCTCCGGTCCGATCCGGGACGAAGTCCCGGCGGTGATCAGGCGGTCGCGAAGCCGTTTCAAGTAGCCCCGTGGCGCGATTGCGCCGATCCCTCGGGACATGTAGGTGACGGCGGGACGGAGAATACGGTCGCGGAATGGCGTCACCAGTGGCTGCGCTTCGGCAACGGCTCCCGCGCTATAGGCGCCGAGCGATTCCAGCCGCCGACGGACCCGCTGTTGCTCGGAGAACATCACGTCCAGGACAGCGAAAGAGAGTATCCCCACGCTCAACGCCGCGCCGACGATGGCCACCAGGTTCACGTCACACCTCGACATTCACGACGCGGTTGATCCAGAACGTGCCGATCGCCAGGAGGGTCCCGCCGAGAATGAGCATGGACCGGCCTATCCCCGTGTTGAGCAGCTGGAGCGCGTAGTCGGTGCTCACCAACAGAAGGCCGCCGAACATCACGAATGGCATGAGCGTCAGCACCACGGCCGAGTAGCGGCCCTCGGCGGTGAGCGCTGACACAGAGCGCTTCAACTCGGCCCGCTCGCGGATGGTCCTGGCGACGGTGTTGAGGACCTCGGACAGGTTGCCCCCGACCTCACGCTGGATGCTGATGGCCGACACGGTCCACCGCAGGTCCTCGCTGTCGACGCGGTTCGCCATGCGATGGAGCGCGTCCTCGAGCGGCAGACCCAACCGGGACTCGGCCTGCACGCGCCGGAACTCACTCCGCGCCGGGTCTCCCACCTCGTCCACCACGAGGTCGAGCGCTTGCTGGATGCCCCATCCCGACCTCAGAGACCCGGCGATGAGGTTGAGGATGTCGGGCAGCTCCTCCTCCAGCGCATCCCTGCGACGACGGGCGCGTGTCTGCAGGAAGGCGATGGGGGCGAAAACGGCGATCAGCGTGGCGGCGATCACGAGCAGCCACATGCCTCCGGACAGCAGGTTCGCGAGGAGCCCGACTGCGATCGTGAGCAGGATGTGGAAGAAGATGTATTCGTTCGCGCGGAGCGCCAGCCCGGCAGCCTCCAGCCTGCGCTGGACCAGACCGGTGAAACCCCGCTGTTCCGCGATCTCCCCCATGAAACGGAGCAGACGTCCCCCCGATGTCGTAGGGTCCGCGCCCGACCTCTCCGACGCTCCGCGGGACCGCAGCTGATCGTAGTACTCGAGTTGTTCCATCGCCGCATGATCACGCTGGAAGGCCAACCCGAGCGCGAGAACGAGAAGCAGCACTGACGCGAACGTCAGAACGATTGCAGTGCCCATCGCGGCGGGACTTGGCTTCGCCGGGAGCAGGGCTGTGGGCGCATTGCCGGCCGACGCATCGAACAACGGGTTGGATACCGTGGTGCGAGCGGTCGGAGCATCGGCCCCGGTCCCCAGCGTCACGAATATGTCGAGCTCGGGCGTACTCGGGCGAGTGCTCGTGTACGTCACCCGATAGCGCAGCTGGAGTTCACTGGCGATCGACTCGTAGATCGAGGTCAACGATGCCGAACCCCGTGCCGTCGTCATCCGCCCACCGGATGCCTTCGCGATGGTCGCGAGCGTGGCGGGCTTGTACTCCGGCGACTCGAGCGCCACCGCGTACACCGGCGCTCCCGCCCGCTTCAGTGCCTTCACGGCATTGTCGGGAGAGTTGATGCTCAGCGTGTCACCGCCGTCCGACAGCGCTACGACGTACCGCTCCGCAGCGGACGATGCATCCGCGACCTTCGCGGACTCGACCAGAGCGTCGTAGAGCGCGGTCTCGCCCGATGCCTGGAGCCCGTCGATGTCCGACGCCAGAACCGCGCGGTCGTTCGTGAATCCCCGGACCAGCCTCGGCTGAGACGAGAACGCGACCAGTGCGATGTGGTCCTTGGGCTCCATGGACTCGACGAATCGCCGTGCGGCGCTCTGTGCGTCGGCCAGAGGCTGCCCCTTCATGGAGCCGCTCGTGTCGATCACCAGTACGACGTCGATGGGACCGCGTTCTTCGACAAGCGAAGACACGACGACGTCCTTGATGGGCGCGCCGTTCTCGACGAGAGTCACCTGAGGTGGCCGGCCGTCGGCCGTCGCGGCGTCCGAGGGCACCGCCATCGTGAATGACACCTTGGGGTAGGCCGTCGTATCGAGGTTCTGTACGAGGATCGTCTGGGCGGCGATCGCCGGCGCGGCGACAAGCAGCACGGCGATCGCTACGACCAGCGAGAGTCCGACTCTGCGACGCATTCTCCGGCCCCCTAACGCCGAAACGGCGGCTCGTGAGCGAAGAGTTCCGGCGCCATCGTGATGCCCATGTACTCCAGCTTCTCAGCGAACTTCGGCCGAAGCCCCGTCGACTTGAGACGGCCGCGATAGCGGCCCTCATCGTCGATACCCATGGAGTAGTCGAAGTAGAAGATGTCCTGCAGAACGATCGTGTCACCCTCCATGCCCTCGACCTCGCTGATCTGCACGACACGACGGCTGCCGTCGCGCAGGCGCGCGAGATGTATCAGCACGTTAAGGGCCGAGGACGCCTGCTCGCGGATCGCCCGGATCGGGAGATCGAACCCCGCCATGAGCACCATGGTCTCGAGGCGGGACAGAGCGTCTCTCGGGGAGTTGGCGTGGATGGTCGACAGCGAACCCTCGTGACCGGTGTTCATCGCCTGGAGCATGTCGAGCGCCTCCGAACCTCGCACTTCACCAACGACGATGCGATCGGGACGCATGCGAAGCGAGTTCCGTACGAGGTCACGGATCGTGACCTGCCCCTTGCCCTCGATGTTCGCCGGGCGGGACTCCAGCCGGAGCACATGCTGCTGACGGAGCCGCAGTTCGGCGGCGTCCTCGATGGTCACGATGCGCTCGTCGTTCGGGATGTACTGCGACACGACGTTGAGAAGCGTCGTCTTGCCCGTTCCGGTGCCGCCCGAGATGAGCACGTTGAGCTTGCCGCGCACGCATGCGTCGATGAAGTCGGCCACCTCCGGAGAGAGGGTGCCGAAGTTGATCAGGTCGTCGACCGTGTAGGGCTCGCGGGAGAACTTGCGGATGGTCAGGATCGGCCCGTTGATCGCGAGCGGATGGATGATCGCGTTCACGCGCGATCCGTCGGGCAGGCGGGCGTCCACCATCGGAGAGCTCTCGTCCACTCGCCGGCCGACCTCACCCGCGATCTTGTCGATGATGCGCAGCAGGTGCGCCTCATCGATGAAGCGCTTGTTCGTCGGATGGATCCGGCCTGCTCGTTCTACATACACGGTCTCCGCGTTGTTCACCATGACCTCGGTGACCTCAGGGTCGTCGAGGAAGGACTGGATCGGCCCGTAGCCCAGGATGTTGTCGATGACGTCGGTGACGACGTTGCGCCGGTCGGACGAAGTGAGCGGCGTTGTCTCCTCGGCCAGAAGCTGGTTCAGGCGACGCTCGATCCGCTGCCGCAGCACGCCCTCGTCTGCCCCCACCTCGGCGATCTCGGCCCCCATCTCCTCGATGATCAGGTAGTGGAGGCTCCGAACGACGTCCCGCGAGGCCCGGCCGCTGCTGCCTGCACCGGCCGATGCGTCCGCTTCGGTGGCCTCCGGACCCTCGGCGGCGGTCAACCTGCTCCTCAGCGACATCGCTACTTCGCCTCCTTGTCGGCGGCGACCGTCTCGGCAAGCTGGATGATCGCCCGCGCCACGCCCGACCTCGGCGCATCGGTCACGATGGGCACGCCCTTGTTGACCGAGCGTGGGACCAGCCTGTCACTCGGTATGCGCGCCGAGACACGGCCCGACAGAGCCTCCTCGACATCGCTGATGTCCATCAGCACCTTGCTGTCGGCGCGGTTCAGGACGAGCTGCACGAGCCCATCGGCATAGCCGAGCTGCGCGAGCTTCTGGAGTGAGACCCGCATGTTCTTGACGCTCGGCATGTCGAGTGTGGCGACGGCAAGCACGATGTCGCTCTTGTCGATCGCGGTGAGCACCACTTCATCGATGGCCCCGGGGGTGTCGATGACCACCACGTCTGCGATCTGCCGGGTGAGATCGAGGATCCGCCCGACCTTGGCCGCCGTCACCATGTCCGCATCCTCGGGCTGCAAGGGCGCCAGGAGCGCGTTCACGCCCGATCCGTGCGGCACCAACAGTCCCCTGAGCAGCTCCGTGTCGAGCCGGTCGATCGCCTGCGCTGCGTCGAAGATCGTGTGCGCCGGCCTGAGATTCAGCATGATGCCGTCGTCTCCCGAGGCAAGATCGAGATCCACGAGCACGATGCGGAGTTGCTTGTCGGCCGCGAGCGCGACAGCGAGGTTCGTGGCGAGCACGCTCTTGCCGACCCCGCCCTTCGTGCTGAACACCGTGATGATGCGCGCCTGATGCGCGGCGGTCTGCTGCGTGTCGTCGACTGCGGTGTGGCCCTGCCAGGCCATCGCCGAGTCGTACGCGTCCCGGACCGACTTGGCCACTTCGCCGTCGGTCTGGTCGGTCGCCGAGAGGACGTCGCGCATCCCCGCGCGAAGCGCCTGGCGCAGCAGGTCCGTGGTCACCCGCTGCGCTACCAGGACGACGGACACGGGCGGTCGCAGCGCCGCGAGCTCCTCCCCGACGGCGATCGCGGCGTCGGTAGCCACAGAGGGTCCCATGACCACGACGAGCGCGTGCTCGCGCCGTGCCGCCTCACGCGCCAACGCCAAGGTCGAGGCGACCGTGACCTGGTAGTCGCCGTCCCGCCTCAGCACGGCGCCTACGCGTTCGATGAACCCCTGGTCACGATCGCAGAGAACGATGGCTCCCATGTCGCCGCCTACCGGAGGACCTGCGGGAAGTGCTCTCCCGCAGTCGATGGGACGGTCGTCGACGTGGACGCCAACAACGCGTACCACACGGTGCCCGCTTCCTGCGCGAAGATGAGTCTCTCCGCATCGACCGGCGTCACGGCAAGCGTGATCGTCAGCGGGCCGGCGTCGGAGGTCCCGGAACTTCGAGCGTTCAGGAGCCCGCCACCGCCGGTTTGGTTCTGGCCGGTCTCCGTGACCGTCTGAGAGGTCTCGGAACCCGCGGCAAGCACCGGCGCGTTGCTGATGAGCGTCTTGGTCACTGCGCCCTTCAGGTCACCTGAGTCGAAACTCGCGATGACCATCACATGGTCCCCGGGGGAGATGAACCCGGAAACGCCGCGCGCTGCGCTGTTGGGCACCGAGATGGCGACGTATCCCTCAGGTACCGCGTAGGACAGCCCGACTTGCTCAGCGACCTTGAAGCGAGCGGACGTCAGCTGTTCCCCGCGCGTGAGCGGGACCGCGAGGACACGCCCTTCGATCGATGCGGGGGATGAGATGGCACCGCCTGCCACGTACTGGCGCGGCACCTTGCGCTCCTCGACGAAGCCCTGGCTCACGATGTCAGCCGCGGACGTACCGGTCGGCACGTCCCGGGTGGCGACGAGGACGGTGATGGGCTCTGCCTGGGCCGCGATCTCAGAGCGCGCGCTGTCCAGATAGCGGGCAGCGAAGAACGCCGAGAGCAGCCCCAACACAACAGCTGCCACAAGGATAAGGATCTTGGAGCGCATCAGTGTCCCCCCTCAAAGTGCCGGTCGCGGCGCCAAGCGCCCCAGGAAACGCGTCTCGAGCAGCCCTACTGGTCGAGCTTCGGTGGGCCGACCGATCCGTACGGATCGTAGTCGCCCCAGTCGGCCCAATCCTGTGGAATGACGGGCCTCACGAAACGCCCGGTAATCGACTGCCCGCTCTCCGAGGTCTCGTCTATGAAGAACCAGGCGAACCCCACGATCACGGGCGAGTGAGTATCGAGGCCGCTCACGACCGGGCAGATGACCAGCCGTTTGCAGGTGGGATCGTTTATCACCACGCTGCCGTCGGGGTTGACCGTCACGACCGCGGCAAAGTGAGCAGCCATGGTCGGCTGGCCGGCCCCGATGCACGTGTCTTTCGCAAGGTAGGGGTCGAGATGCTTGGAGACTATCTTCCAATCATTCTCTCCGGACCTGTCCGCGACGGGACCCAGCTTGACCTCGTAGCTCACTCCGCCTTGGTCCAAAGCGTCCTCGATACCCTTCTTCTGGATCCTCGTCGTCGTCAGCGACGTCCAGCCGAACTTCCCGGGTCCGATTGCGTTGCCCGGGTCGAACTTCAATGTTGTAGGGGCATGGTTCTGGGGGAACTGGACGGCCTCCGGCGGTACGCCTATGGGAACGACCCCCGACGGGTAGCCACTGGGGCTGGGGATGATCGCGGTCGCCTCAGCGCCCACCGAAGCCGAGTTCTTCCCTACGAACCGTGCGAAGAAGAGCCCGAAGCTGGGGTTGCTCACCACGACGTGTATCTTCGAGGCCGAAGGGAAGTCCACCGCGGGCGCCGCCAAGGTCTCTCCGGCGGGCGAGTTGAGACCGGCGTACTTGTTCGCACTCGCGATCGCGGCGGCCTGACTCACCACCAGGTCCTTGGCCCCCGCGAGCGCCGCAGCGTCCGCAGCGGTCTGCAACTGCCGTCGTTCGGAGTAGTAGGCCCCGGCATCGACCACGATGCCCGTGAAGGCGAGCAGCCCGAGGGACAACACCAGCGCGACCAAGAGCGCGATCGCGCCTTCATCATTCCTGGCCGGAACGGCAGTTCTGTGCGTGCTGCTCATGGTGCTCACTCCTTCCGGGAGCCCTGGCGAGGGCACCCGTCACTCCTTGCGCATGGTCGCACTGCTCGTCAACAGGGGCGCGTTGAGATGGAACAACCCCGAGACCGGGGACGACGGTATGATCAGCCACTTCCACTGGTAGGACACGACGACCTTGACGGAATCGGGGTCAGGATTGCTCGGAACTATGCTGAGACCGTCCGCGATCTTCAGCGGGAACGCACGCGCCTCGACGACGCTCGCGTCCCACTTGTTCACGGCTGCCATTCGCGCCCCCTCGCGCGCGGCGTGCGTGACGGCCAACTGCGCTTGGAAGATGAATCCGAACTCCAGCATGCCAACGAGCAACATGATGAGGAATGGCACGACCAAGGCGAACTCAAGGGCGCTCGCCCCCGAGTCGTCCCCGGACCCCTTCAAGAATGGACGCCTTTCCATCAAGATGCCCCCTGGCGTACACGTGGCGGGCCTAAGGTTTGCCCCGGGCCCGCCACGCGATTGCACGCAATTGCGCTAGGATGAGTAGCGCCAGTCAGAAGCGGGCGCCCCCTAGGGTGCGGCGGTGTGCACTGGCAGTGCCGGGAACAGAGTCGCGAAGTAGTCGCTCAGCGCCTTTCCGAAGAGTGTCACGCCGGCGATGATGACGATCGCGATGAACGCCACCAGGACCGCATACTCCAGCGCGGTCGCGCCCGAGTCGTCCGCCCAGTTGCGGACATGTACGTACAGGTAGTTCAACATCCCTGCACACCTCCCCCATCTAGGAAGCTCCCCGGCTTCCCCTAATGCCGGCGGGATGCCGGCCCCAGACGCTTCACCTGTATCTTGCTCACCTGGCGAATGACCCAGACGTGACGAGAGTGCCGTTGTTCTCTCATACTTGCGGACGATGCTCCGAGTCACCCTCAAGGCCGACGATGCCCAGCTTCAGCGCGGCCAGGACCGCTTGCGTACGATCGCCCTGCCCCAGCTTGCGAAGGATGTGGCTGACGTGCGTCTTGACGGTGGTCTCGCCGATCCATAGCCTCCGGCCGATGTTCTTGTTGGTGAGCCCCTTCGCCATCAACTCGAGCACCTCGAGTTCTCGCTCTGAGAGTGGGTCGGCCAGCGTCCCGCTCGCAGCCACATCGTTCCGGCGACCGCTGATGACGCGCGCCGCAATCCCGGCGTC
>JGI24144J35610_10000634_pt1 | contig 11212 bp, 8 predicted proteins | sample BarGraIncu01121A_FD_35610 | JGI IMG/M metagenome (IMG submission 35610)
TATTTTACCGTGTGTTATTTTGAATTATTTGTTGATATTTAAAGGTAAAAGGTATGAAAAATTGTTAGACAAATATCCTTATAATAATGGAAAACTCTTCGTAGCTTACTTTTCAATTTCAATGTTCCTGCCAATCATATTAATGTGGATAGGTATACTCTTTTTTAAATAGAAATGCTTGATTGTGCAAAGATGAAACCCCATTCTTCCGGACATGTCCATTGTTAAATAAGTAAAAGAGAATACCTGTGGCTGGGATTTGTACATATGATTACGTTTATATCCTGAGCGTCTTAAAAACAAATGGCTGTTTCAATATCATTGAGGCAGCCATTTTTGTGTGAATAGGCACCAACCGGGATTCCTGACATTTCAACCCTTCAGAAGGTCATCTTCACTATTGACAAACAGGAATATGACCACTCCATAATTCAAAAAAGACAGATAATATTAATCTGAGAACCAGTTAATTTACAATAATTTCCCTCAGAATCAAATTATCCACTCATTCCGTCATATTTTGCACTTGCCGTATTATCCGATAACATATATTTGTAGAGTTAAAATGTATACAGACCATAATTATTGCTATAACTATTAAAACCATCCAAATTACAGGATAGACATAAGATTTTAGTTTGCAGAACAATACACCAAGTACATTTTACAAAAAATCACAACCTTATTAATACTTACTTTAAATCTAATTTATCATGAGGAAACTAATCACTTTTCTTTTAGTGTCGTTTTTAGTGACGACGAAACTCTTTGGGACTCCCATCTATATTAGTATTGGTGATGACATCAATTCTAAACTCATTGGAACTAGTGGTATCATTACTCTACAATTTGCGAGAGGTGGAACATGGGGATCTTTTGCCTTTGGTGGCGATTATACAATTGCAGTTCCTTCAGCAGTGACACAATTAACCCTCACCTATGACCCAGCCACATCCGGGGCAGCACCGGTACTTAACTTGAATACAATTACCTATTTGAGTATGATGACTGGAGGTCTTACGATTGATGGCCTGAAAGTTATTACACCTACAACCAATAGATACCTTATTAGCGCTGCAAGTAGTAATAATTTTCCTGCTACAGTTACAATTCAGAATTCCTGGATTGAAGGTTATCGGGGTGTATTTGTTTTAGGATCTTACACAAACACCATTACCCAGGTAACACTTACCAATTCAACATTTAAAACTATTGGTTTGGGTGGTATTATTTCCACTGCATCTGGAACACCAGCAAACGATCCAACTGTAAATAATATAAGCATAACTAATAACACTTTTATCGACTGTAATGCCGCACCGGCATGTTATTTTATTGATCACCGTTCAAGCAAATGTATAAATACTATTATAAATTTTTCTAACAATACAGTTTATTATCCTAAAGGACAATTTGGAAATGGCTTTATAAGAATCACTGGAACAGGTGTTACAGCTAACAATTACAACTTTAACAACAATCTATTCGCGGCTGGTATATCTGGTACTACCTTCAAATTTGGCTATGGATCTTATACCGGATTTGCTGGTACTGGTAATTATTTTTCATCAATACTTGGTACTGCTGTTTCTTCAACCAATTCTGTTACCTTTACTAAATATACTGAAAACACTCCTTCTAATTTATTTAGGAATCCATATGCTTTTGATTTCACCATAGATGACCAAATTTTTACTGCCAAAACTACTGTGGGAAATCCAAGCTGTTATGCACCAGTTCTCTCAGCACCAAATTACAGTATTTCCACATCAGTCAAGCTGAGTACGGGAGTAGTTAGTTCGGCTGCAGGAACTGTCTCTCCGGCAGCTACTACAGAAAATTCAGGTACAAGCATTACATTCACTGCAACACGAAATTTGGGATATACATTTAAAGAATGGGATGATGGTAGTGGCAATCTTATTTCAACCAACAATCCGTACACAACGGCAATTACTGGAAATATGAACCTGGTTGCAGTTTTTAATGCCTCTTTAATAGCTGCCTGGGATTTTAATGCAACATCAACAACTGCAAAAGATCGTCCCGGGGATTACTATTACAACAGCAGTAACAAAGGAGTAATGAGATTGTATGAAACAGATAATATAACTGATATAGTTTGGACTAATACGAGTATGATCGGCATGTCCGCAACCGATATATCCGTTAAAACAGGTGCAAGAAGAAATACTATTAAAACTGACATACTTGCAGGAAAATGTCGATATTTTCAGGCAGAAGTTTCCACGAAAGGATATAAATCAGTTCAGGTAAAATCAAAGATTGCGTATGACAATAATACAGTATTTAAAGCACAAAAACTTCAATATTCCACAGATGGTACTAATTACACAGATTTAACTACTATAAGTGATATATCAGTTTCACCCTCCCATAGTAATTATTGGATGGATTTAAACGGTACTCTTCCATCTTCCTGCGATAATCAATCCATAGTTTATTTTAGGTGGACCAATGCAGGGACAACTCAGGTAGCAGCTTCTGGATCTGAGACCATAGAAGATTTTTATCTGACCGATGTGGAGATTACAGGAACTTTTATGGCACCTACTGCTGCTAACGGCGATTATATAGCTACCGTATCGGGGGATGTTAATACGGCAACTAACTGGATCGTATGGGGAGGTACAACCGGAACTGCTGCTACAGCAATCACTCCACCAACAAATACTACCAACTTATGGATTCCTGCCGGTATTACTATGGCAAACTCAGCTTCCGCAAATTGTAATGACCTGTATATAGCAGGTGCTTATACAGCATCCGCTACGCTTGGTGTAAATGGCAACCTTACAATAAAAAGCGATGTATCGGGCACCGGAACCATATTGGATAATGGAAATTTAATCGTAACTGCCAATACGAATGTTCAGCAATACCTCAAAGCCGGTCGCAACTGGTATCTTTCCAGTCCGGTATCGGGAGCAACAAGCAGTGTGTTTAATGCCGCAGCAGCATCAAATATAAATCAATTGTATTGGTATGATGAAACAAACGGAATTTCCGCAACACTTAACTGGCCGCAAATAACCAACAATGCTACTTCGCTCGTCGTGGGCAAAGGATATGTGGCAAATGTAGGTGCAAGCCTTCTTAGTGCAATAAATGGTATAACTTTCACGGGAGGTTCTTTAAATACCGGAGATATTACAACCGGTGTTACCGTTGGTGTTCCGGCATTAACAAGTACATCTGCAGCAGGCCAATTCCAGGGGTATAACCTGGTGGGGAATCCGTATCCTTCGTACCTGAATGCCATGACTGCCATAAACAATTCAAATACTGCTGCTGGCAGCACGGTTATTGATCCAACAATCTGGTACAGAACACTAGCAGGAGGGGATTATTACTTTGAAACTGTAAATACGATATCCGGTATAGGTACTGATGACTCAGGAACAGGAACAGTAACAGGATATATTCCACCAATGCAGGCTTTCTGGGTACACGTAGCTTATGCCCCGGCATCTTTGACATTCAATAACAGCATGCGAACTCACGCTTTCAAAGTTACGGTTGATGGAGAAACAATACCAACTACTTTATTGAAGGCTCCATCAGCTCAAAACACCTTGCAACAGATAGTACGACTGAAAGTATCGAATGGAATAAACGAAGATGAAACTGTTCTGTATTTCAACACGAATGCTTCGAATGGATTCGATAAATATGATTCACGGAAAATGTCGAACAACAATCCGGCTATTCCTGAAATCTATACGGCTGTTGGAAGCAACAAACTGGTCATTAATGGAATGAATAGTGTTACACCGAATGCCGAATTACCATTAGGTTTCACCACCGGCCAATCCAATTCATTTACCATTAAAGCTTCTGAAATCACGAACCTGGATTCGAATATCAAAGTATACCTGAAAGATAAGTTGCTGGGTACCGAACAGGATCTTACTGACGGCATTGCTTATACTTTTGCTTCGGATGTTGCTTCTACCACCGATCGATTCAGTGTGGTATTTAAATCGGCAGGAGTTGCAACAGGTCTGGATGCAGCTACCGGTGAGCCTATAGTCCTGATTTATAAAAATGCCAACAATCAGATTGCTGTGAATTGTAAAGGCGATATAAGCAGCGATGCAGTACTATCGGTATACAATGCCCTGGGTCAAAAACTGGAGATACAAAAGATTACAAGTACCATGACAGTTACTGGCAAGTCTCTGACTTCGGGCATGTATGTGGTAACCGTAAATAACGGAGGGAAAATCACTGCGAAGAAAGTAATACTTAATTAATTCAGAAACAAACTTCCATCAAAACAGAAAAATAAAGTCCTATGAAAACTCAAATAGAAAACACAACAAAAAAAGCTTATGCAGTACCCCAAATCAATTGGATTAAACTGGATAATGATATCTCATTAGTGTTGCAGTCTGCTCCATCCGGAACACCACCCTTTGGTCCGGGTGGTATAGGAGAAGCACCTGAGCATTTCAACAACGATCCGTTTAAAACAAATATCGGGTAAAAACAGCCTGAATATATCTCAAAGACACAGAATCCTTAGAAATTGAGGGCTCTGTGTTTTTTTGTATAAGATAATTATTGCTTTTTATAAAAATAATTTCCATACGCCCGATTATCCTGCGTGAAAGGAAATAAACATTCCTTCCACATTTTTCTATCCGGTTTATATTGAAAGCTCCTCATTCCGCCCGCAGAACCAAAAACGATATGAAACAAATTTGAACAATGAATAAGGTTACTCCCCAAGCCCCTGAAGGGGATGTTAAAAGTTGTAAGCGAGAGTCACTTCATTTTGAAAGAATTAGTTTAGGAGACGGTTGTAATTCACATCCCCTTCAGGGGCTTGGGGCAATTTGTTTCATGAGAGAATAAAAGTGTGAATGATATAACTATTTCCAAAAATTCTGCAACAAAGATTAGGTTAAAAGGATATAATTTTGACCTGTGTAGTAAGAGACGTTATTTGGAAACAACAGTTTCTGTATTATTCTAAAAAACACACCCTGATATTACTAATAATTTAAAAATTCTACGATCATGAAAACAGACGAGATGAAAAAAGTATTGATTGCACTGGACTACGATGCAACCTCAAAAAAGGTGGCAGAAGAAGGGTATGCATTGGCAAAGTCCATGAATGCAGAAGCCATATTGTTGCATGTAATATCCGAATTGCCGGTGTATTATTCCGATTCTAACTATAACCACGAATTTAAGGTGGATATGCTGGGAGATTTAAATAAAACCACCCAGGCATTTTTGGATAAAACAAAAAAACATTTGGCTGATGAAGAAGTTCAGACTGTTTTAAAAGAAGGGGAAATTGCCGACACCATTTTAAAAACAGCAAAAGAAATGAATGTAAATATCATTGTAATGGGATCGCACAGCCGGAAATGGTTGGAAAGTATTATTCTGGGAAGTCAGGCTGAAGATGTATTGACAAACTCCCCGATACCAGTATTAATTGTTCCGGTAAAGAAAAAAGAAAATTAATTCATAATACATAATTCATAATATATAATTCATAATGCATAATGCATAATTCATAATTTGAAAATATATGATAATTAGGTATTCGCAAATTATGAATTATGCATTGCTTATAAGCTGACACATAGAAATATTGAAACTTTAATTTAAAAAAAGAGAAATCAAATGAATAATTCTGGAAAAGAACAAAACAGTACGATAGGGGAAGATAATATCAAAGCTCAGCATGAACGTAAGTTTCAATGGAAAGTAATCCATCACAGTTGGATTTTTTGGGTATTCGCATTGTTGATGCTAATAGGTATTCTCTATTTTATAATGACTTTTGGCTTTGCTTTGATACCTTACTAATAATCGAACACAGCAAGATTTGATAAAAATTCAACAAGTGAATATAAAATGACCATCACTTCAACATCGTTTATAAAAAAGCTTCTACTGTTGTTTCTTGTGGTAGCAGGACTCTACTATGCCCGGGTATTTTTGATACCGTTATGTGTTGCAGGGATTTTAGCAACGCTTTTTTTACCATTCTGTATATGGATGGAGAAAAAGAAAATTCCAAAAGGACTGGCTCCTGTAATCTGCCTGTTGGTATTATTGCTTATCATTGCCGGAATAGGAGCTCTGCTTACATGGCAGATTACTGATCTGACAAAGGACTTCAGTACGTTGACACAACGGGCTGAAGGCATTGGCGATAATATCCAGAAATACATATTTAATACCTTTGGCATTACTGCCAAAAAGCAACTGCAGCTACTCAGTAATGAACAACTATCCATTACAGGTACTATGCAGGTAGTGGCGGGATCGGTGGCTTCTATGGTTACTGATTTCATCCTGGTAATGGCATACATTTTCCTTTTACTTTATTTCCGAAGTCATATTCGCAAGTTTATACTAAAACTGGTTCCCCCTGCACAACAGACCGAAATGGGTAAGATGCTTACCGGTATAACATTTGTGTCCCAGCAATACCTGCTTGGACTTGCCAAAATGATTGCATGCCTGTGGATTATGTATGGCATTGGGTTTAGCATAGTAGGAGTAAAAAACGCACTTTTCTTTGCCATTTTGTGTGGCCTGTTGGAAATTATTCCGTTTATCGGCAATCTGACAGGTACATCACTTACCGTGTTAGTCTCTGTTGTACAGGGAGCCGGTATGCCAATGGTGATAAGTATTGTAGCCACTTATCTGATAGTGCAATTTATTCAGGAGTGGATACTGAGCCCCATCATTGTGGGTACACAAGTGAAAATTAATGCTTTTACTACCATTATTGCCATGGTGCTTGGTGAATTGGTATGGGGTGTAGCAGGTATCTTTCTTGCCATACCACTAATTGCCATGTTTAAAATTATTTGCGACCACGTTGAATCGCTTAAACCCTATGGGTTTCTGATCGGTGAGATTGATAGTCCTAAAAAAGCACCCGGCTTCATCACGAAAACACTAAACCGGTTGATTAGAAAGAAAAAGTAATGTTTCATTTTATAATCAGATCAATTGCAACGCAAATAAAAATGCATGTTTATTGAGACAACCACCTACCTTGCTGACAAGTAACTGAGAAAATGAGAAATAGTGAACCTGGTTACGGTAAAACGTTTACCAACCACTGGCATTATCCTTTGTATTCTGTATCTGGTTGCAGTTCCGAAGACAAAGGATATATTGCATTAAAATCGGGAATGATTAAACCTTTTGCTACCTTTGGAGTCAAAATCATTGTAACTTCATACTTTATCCACCATATTGAACAGGCAACATGATTTGCAATAATTAAACCTTTGCATTTTGATACAAGCCGTTAAATGAATTTACCAAATTATCACAAGAGAAATATCCCGCTTATTAATAATATTATAAAGACGGTATCCGTCATTTTTTTACATGAATAAGAAAATCATTCTTGCACTTCTTCTGATTTCGCCTTATCTGGTAACAGCTGCTTCAGCCGGTACAAACAAAAAAAAGGGTACAGAAACTCCACCTGTTACTGCTTCGAAAGCAGATAAAAACAGTAAAAACAATCAAAAACATTTTGATATCACAGCATTTGGCGCCATTGCCGATGGGAAAACACTTAACAGCAAGGCCATTCAGGCAACCATCGATAAGTGTGCACAGAACGGTGGCGGAACAGTAGTGATACCAAAAGGAGTATTTTTAAGCGGATCTGTTTTTCTGAAGCCCGGTGTAAACATCGAGATTCTGGAAGGTGGTGTGCTGAAAGGCTCAACAGACATAAAAGATTATCCTAAGGCAAATACGCGGATTGAAGGACATTTCGAGCTATGGCCTGCCGCATTGCTGAACGGGGATAAGGTGGATCACCTGCATATCTCCGGACCCGGCATACTCGATGGCAACGGACAACCGTATTGGCAAGAGTTCTACCGTATGCGTAAAATAGACCATAGTACAACCAACCTGAGCGTACCTCGTCCACGGCTTACCTTTATTCAAAACTCAAAAGATGTAGAGATTAAAGGGGTTACCTTTAAAAATTCAGGTTTCTGGAACCTACACCTATACAGGTGCCAACGGGTATTAGTTGACAACTGCCGGTTTTTGGCTCCATATGAGTTAGAGGGTCCGGCCCCAAGCACTGATGGCATAGATGTGGACAGTTCACAGGACATTACCATCGACAACAGCTTCTTTGCCGTGGGAGATGATGATATAGCACTCAAAGGATCGAAAGGTCCGTTTGCCATGGACGATAAGGACAGTCCGGCTGTGGAACGTATCCATATCCGCAACTGTACCTTTAAGTCGGGAGGCGGCATTGTGACAGCGGGCAGTGAAGCAACCATCGTACGGGATGTGGTTATAGAACATTGCACCACGAGTAAACCGACCGTATTGAGGCTTAAATTGCGTCCTGACACGCCACAACAGTATGAAAACTTTCGCTTAAACGATATCACGATGGAAGGCTCAGGTGCTATTTTCAAAATATCACCCTGGAAACAGTATTTTGATTTGAAAGGCCAACAGCCTCCAAAGTCTAAAGTACTTTTTATCACGATATCGAACGTGAAAGGATCATGCAGTTCCTTCGGACAAATCATTGGCACTCCCGATACGGAGTTTGGCGAGATATTGCTCAAAAACGTGGATGTAAAGATGACCGATACGAAGTTTGAACCGGAAGGTATCAAAACCCTGAAGTTTGAGAACGTGGTTGTGAACGGGACACCGGTATCTGTTCCTGCAACAGTTGTAAGACCAGTACAAGTTCCATAAGTGAAAACACGTAATTACTGAATAATAGAACAGATTACCTAATTACTTGCTATATTTCATAAACAAACAGGCTGAAACGTATGAATACGGTTCAGCCTGTTTGTTTATGAAACGAATTAAATTCTACTTAAAATATATGGCATATCTTTTGCTAAGGGTATGATAATCCCAATCATTTATTAAATGAGTTGCATTTGGTGATAGAAAGGGATCGTCAACAATGATAGGTTTAGCAGAAGAGCGGCCCGGTTGTATCCCGAACTAAACCATCTGAATACTAATTTGTTTAAAAGAGTGTATGAATTTTTAATTATGAATTATTTTAAAAGTCAACAGCCATGAAACGTTTAAAAAAAACTTCGCTCATTGTTTCTACCCTGCTTTTCGTATCGCTATTCAGCGCATGCGATATATACAGCTACACGACGCCTTCCGCTCAAATCAGGTACGACAATCCATCATGGGCTCCACCGTACGTTCAGGGAGTTCGTTATTACTATTTACCGGACATAGAAACGTATTATGATCTTTCTACTCAGGAATTCGTATATCTAAACAACGGACAATGGTATTATTCACAATACTTACCTTCCGTTTATGCTGACTTTGACCTGGATAATTGTTTTACAGTTGCTATTGATTATAATACCTATCAACCATGGATGCATCAACAATACTACGTTTCGCATTATCCGAGATATTATTACCGTGACTACTACGATCACAGCAACATTCCATATGTCCGTGGATATAATGAAAATAGCCGGAGTGCCATCTATTGGCCGGAAAATGAAAGGAACCGTGCACGGAGATGGGATAGTGAAAATTTAAAAAGCAATCGCCAGTTTAAATACTCTGAATCCGACCGTCGTCAGCAAAATAACAGTATGTACAACAATCAGCCAACCAGGTCACAGGAACCAACCATTACTACACGACCACAGCCGGATAACCGGAATAATAATATACAACCGAACAGAGGTGATAACAATACAACAAGGCACCAACCAAATACAAATAATAACCCTCAGCAACCCAACAGAGGTGATAACAACAATGTTACCCGTCCAACACCTTCCGACAACGGAAATACAAACAGGCAAATGCGGAATGACAAAAGCAGCATAGTGATCCCTCCACGGATATCAGGATTTGAAACAGGTGACCGACAACAAAATGAAGTGAAGCCAGTCAGGACGAATCAAAACACGAATTACTACGGGCGAACAATCGGACAACCTGTAAAAGTGCAAAAACAGATGCGGGCACCGACTCCGGCTCCTGCTTCCAGATCAACAGAGTCAAGAAGCAACCGGGATTCAAATGAAAAGACCGATTCTAACAGAAAATAAATATCTGCAGTTTAGTTGTAAAAGTACTTCTAAATTTCATAAAAAGAGCGGAAGAATGGATATGTATCCATGCTTCCGCTCTCTTTATGAACAATTGAAACGACTGATTAATGAAAACAAACCGAATAAAAGAATAATTATCATCCTTCCTTTTTCAATGAATTGAAACACAGTTCTTCTATGTTTTTACTTAATTTCCGAATAACTTTAAAGATAGAATCAGGCAAATGAGCGTTGTTTTTTTATATATAAGGCCTATATGATTCATTAATATGCCATTCTAATGAAATTTCAGAAAGAATTTGTACGGTATTTTCCAAAACAAACAAAAGTATTATGCTATTATTTATCAATTATTTAGCTTCTTCATGTAATTTATTGTAGGGTTAAAGTAGGGGTGCATTTTATTATATATTTTTAGTGTAGGGTTCTTATTGGGTTCACAAATTAGTTTTGGAAAAAAACTAGTATTTACTTTGTAGTGTTCATTCATAAAAGAAAAAATCACATCCTATGAAAATAAATTTCGTCATTGCACTTTTGGCTGCAACATTCTTCTCAGCCTGCGCAACAACAGGAAAATCAAATGCAGATGCTATTCTGGATCATAAAGTAGATTCTGTTCTCCGGTTAATGACCCTTGACGAAAAAATTGGTCAAATGGTATTACTTTCCAGTGATTGGGATGTAACCGGCCCCTCCCTAAAAAAAGGTTATTTAGACGATATCCGTAAAGGAAATTGTGGAAATATATTCAACGCACATACGGCAGCATACACACGCAAACTTCAGAAAATTGCTGTAGAAGAATCAAGGTTAGGTATACCCTTGTTGTTTGGTTACGATGTGATCCACGGGCATAAGACGATTTTTCCCATATCACTGGGAGAATCGTCCTCGTGGGATCTGGCAGCTATTGAAAAGTCGGCACGTGTTTCTGCTATTGAAGCTGCAGCATCAGGAATAAACTGGACGTTTGCCCCTATGTGTGACATATCTGTTGAACCACGTTGGGGTCGGGTATCCGAAGGTGCCGGAGAAGACCCGTATTTAGGTTCAAAGATTGCCGCAGCCCGTGTTCATGGATTTCAGGGCGATAA
>JGI24144J35610_10000642_pt1 | contig 11150 bp, 10 predicted proteins | sample BarGraIncu01121A_FD_35610 | JGI IMG/M metagenome (IMG submission 35610)
GAGTGAACGAGATGACGTCCCATTTCGCCGACTCAGTCCTCGAGGGTGTGACGACTTTCGTCGAGTTGGGTAAGCAGGTGGCGCGGTTTCTCGGCCTCGCGTGAGAAGCTACCGCCTGGCCCATGTTCGTCCACACGATCGAACACCTACTGAGAATCGTCGGGCTCCCGCTCGTCTTCTTCGGCGTGGGGATCGAGTCGATGGGGATTCCCATTCCCGGCGAGACCGTGCTTGTGATCGCCGCGGTCGCGGCCGGCCACGGAACTCTGGTGCCCTGGCAGGTTGCGCTCTGCGCCTGGGCCGGCGCGGTCATCGGCGACAACATCGGCTACGCGCTCGGACACCACTACGGCGAGCGCTTCTGGACGCTGCCGGGAATCAGGCGCTTCTATCACCCAAGACGCGTCGAGCTGGCGGAATCGTTCTTCAAGCGGCGACGCGGCTGGCTCGTCGTCTTCCTGGCCCGCTTCGTCGCCATCCTGCGTATCTTTGCCGGGCCGATCGCCGGTATCTCCCGCATGCGCTGGCGCTCCTTCCTGCTTGCAAACGCGCTCGGCGCCGCCTGCTGGGTCGCCGCGGTGATGGTCGTCGGCTTGCTGGTCGGCTCGAACCTTAACCGGGCGATCAAGATCGTCGAAAAAGCCGGCTATATCGGGCTGGCCGTCGTCGTCCTGCTCGCGCTCGGCGGCGCTCTGCTTTGGCTTCTGCGCGAGCGCCGGAGGCACAACGAAGAGCGCGAGAACGGCGCGCCAGACTCCGAGTAGTCTCGGCCGCAACCACGAAGCCGCGGACGCCGATTCAGCGCAATCGGAGCGGCGGTACAATTCCGACGCTTGCCCTCTTAGCTCAGCTGGTAGAGCACCTCCATGGTAAGGAGGGGGTCCACGGTTCGAGTCCGTGAGAGGGCTTTTCAAACTCCCTGCTAATCGCAGCTTCCTCCCTCAGAAAGACTCACAGAATCTCCACGCTGCGGTGGGTATGGAGCACATTGTGGAGCAGTTAGCTTTCCGGCCCGGCTCGAAGGTCGTAAAAGCGGTCCATTCCGTTTACTCGGCAGGCAATAGTTCGATGGTGAGCATGCTCGCCCGGAGTGGCTGAGAGAAGTCGGTTCCGGTCTGGGAAACGCGTCATAGCGCCAGGAACACTTGTCGAGGAGAGGTGCAGAGCCACTTCTAGGTCCTCGGCATAAGCTGCGAACCAGTGAGGCCGTCACGCCTGTGAGGAGCCAGACAACTGCCTACCGGTGGACCGTCAGACGGGTGTTCACTGTCTGGCGAGTCTCGGTTAGATGAACCGAGACTCGCCAGTAAATCCCTGGTGCGGGCCAAGCGCGGGCCAGTGTAGAACACTCGCAAGGGTTGGGCCGTGATCCGTAAGGCGACCTGCGACGATTAGCCCGAAACAAGAGCCCGAGCGGTGTCAGCCTCGTCGTGCTCCAAAGCAGGTGTCATTGCCTCGATCTCGGATTTAGTAAGGCCAAGCCGTTTGGCGACTTCGCGCCATTGCATCGTTGCCCGGACGACCTCGCCGAGCGTCTCTAGGGCGTCCGGTTTGGTCAGCCGGAAGTGCTCGCAAACGCCCATAAGAGTCGAGATGCTCGCAGCGGTGTCGTAGCCGTCGATCGTGTTGTGCAACCTCTTTGGTCCGGGCGCGGGATTCGGGTTTATGTCAAACGCCGGCGACAGTACCCAAGCTCCAGTCCCCACGTGCAGAAAGCCGTGGTTTCGAAGATGGTCGTCCGTGTTCGAGATGAGGATCGTGTACGCGATACGCCGCCAGAGCTCTTGTAGGTCAGCCGTCGCTTGAGGCGAGAGTAGCTCGAGCACAGACGCGATATCGAGGTAGCTCCCGGTGTCGTGATCGCGTGCTTCGAGCATCGTCATGGCGCTCGCGTAGCCAATCCGCCGCCCGCCGTCGCGATCGAATCGATCGACAATCAGGACACTCCGCTCGGCAAGTCGGAGTAGTCGCGAGCTCGGAACTCGAATCGAAGCAGCTTCTGCCATATCAAGCGCGACCTTCTCCCAAGCCCCGACGTTCCAGGTGTCGTAGCGAGCGCTCGGGAACTTCGCGATCGCGATTCGGCCGTCCGGGTCGATGACGTGCGCCTTTGGGCGTGCGCCGCCGAGTGAGCTTCCGGCGCGGAGCAGCTCGCCGAGCTCCGAATCGGTCTCCTCGTCTCTTTCGATGTGCTCGGCGGCGCTGAGCAGCCGAGGAAGATCGGTCAGAGTAGGAACACCGACGTCGTCTGTTGCGAGGAAAATCCCTGTATCCGGGTCTCGGAAGCGAATGGCCCCCTGACGCAGATCGTCGCGTACGCCAAGGAGGAAGTCGATCTCACCGAGACTTCGCGGCGACGACCCCGCCCGCTCGGCCCGGTGCTTCTCCGCTCGTTCGACTAACGACCTACCCCAGCGATCCGGTGCCGCATCGGCGAAGGCGCGGAACATCTTAAGATCGACAGGCGCTTGCTGGCTGCCCTGCACGAGTGGGAGATTGGGGTCGAGCGCGTAGGCATCGGCCCGCGCGAGGTAATCCGCCTCATAGGTGAAGGAGGCCGACTCGCGGCCGCGCCCACGGTGCGAGTAAAGGCGACCGGCGAGGACATCGATCGCTTCGATCGACACGACCACTTCGACAGGGCCGCTCAGGCACCTCGGCGCCTCACCCTATCGGGCAGTTGCTCTTCCGTACGAAGACGACCGACGTCGGTCGCGTAGGGATCGACTGCCTCGGCGAGCTTCTCGAGCACGCCCAGTGCCCTGGCGACCCTAAATGCGTTCTCTAGACTGACCGACCCCTCGCCGTGCTCGAGACTCTGGAGCGTTTTCGCGTTGATACCCGCTCTATCGGCAACCTGCAAAATGGTGAGCCGTTGCAGCTTCCGCCACATGCGCAGCTGGTCACCGAAATCGCGCAAGGCTCGTTGCACGGGGAGTGGAGTTGGCCAACTGGACTTCCTAGTCATAAGATCCCTTTAAATACGTTTAAAACGACTTAAGATCCGCTGTAATACTTCTTAAGAGTAGCACACTACGGGCTCTATGACTGGAGACGCGGACGGTAGGATGAGCGTGGGCTCAGCGCGGGTAGTGGTGAGTTCGTACCTGAAGCTTTGGTTGTCCGCGTTTACCCCGGAAAACCGGCCTTTGGAACTAAACGGAGCACGTTCAAACCCTCGAGCCGGAGTTGAGCTCTCTCGGCTCGTCGCGCTCCACGACGAGTTGCTTCGCAGGGCCTCGGCCGATCCTCGTGAACCTCGGCCTGCTCCAGTCAAGGGGAGCCCGGTACTCGAGACTGTAACGCTGGTGCTTGAGCGAGCCGTGGAGCCGATGCGGGCGCGTGAGATTCACGCGGTTGCGTGCGAGCTCGCGGGTAAGCCACTGCTTCGGACATCGGTGAAAGCGGCGCTGGCCGCAGGTGTGGCGGGCAAGAGTCCGCGCTTCCGAAGGGTGCGCAACGGCGTCTACCAGACGGCCGAGGGCGTGAACGCTCGTCGACCTCGGCGGGCTTGATGTCAGCGGGGTCGGGACAACTCCAACTCCGGTAGCTATGTCCTTCAGCAACCTCAAACAGATCCAGTGGTCGGCCCGACCCCCACGGCGGGGTCGGGGCGCTCCAGCTAAGGAGCCGCCGCCTCTGGCAGATGCTCGAGCCGTGGAAGCCATTCGAGCCAGCGCGGCAGGTACCAGTTCCAATCGCCTAGCAGCTTCATCGCCGATGGCAGCAAAACCGCCCGGACGAGAGTCGCATCGAGCAGGACGGCGACCGCCAGTCCAACCTCTAACTGCTTGAGCATCAGGATCGAGAGCTTGCCGAAGATCAAGAAGACACCGACCATGACGATCGCGGCCCACCTCGTCCGCTTCGACCTCTACCCGTTCATCCTGCTCAATTTGGCGTTCAGCCTCCAGGCCGCCTACGCCGCGCCACTGATCCTGCTCGCTCAGACCCGTCAGGCGAACCGCGACAAGGCACACGCCGACGCGGACGCGCAACATCGCGAGGACGTCGCCCAAGACAGCCTGCACCGGCAGCAGCAGGCGGAGGAGGGGATCAGCCTGATCAAGCGGCTGATCGACGAGAACACGAGGCTCACCAAGCAGGTCAATATGCTCGCGCGCGAAATCGACGGCAAAGTCCTCGCGGGCTAGGCGGCCTCCCGACGGCCGCGGCGCGGTCTGCACAGCGATCTAACCCAGCGACACAGGCAGAGCGGCCCCGAGGTCCTCCTACGCCGCGAGCCGCTCGACGCGCAGGCCGAAGACCTGGCCGACCAGCTCGATTCCCGCACGGTCGTGCCCGGTCGTCAGGAGCGAGTGGTGTGACGGCAGCCGTTGCATCAGCGCGTGGCCGTTCGGCACCCGGATCACGGCGCCGTTGAGGCAGTCGGAGCCCGAATAGCCGGCGTAGCCCGTCAGCTCGCCCTCGGCGACGACGAGGGTCTCGAAGGTCGGGTCGAGCTTCGACAGCGTCAGGTCGCCGACCGGCAGGCGCGCGTCGATCGCCGTGGCGTTCTGGTCGACGATGGCCAGCACCTTGCCGCGCAGCCTCCACTCAGTGGCGAACGGCTGCGGAACGACACCGAGGTAGCCGCAGTGGGCCGCGAGGACGTAGTTCTCCGGCTCGTCGACCGCGGGGAACTCGGGAATCCGCTCGTGCTTGAGCGCGGCCTGGCCCATGAGGAACGGGTACAGGTTCGTCATCATGATCGGCACGCGCAGCGAGCGGTGCAGGATGAACTTCGTGAGCATGGAGACCGTGTCGCCCTCGCAGCCCCAGATCAGGTCGCGCTCCTGGTAGAGGAGGTTCCAGGCCAGGCACGGCGTCGTGTCCGAGAACGCCGACTCGTTGAGGCAGTTGATCCCCGCTGCGAGCACGCCGTCCTCGGCCTCGACCTCGTCGCACACGGCACGGTAGAGCTTGAGGGCGCTGAGCGTCGCGCGCTCGCTGACGTCTCCGAGCGGCACGCGCTCGCGCCAGCGCTCCCATTCCGCGCGCGCGACGTCGTCGGGGATCTGCTGGGCGCGCTCGCCGAGCTCCCGGAAGCTCCGCTTGACGATCGTGAGGCCGAAGACGTCGCGCATCCGCTCGCTGCACTCGTCCTCCCACCAGTAGAAGCGCTTGAAGATGCTCGGCTGGAAGCCTCCCTCGCCCGGCCGGTCCTGGTAGACGAGGAACTTCCCCTGCCGCAGCTGGCGCCTGGCGACGAGCGCCCGGCACACGATCGTCGCGCCCGCGAGCGAGCAGGGCGCGATCGTCTCGATCCCCTCGCCCCTGAGGTAGCTGACGATCTCCCAGTCCCACATGGCCATCGTCCCGAACTCCGACGTGAGCACGAGGATCGGCAGCGTCAGGGCGCGGATCTCCGGCACGCGGCGGTACGCGTCGCCGACGAGCTGCGGGAAGACGACCGCGTCGGCCTCCGGCAGCGCGGCCCCGAGCGGGAGCGGCTCGAGCAGCTCGGCGTGGTCGCCGAGCAGCTCGCGCAGCTGCTGCGTCTGGGCGGCGAAGTCGGGATCGTCCGCGGAGCGGAAGTACAGCGGAACGAGGCGAGCCTTCATGGTGGTCGGTCTCCCTTCACTGCCGGCGTTCGATCAGATCCGCGAGGAACGACCGGCTCCGCTCGGCTTCGTCGATCGTCCCGCACTCGACGCTGAGCGTCAGCTCGCGGTCGAGCGGGTCGAGGATGTGCAGGACGCGCTCCCAGTCGACGACCCCGTCGCCGCAGGCGCAGCCGACGGGCGTGCCCGTGACCTTGCCGCGCTCCCGTTCGCTGTGCTCAAGCGAGATGTCCTTGGCGTGGACGTGGAAAACGCGGTCGATCACGCGCTCGAGCGCCTCGTAGGGATCCTCGACGCCGGCGAGGTACGCGTTCCCGGTGTCCCAGTTCACCTGGATCCACGGCGAGGGCACGAGCTCGACGATCCGCAGGAGCCCCTCGGACGTCTTCGTGTAGATGCCGTGCGGCTCGATGCAGACGTAGACGCCGTGGCGGGCGGCGACGAGCGCCGCCTTCTGGAGCGTGTAGCGCATCACTTCGTGCGCCTGCGCGTCGTCCATCCAGTCGGACTTCACCATCTCGTCCGTGTTCACGAACCGCGTGCCGACGGCGTCCGCGAGCACGATCGCACGCGTGAGCCGCGGCACCGCCGCCTCCGGCTTCATCAGCGGGCTGTGCCCGCTGAGGCTTGCGACGCCGACGCCGTGCCGGTCGCAGATCTCACGCATCAGCAGCGTGTCCTCCTCCATCGAGAAGGAGTGGAAGTAGTGCACCTCGCTCAGCAGCTCCCAGCCGGTGTGCACCATCGGCTCGACCCAGCGGTAGCCGAGCTCCGACGCGATGCGAACGCCGTCCTCGAAGCTCTTGTCCGCGCTTCGCACGAACTCCATGTTCACCGCGACTCGGTACGCGGCCACTGTCGCTCCTTTGCGTTGCAGGAGGGGGCCCTTTGGTGGGGTCCCCTCCTGCTGGTTGTGGTGATGGTTAGGCGGGTGGGTTTGCGACTGGCTTGAGGGGGGGGAGTTTCATGTACTGGGCGACGAGGGTGGGGTTGCTGAAGAAGTTCCAGCCGACCGCCTTGCTGGCGTTTTGCTTGGTGACGAAGACGGTGTGGCTGTAGTAGAGGTGGCCGCCGGTGACCTTCTTGTTGATGTAGGCGTCGATCAGGCGGACGGACATGAGGCCTTCCAGGGCGGGTGAGCAGGTGTTGGACGCCTTGAGCCAGCCGGCCTTGATCCCGGCCAGGCCGTAGGGCGCGCCGTTCTGCGAGACGACGAAGACCTGCTTGTCCTTGTGCGCCGCGACGAGCGCCGTGTGCGCGCCGACAGCCATGTCCTCGTTCTCGACGAACATGCCCGCCAGATCGGGGTACTTGCCGATGATGTCCTGGGCGGCCTTGTATCCCTGCGGGCGGAGCCAGTGCCCCGTCTCGGTGGCGACGTACTGGATCTTGCCTCCGGCGCAGGTCAGCGACGGGTTGCCGGCCACGAGGTTGCCCTTGCAGCCCAGACCCTGGAGGAAGCCTGTCCGGTATCCCTCGGCATCGCCGCGGCCGAGCTGGCCGGTGATGACGGCGATCTTGCCCTTGACATGCTGGCGCATGTAGACGCCGACCGGATAGCTGTACTGGGTCAGGTTGACCTGCTCGAAGCCGACGACGCTCTTCTTGTTCAGGTACTTGTGCGAGTACCCGTACATCAAGAAGATCGGGACGTTCGCCTTCCCGGCAGCCGAGATGATGGCGTCCTCGGTCGCAAGGCCGACCGAGTAGCCGCCGATCGCCACCGAGCCCTGCGCGATCGCGTTCCTGACGTTCGCGAGCTCGACCGACGGGCTGATGTTCGGGTTGGAGTAGACCCTGACGTCGTACCCCAGCTTCTTCGCGGCAGCCTGGGAGCCTTTGAGGCCGTCCTGGTAGTACAGATCAGGGCCGGAGAGCAGGAACGCGATCGTGCCCTTGCCGGCGTGCGTCTGCTTCTTCGTGGTGCCGCAGCCCACGAGCACGCCGAGTGTCAGCGCCGCAGCCGTGACGACGGCAAAGCTGAGTCGGATGAATTTCGACAACTTCTTCACCTCTTTCTTCGAACGTTGGAGTCTTGATCTCAACGATATCGACTCTCCGTATCGCACCTCCTTCAGCGTTGCTTCCGGGTCACCATCACCGCGACGACGATGATGGCCCCGAGCGCCATCTGCTGGTAGTTGCTCGACAAGCCGGCAAACACGATGGCGTTCTGGACGATGCCCCAGAGGGCGACGCCCTGGACCGAGCGGAGCGCGCCGCCGCGGCCGCCAAACAGCGCGGTGCCGCCGATCACGGCGCACGCGATCGACTCCAGCTCGAAGTTCTGCGCGAGGTTGAACGAGGCCTCGTTGATCTCCCCGGCCAGACACATCCCGGTCAGGCCGACGAGCGCCCCCATCAGCGTGTACAGGTAGATCTTCGTGCGCTTGACCGGGATGCCGGAGAGGTACGCGGCCTCCTCGTTGCCGCCGATCGCGTACGCGCGCCGGCCGACCGGCGTCCAGCGCAGGAACGCGAACGCGAGCACGACCACGAGCACGAGCGGGATCGTCAGCGACGGCAGCCCGAAGAACGGGAAGCCGGACGGCAGGTTGCCGCCGAAGGCCGTGTACAGGCCCTTCATGTCGTTCACGGGCGCGCCGCCGGTGAGTTGGGTGTCGAGCCCGAACAGGAAGATCGACATCCCCAGGGTGATGATGAACGGGTGCGCCCGGTTCTGGGCCACGAGCACCCCGTTCCCGAACCCGACGGCGGTCGAGGCGGCGACGCCGGCGATGATCGCCAGCCAGAGCGGCTGCCCGTGCTCGAGCAGCAGCCCGGTGACGATGCTCGAGAGGGCGATGTTGTAGCCGACGGAGAGGTCGAGGCCCGCCGAGATGAGCAGGATCGCCTGCCCCATGGTCACGATCCCGAGCGGGGCGATCTGGCTGAGGATGTTCTCGAAATTGAANACCGTCAGGTAATGCGGCGAGCGCGCCCCCGTGACGACGATGATCACGATCATCACTGCGACCGGCCAGAGCGAGTAGACGTCGATGTTCTTCAGCCGCGCCCGCAGCGGCAGCCGCTGCGGCGCCGGCGCCGAGCCCTGGAGCCCGGCCTGCGTCTCGCTGCTCATGACGCCGTCGCCCCCGCCGCTCCGACGGTCACGTCGAGGATCTGCGCGTAGCTTCTCTCGTAGGCCGTCACGTCGGCGACGACGCACCCTGCCCGAAGCGCCACGATGCGATCGACGAACTCCAGCAGGTCTCGGATGTCGGTCGAGATCACCATCACCGCCTGTCCGCTCGCCGCAAGGCCCCGCACGATCCGGTGGATCTCGGCCGTCGCGTGCACGTCGACGCCCTGCGTCGGCTCCTCGAGCACGAGCACCGCCGCCTCGGCGGTGAGCGCCTTCGCCAGCAGCACCTTCTGCTGGTTGCCGCCGCTCAGGTTCCGCACGGGCGTGTCGATCGACGGCGCCGAGATGCTGAGGTCCCGCACGAAGTGGCGCGCGATCTGGCGCTCCCGGCGAAGGGATAGGATTCCCCGGCTCGTGATCGCTCTCAGGTTGGCGAGCGTCACGTTGCCGGCGAGTGAGAGAACCGGGATCAGGCCCTCACGGGCCGGGTCCTCGGGGACCATGAACACGCCCCGGGCGATCGACTGCTTCGGCCCGCGCGGCTCGTACGGCTCTCCGCGCAGGAGCACCCGCCCGCCGGCCGGCCGGTCGAGCCCGAAGAGCACGCGCGCGATGTCGTGGCCGCCGGCGCCGATCACACCGGTGACGCCGACGACCTCGCCCTCGTGCACCGTGAAGTCCACGTCGTGGAGGACGCCGGTCTCGAGGTGCTGGAGCTCGATGACCGCCGCCTTGCCGTTCCCGGCCGGCCGCGGGCTCTCGGCTGCGACGGCGAGCCGGCGCCCGGCCATCAGCGTCACGACCTCGTCCTGCGACAGCTCGCGTGCGGGCCGCGTGGCGACGAGCTCGCCGTCCCGCAGCACCGTCACCCTGTCGGCCAGGCGAAAGACCTCCTCGAGGTGGTGGGAGACGTAGAGGACGCTGACCCCGTCGCGAGTCAGGCCGTCGACGAGCGCGAACAGCCGCTCACTCCGCTCCGCGTCGAGCGCCGCGGTCGGCTCGTCGAGGATGAGCAGCTTGGCGCGCCGGAACAGTGCCTTGGCGATCGCCACTTGCTGCCGCTCGGGGGTGGCAAGCCGCGCGACCGGCATCTCAGGGTCGATGTCGAGCTTGAAGCGCGCGAGCAGGTCGCGCGTGAGCTCGTTCGCCTCTCGGCGGTTGATCAGGAGCCCCTTCATGGCGGGCATCTGGCCGAGAAGGACGTTCTCGGCGACCGAGAGCCAGGGAAGCAGCTGTGTGCGCTGATGGACGACCGCGATGCCGAGCTCATAGGCGTGCTTGGGCATGTACGTCGTGATCACCTCGCCGTCGAAGACGATCCGGCCCTCGTCCGGCGGATGAACACCGGAGACGCACTTGACGAGCGTCGACTTGCCGGCGCCGTTCTGCCCGACGAGCCCGTGCACCTCGCCGGCCTCGATCGAGAGGTTCACGTCGTCCAGCGCCTGCACGCCGGGGAAGCGCTTGCTCACCTCCTCGATCGCGAGCAGTGGCACCTGCTCGTCGGCCGAGCTCGTGGGTAGCTGCCTCACGTCGGTCATCCCGCCGCTCCTTCGAGTGTCGGGAAGAGGCCGCGCAGGAACGCGAGCCCGCCGGCGGCGATCGCGTCGGCGGACTCGCCGAGCGGCCGCCAGACGGAGGCGGCACGCGCGATCTGCTCGATTGCGGGGGTGAACGACTCGATCACGATCTGCCGCTCGTAGCCGATCTCCTGCAGCGCGCCGGCGACCCCGTCCCAGTCGACGTGGCCCGTGCCGGGAGCGCCGCGGTCGTTCTCGCACGCGTGCAGGTGGTGGAGCCGGTTCCCGGCCGCCCGGATCGCAGCCGGCACCGAGCGCTCCTCGATGTTCATGTGGAAGGTGTCGAGCAGCAGCCCGACGTTCGGCAGCCCGATTCGGTCGCAGAGCTCGAGCCCTTGCTCGACCGTGTTGACGAGGTCGGTCTCGAACCGGTTGAGCGGCTCGATCGCGAGCGAGACGCCTCGCTCGCCCGCATAGTCGCCGGCCTCGCGCAGGCTCTCGACCGCCCAGCGCCACTGCTCCGCCCGCTCCTCCGCCGGCAGGAGGCGCGTCTTGCCCACCGCCGAGTACATCGGGCCCGCGACGTGCGGCGACCCGACCGCCGCGGCGAGGTCGATGCAGGTCTTGAGGTAGTCGAGGCCGAGCCGCCGTCGCGCGGGATCGTTGTGGGAGACGTCCCGCTCGGACCCGAAGACCCCGCAGACGGAGATCTGCACCGGGGCGCCCTCCGCTGCGGCCCGGACGCTCTCGGCCGTGACCCGCGCCGGCTCCTCGATGCAGATCTCAAGGATGTCGAAGCCGAGCTCGCGCGCGTGCCGCGCGAGATGGAGCGCGTCGTCGCCGAACGGCGAGACCCACAGGAACGTGCTCGCGCCGAACGCGATCCCGGTCCTCGGCGCCGGCGTCACGTCGCGCCCCCCGTCGCGACCGCGGCCGGGGCGTGCGCGACCTCGACGCGGCGCCCGCTCTCGGCCGCCTCGA